>OFGQ01000300.1_pt1 | contig 43717 bp, 62 predicted proteins | sample 1521791 | NCBI WGS metagenome assembly OFGQ01 (sample SAMEA3504116, study PRJEB24116) | mouse gut metagenome | biome: mouse gut; feature: mouse-associated habitat; material: faeces | place: Denmark | collected 2011 | reverse complement strand
GAGACGCTAGAGCCGCCGGGGAGACAGAAAACCGGGCGGCTCGACTGTTTGCGGGTCCTCCCTGAGTAAAAGCTCCACACGGGGCAGTGAAAGCCCGGAAGTTATGCCCATAAAAGCAAAAAAATTTTGGCCGGTTACGTTACGCAGAAGGGAAAACCAGGAAATCCTTACCCCCTATAGGGGGGTAACCAGGGACGATCTATGGGGAAAAATGCGAAACCGGGCCGGAGCGAAAACGCGAAACCGGAAGCCGAACGCCGCCGGGGTCAGAAAGGAGGCCGTCAACCGTGGCCGAGCGGAAGAAAGCCGCCACGACAAAGGCGGCAGCAAAGAAGCCAAAAAGTGAGAAACCCGCCGTCCTGGGCGGGGCTGTGCCGGAGTATGCCAACGCCACGGCAATCAGTAAACTGCTGGGGAAAAGCGTCCGCCGGGTCCAGCAACTGACCCAGGACGGCATACTGGAAACCGAAGTCCCGCCCGGCGGCGGAGCGCGAAAATACCGGACCTGTGAAACCATCCAGCGCTATCTTGCCCACATCGAGCAAAAGGCAAAAGAAACAGGAGAGCAGAGCAAGGCGGAAGAGCTGACCCTGCGGAAACTGGAAGCAGAGGTGGCGCTGAAAGAGAGCCAGGGACAGCTCCACCGCCTCAAAACAGCCATTGCGGAGGGCGAGTACATCCCGGCGGAACAGGCCACGGAGGAACTGGAGGAGTTCATGGTGTCGTTCAAACGCTTTGCCATGGCAATTCCAGCCCGCGCTGTGGGCACTCTGTCCGGCAACGTGGATGCCCTGGCTGTCCGAGCAATGGAGCGGGCCATGCGTAAGGAGCTGGAGACCATGCTGGCGGTATACTCTGCGGCGGGCCGCAAGGAAGCGGAGGGCGAAGCGTGAGAGAATTTGCCTGGGAGCCCTACACGGTGCCAAGCTGGATACACAAAGCACTCCAACTCCTTCGGCCAGTCGAGCGGATCACGGTGTCCAAGTGGGCAGAGAAAAAGCGGACCCTGCCGGACGGGAACGCCATACCGGGGCCCTGGAGAAACAGCGTGACCCCGTACCTGGTGGACATCATGGACGCCTTTTCCGATGACCTGATCGAGGAGATCATTTTCGTAAAACCAACCCAGGTGGGCGGCACGTCGGCCATGGAGAACATGATCGGCAGCCTGGTAGATCAGGACCCGGCCCCCACCCTGGTGGTGTACCCGTCGGATGATCTGGCGGAAACTACGGCGGAAACCCGCCTGGTGCCTATGTTCAAAGCCTGCCCGGAGATTGCAGGGAAATTCCGGGAAACGGAGAGCAAAAAACTACAGCTAAAGTTTCGGGATATGTTTTTGTATCTCACCGGGGCCAACAGCCCAGCAGACTTGTCCAGCAAGCCGATTCGCAATCTATTCCTGGATGAGGTGGACAAGTTTCCGGGGGCCTCCAAGCGGGAAGCCGACCCTGTATCCCTGGCCCGCGAGAGGACCAAAACCTACTTCAACCGGAAAATCTTCATGGCCTCCACGCCGACGTTGAAAACCGGGCATATCTGGCGGGCCCTGGAGCGGGCAGACGTGGAAAAGCACTACTTTGTCCCCTGCCCACATTGCGGGAAGTATATCGAGCTGAAATTTGCACAGCTCAAATGGCCCGGCAAGGATGAAGTGGCGGACAGTGCCGAGCGGGCGGAAATGGCCCGCTATGTCTGCCAGGCGTGCGCTTGCGTGATTACGGATCGGGACAAGGGGAAGATGCTGGAGGCCGGACAATGGCGGTCTGTGCGGCAGAGAACGGCCCAGGCAAAGAGCGTGGCCTTTTGGATGAATACCCTGTACTCCCCCTTTACCCGCTTCTCTGATATCGCCCGGGAGTTTATGCGGTCAAAGGATGACCCGGAACTGCTGCAGAATTTCACCAATTCGTGGCTGGCGGAGCCATGGGAGGACACCAAGCTAAAAACCAACGCCGATTTGGTCATGGAACGCCAGACGGACGTACCCGCCTGGGAACTGCCGGAATGGGCCAAACTGCTGACCGGCGGGATCGACGTGCAGGAAAATTGCCTGTACTGGACGATCCGGGCCTGGGGCGACTACATGACCAGCCAGAACATAGCCCACGGGCAGGCGCTGTCCATGGCAGAAGTCGAGCGGGCCATGAATACAGAATTTACTTCGGCCAGCGGCGAGAAAATCATGGTTGAGCTGGCCCTGATGGACAGCGGAGACCAGACGGACGTGGTGTATGAATTTTGCCTGCTGAACGCGGACTGGGTGCGGCCCTGCAAAGGCGTGGCCTCTATGCAAGGTCATTACCGGATATCCACGGTGGACAAGGCCGGGAGCCGCGCCAACGGGATGCAGCTGGTCCTGGTGGACGGCGGCAAGTACAAGGACATGATCGCCGCCCGGATGCGGCGGCCAAACGGCAGGGGGGCATGGATGGTACACAAAGACTGTGATCTGGACTACGCCGAACAGGTCACAGCGGAGCATAAGATCACCGAGCGGGCCAAAGGCAAGGCCGTCCAGCGATGGGTGTTGAAAACCTCCCACGCAGACAACCACTATCTGGACTGCGAGGTATATGCAGCGGCGGCAGCGGATGTGCTGGAGGTCCGGTCCCTGTTCCTACAAAACCAGGAAAGAGAACCGACAGCGGAGGTCCGCAAGCCCCGGCAGGAATCCCCGCCAGAGGAAAACTGGATACAGCAAAACGAGGACTGGATATAACAGGAGGTGGACATGGACGCAGAAAAAATGACGCCGGCGGAAATGCTGCACCAGGTCAACACGGCCATTACCACTGTGCTGTGCGGCGGGCAGTCTTACAAGATCGGCAGCCGGTCCATGACCCGCGCAGACCTGGCCCTGCTGAAATCCATGCGGGATGATCTGGAGGCACAGGTGGAGCAGGAGGACAGCGGCGGGCTGCTGGGCAGGACATACGTTGCGATTTTTGACGGGAGATAGGAGGGAATGTCTATGAAACTCATGCAGGGCGATTGCCTGGACCGGATGAAGGATATCCCGGACGGAAGCGTGGACATGGTGCTGACCGACCCGCCATATTCCTCTGGCGGAACATTTGCGGGAGATCGTCAGGCCAGCACAAAAGACAAGTATTGCGACAGAAAGTATAACGGCGCTGCCCGTTTCCAGAGTTTTGGCGGCGATAACATGGACCGGCGCAGTTTTACGGAGTTCATGCGCATGGTCATGGCGCGGGCCAGGGAAAAAGCAAAGCCGGGTGCAATAGCCGCCGTGTTTATCGACTGGCGCAACCTCCCGGCTATGACGGATGCCATACAGGCAGCCGGGTGGATATGGCGGGGGATCGTAGTCTGGAACAAAGGGACGGCCAGGACACATCCGGGACGTTTCCGGGCAGACTGTGAATATATCGCCTGGGCCTCCAACGGGAAACTCCCGGTAGACTGGACGCCGGGATTCAAGGCGCTGCCGGGATGTTACAGCGTATCGAGCGTACCTCCCAGGCAGAAGCACCACCAGACGGAAAAGCCGGTGGAGCTTTTGGAGTACCTGCTGGGGATTTGCCCGGAGGGCGGGACCGTTCTGGACCCGTTTGCGGGAAGCGGAAGCACTGCCGTAGCCTGCGTCAATACGGGGCGGGACTTTATCGGCATGGAACTGGACCAGGGCTATTTTGAGACGGCACAGCGGCGCGTGAAAGAGGCACAGGAAGGGCGTGGTGAGCGTGGGCCTGCTGGATAACTTGATCGCCGCCCTGTCACCCCGCCGGGCCTACGAGCGGGAACTGTGGCGGCAAGGGCTGGACAGCCTTCGGGGCTACGACGCGGCGGGCTTTGGCCGGATCAACGCCGGGTGGCGGGTCCGCAACGAGAGCGCGGAAACTACAGACCGCTACAGCCGGGACGTGGTGCGGGCCAGAGCACGGGACCTGGAGCGCAACAGTGACATTGCCCAGGCCATCCTCCACGCCTACAAGCGCAACGTCGTGGGCAAGGGCTACACCCTGCGGGCGCTGACCGGGAGCGATGCCCTGGACAAGCAGATCGAAACAATGTGGAAACGCTGGTGCAAGGCCAGGAACTGCGATGTAACCGGGGAACAGTCGTTTAACTCTATTCTGCGGATGATGGTAGAGCGGAAAAAGGTGGACGGCGGAATGCTTGTCCTGTACCGCTACACCGGCGGCGGTGTGGTCCCCTTCAAGCTCCAGTGCCTGGAGGTGGACGAACTGGACCAGACCCAGGCAGCGCCGTATCAGAAGGGAAACCGGGTTGTAGGCGGCATTGAATACGACCGGCACCGCCGCCCAGTGGGATACTGGATACAGCAGTATGACATAGAGGGCTGGCAAATGACCGCCCCGGTGTACATCGAAGCCAAGGATGTATTTTTCTTCAAGGCAAAGCACCGGCCCAGTCAGATGCGGGAAGTGTCTGACCTGGCACCCACGATCACCAGGATCAGGGACACCAACGAGTTTATCACCGCTGTGGCCATCAAGGAGCGGATCGCGGCCCTGGTAGGGCTGGTGATCAAAAAGACCATGCCCGCCGGAGGGCTGGGCCGCAGCGGCGGGAGAAGCCAGGACGGGCAGGTGGACTATTCGAGCAAGAAAATGACCCCCGGCATGATAATGGAACTGGGGGCCGGGGATGACGTGGAGGTGGTGGACCCAAAGGGAGCGGCCACCGATGCCACGGCATTCCTCAAAACCCAGCAGGGCCTTATTGGCGCGGGCCAGGGGCTGTCATACGAGGCGGTCAGCCGGGACATGGCGGGGGCCACATACTCCAGCGCAAGGCAGAACGCCCTGGAGGATGAGAACACATACACGGAGGAGATCGAGCTTTTAACTGCGTTCATGTCTGAGGTGTACGAAAACTTCGTGATCTCCGGGGTTTTGTCCGGCCTGTTTTCAATCCCTGACTTTTGGGATCGGAAAGAGGACTATCTGGACCACGCCTGGGTCAAATCCCCGAAAAAGTGGATCGACCCGGCAAAGGAGGCCAACGCGGACAAGACGGCCCTGCAGAGCGGCCAGAAAACCTTCCAGGACCTTCAAGCGGAAAAGGGAAAGGACTGGAAGGATGCCGTGGACGAAATTGCCGAAGTCCTGGCCTACGGGCAGGAAAAAGGCATTGACATGGGAGGTGTGATTTTTGGCAAAGGAACGGAAGAGGCAGGAAACCCGGAGCATGGGCGAAATCCTGGTGCGGGAGGAAGCCAGCCCGGAGGAGAAGAACAGCCGCCGCAGGACGATTAGCTTTTCCAGTGAGGCACCATACCGGCGCTTTTACGGCATGGAGATTTTGGACCATGGCGACGGCGCGGTGGATCTGTCCAGGCTGAACAGCGTGGGCGTGGTCCTGTTTAACCACGACGTAGACAAAGTGGTGGGCAGGGTGATCCGGGCCTGGGTGGAGCATAACAGGGGCATGGCGGAAATCGAGTTTGACAGCGACGAAGATGCGGAAAAGGTCTTTTCCAAAGTCCAGGCTGGCACCCTGAAAACCACGTCGGTGCGCTATATGGTGGATGCCTGGGAGGAGGTCAAGGCCGGGGCAACGTCTGCGGACGGGCGTTTTCAGGGCCCCTGTCAGATCGCCCGGAAGTGGACGCCGTTGGAGGTGTCCATTGTGTCCGTCCCGGCAGACGCCAGCGTAGGTGTGGGACGGGATGCCGGCACACAAGCGGACCTGTCCTTGTGGGAACGCCAGGTGCAGGTCAATAAAAACAAGATGGAGGTATCGAGGACATGAAGAAAAAGAAGTGGATCGAGCGGCAGCAGGCAATTCTGGACGCCGCCCGCGCTGCCGGGCGGGGCCTGACGGAAGAGGAACAGGCGGAGCTTGACGCCCTCCAGCGGAAGATCGACGAAGCCGAGGAGGAGCCGGAAGGTCAGGGCGCTGCCAGAGGCCAGCGCAGTGCCGGCGGGCAGGAGCCGGAAGGTGCCACCCAGGGAACGCCTGCGCCGTCCAGCGCCGAGGAGGCCCAGCGGGCTGTGACAGAGGAGCGCAAGCGCAACAGCGATATTGTGGAGATTTGCCGTCAGGTGGGCATGGACCCGAAGGACTATATCAGCAGCGGGGCGTCCATGGATACCGTTCGGGCTGCCGCCGTGGAGCACATGATCCGGCATGGTGCCCCGGTGCAGACGGGGGCCAGGGATGCCGGATGGGACGATTTTCGTGCCGGCGCAGTGGACGCCATGCTGATGCGGGCTGGGGTGCCTGTGGAGCGCCCGGCAGAGAGCGCAGAACAGTTCCGGGGGATGAGCCTGCGGGACCTGGCCATTGAGTGTATGGCCAGAGACGGCGAGGGCAGCACCACAAGCCTGCTGCGCATGGGCAAAGATGATCTGTGGGGCCTGGCCTGCCGTCAATTCTTCAATCCCACGGCGGCGTTCCCGGCCATCCTGGACAACGCAATCAGAAAGGGGATCGAACACAGATACCAGTATGTCCCCACCACCTTCCAGCTTTGGACCAGTAAGGGCAGTGTGGCCGACTTCAAGCCCACCAAGGATCACAGCTATCTGGTCAGCGGCGCGGGTGAGTTCCTTCTGGTGGGGGAAAACGGAGAGCTGAAACACGACACCCCCAGGACAGATCTGCTGCCCCAGCGCAAGATCGACACCTATGGGCGCCAGTTCTCCATGAGCCGTCAAGCGTTCATCAATGACGATATCGGTTTTATCACCGAGGTGCCGGGCCTGTATGCGGCCAGCGCCAAGAGGACCATCAACAAGCAGGTCTATTCCATTCTGGTAAAGAATCCCGCCATTTTCGACGGCGTGGCCCTCTTCGATACTGCTCACGACAACCTGATCGCCACTGGGTCCAAGCCCTCCAACGAGGCGATCCAAAAGCTGATGATGAAACTCCTGATGCAGAAGGACCCGTCCGGCGATTCCATCATGGTTCAGCCCGCGTACATCATCGTCCCCGTGGGGTATAAATTCCTCATGACCACGATCCTGGCCTCCCCTACCATCAACACCAGCGACAACACCCAGGCGGTGAACCCGCTGTACCAGTATAAGGAACAGCTGAACGTGGTGGAGGATGGAGCCATCAATGCCTTGGCCGGAACGGGCGCGGCCCCCTGGTTTATGGTGGGTGATCCGAGTTATGCCAAGAGCCTGCAGGTGGACTATCTGAACGGCCAGGAGACCCCCACCATCCGGCGCAGCGAGGTCCCAGGTCAGTTGGGCTATGTGTGGGACATTTGGCTGGACTGGGGCATTACGGCTGTAGACTATCGCGGCATTGCCCGGAACAATGGCGTTGCGATTGACCTGTAAAGGAGAAAAACGTGAACTATAGAAGCGAATGGGAGAAAAAGCAGCAGGAAATTCGGGCAGAACGGCAGGCCATAGCAGAAAAAGTGGCCGCGCTCCTAGTTGAGAGCGCGGTCACCGTGAAAGACATGAGAAGGATATTTGAAATGACCGAGGATATCCTTACAGTTGCCTTTCGTTCTCCTTCTCGACTTCGAGCACATCAGGATCACTGATTAAATGGGCCGCAATTACGCTCACGTCACATAACTGTGCTTCTGGATTAAACCAAGCACAATTTGTATGACAGGAAATAGGGCCATCAGGACCGGAGCTCAAAATAGGGCAGAACATGTCCTTAAAGGACTTGAGACTTGTGTCTAACATGGCTTGCTTCACCTCCATTCTTCAACAGAATTTTACCATGCCATAGAGGACGACGCAACACAAGATAAGGAGTGATAAATGTGAAAGCAATCTACTATCAGAGAGGCGAAACCCTGGACTATATCCCGGAAGCGGCAATGGAGGCGGGGGCTGTAGTGCCCTTGGGCACGCGGATCGGCATTGCTGATGCGCCTACACCTGCCGGGGAACTGGGTCACATCCATGTGACGGGTGTGTTTATTCTGGATAAGGCGGCTGAGGAAATCAAGATGGGCGCCGCCGTCTACTATGACAGCGAGGCGGACGCCATTACCACAACGGCCTCCACCGAGGTTACGGAGGGCGAAGCAAAGAAAACGGTGGGCAACGTCCCTGCCGGTTATGCGGTGGCGGCCGCGCCAGCCGCTGACGCCACCGTATTGGTCAAGCTGCTGGGCTGACGGAGGAAAGCAGATGAAAAAACTGATTGCGCAGCGCCCGGTGCTGTACCTGGGCCGGACCTACGAGCGGGGCGCGGTCCTCCCGGCCCATGACCCCAGGATAGTGGAGGCGTGGCTGAGAGCCGAGAGCGCCGCATGGGAGGGGCAGGAAGCCAAGAATCGAGGCGGGAAGCAAACGCCGAAATCAAAAAACGAGGGTGCCCAGTAACGGGCACCCTTGGAGAAAACTGTTGGGAGTTACGGACAGAGCTCAGGAAGAAAGTCGCTCAAAATGGAGTAAAATTCTGATTCAGAAAGAATTTTTATATCGCGTCCCTTTTTCTGTAAATCGAGAGCCTTTTTGACTTTCCTTGTTATAACCCCATCATTCATGGCGGACCATTCGGGATACCCCATAATGAGGATATCCATGGTATTGACTGGATTGTCGGAAACCCGACCGCCAAGGCGAATGATATCATCGAATGCCTCCGATCTCTCCGTCCCGTCCAATGTGCCGGTGATTACACACATCTTCCCAAGAAACGGACTGTTCCCAAGAAATCCCATGCGCTCCTTTGCAATCTCCGGCAGTGTGCCCGATTTCCCGGCAAGTTTATATGCTTCGTATGCGAAACGACCCTCTCGATTTTCCCAAAAGTAGTGGCCGATACGAAGCAAGAGCTCCGATTGCGATATGGGACTATCATCAAAAAAAACAGCCAAACGGCGAAGCTCACGGGTCAATACCCATGTATCAGCTTTATTGATATCAAGCATCTTTAACCGCCCCTTCTCTAGGAGTATCAGAACATCCGCGAGATAGTTGAACACGGCGGAGTTCCTCTTCCCTTAGCACTGCGGCAGACAGCAGGCCATCCTGGGCGTAAGGTGTTGGCGGGTATATCCGGGTCCAGTAAGATTTTTTGAGCGTGTCGCGGTAAAACTCTTCTGCGTAGAGGATTTGATCTGTCGGAAGCTCGGCCATGCAGTAGGGCGATGCCAAACGGTCCCGGAGTTCCACGGCCTCCCCATTCAACCACTCGCGAAGGAAGCCCCACGTCCTGGGACCAGGCTTTTCCTCATCCATCTTTGCACGCTCTTTCTTTAGGCGTGATTCCTCTACTTTGTTCCCGTTCTTTTTCGCAGAGGCTAAAGCATCTAGGAGCGGCTTTCGTTCCGCTGTCCGCTTTGCTTTGGCAAGCTCAAATGCGGTCCCGCTGCCTGCGTCATTTATCAGGGCATATATCTTTGACAAATCCGCAGAAGGCGGGGGAAAGTCCTCTCCGAGGGAGCGGAAAGAAAACAGGTGCAGGGAGGCAAGCTCCTCTATACAGTGATTCCAAACGACGCTTTGACGGATTCCACGGCGGTACTCCAGAAACTCTATCAGGATACCGTCAAGGGCAGAGCGGGCGTCTGGGGAGAGAGCATCCACCTGCTTTAGAAGATGATTGTATCGAGCGCGGGAAAAACTGTCCGCATTTTTCCCATAGAAAATATGGCCGGATTCTAAGTGCCGACGGTAGAAACAGCGTTCCGCCCGTTCCTCGTGCCCCTTGTACTTGGGGGCTACGCAATGTCGCGCGGCGGAACATTCCTGATAGTACGCGCAACACCCGAAGGAATCGGCACCGTAGACCGGCTCAGATGGTGCAAGATTAGATGCCGGAGCTTCAAACATATTCACCTGAGTGTATTCCATTTTCTCACCCTCCTGTGCAGGATATTGCGGCTTTATGCTGATTATTTCCACACATTCATTAAACCAGATTGGTGCAAAAAAGTCAAGACTATGTTGGGAAAAATCAAGACAATGTAAGAAAGGGAGAATATTGTGACATTCAAAGAAGCCATACAGAGGGATATTGCAGAAACATTCCTGAATGGAAACGAATTTGCCGAGCGGCGAACTATCCTTTACGACGGCGAGACATACCCGGATGTGCTGGTTGTAATGGAGGGGCCGGACGAACTGGAGAGGAAGCCGATCTCTGCCGGGGGCGGAATCAGCGGCGGGCGGTCAGACAGTGCCGCCGGGCTGTATCAGGTCAGTGTGATTTTGCATTGTGCCATAGCGGACATAGGCGGGAAGCTGCCAGAACAGGGTCAGAAGATTAAAGTCAGCGACCAAGAGGACAACCGGTTTTTCTGTGCATACTACGTCGCTGCTTCCCACGATGAAATGGGAATGCTGCGCTTGGAATTGGAGGCAATCGAAGAATGAGTAGCGCAGGCATAATTAAATTGGAAGTAGCTGGGCAGGAAACAGTAGACAAAGCAAAGAAACTATTGTCAGGTGTCCCAAATGGAATAGACAGAGCAGTCAAAAGCGCAATAAATAGAACTGCCACCCACGTGCGGGCGAACAGCACCAAAGCAATCCAAACACGATATGCAATCTCTGCGGCGAATATCCGTTCAGAAGAAAACGTTAAGATCGGGTACAGATACGGGAATGGGATAACAGCAACTGTCGTGTTTTATGGAAAAAAGATTCCACTATGGAGATATGATGGGACAACACCAAAATGGCCATCTTATGCAGAAAATTTGGTTCATGCACGGGTACACGGACAATGGAAAACAGTGCATCCAGGCGTTACAGCTAGAGCACACCAGCTGCGGTCAACATCTCCTGGAAGACTTGGACCTACATTTGTGGCGACTATGAAATCTGGACACACTGGTATATTCCGGCGAGCAGGTGGCAGTACCAGGACAGGCGGAGATGCAATAGAGGAACTCATGGGCTCGTCTGTACCGCAGATGATCGGCAACGAGGAAGTCCTGCAGAAGATTTCCAAAGAGGCCGCAGAGAAATTCGAGGAGCGCCTGGAGCATGAAGTCCTGCGTATCCTCAACGGCTGGGGAGGGTAAGACGTGACAAGAACGGTATTACTGGAACGCCTGCGGGATTTGACCGAGGAGGCAACAGCAGGCGTCCTGCTGCCCGTCAGGCGGCAGAAAGGCGACGGGGAATCCCTGCTGCCAAGGCCCGCCAAGATATACCTGATGGGCCTGCCGGAGGCTGGGGCAGCGGTGAAGAAAGCGCCCTATATCCTCCACCAGATCGTGACCGGGAAGGACACACAGAAGCCGGGAGACTTCCAGCCGGAAGCGCAGGCGGTGGTACGATCTGTCTTTTGCGTGTACCACGAGGACGGGCAGGAGGGCAGTCTGGCGCTGCTGGGCCTGATGGAGCGGGTGCGGATCGCCCTGCTGGAACAGGTGGTGATCGGCAAGCAGTTCAAGCTGGACCTGTCCGCCGGCCTGGAAACGCTGGTATACCCGGATGATACGGCCCCCTACTACATAGGCGAGGTGGTTTCCACCTGGAAACTGCCGGGCATTACAAGAAAGGTTGATTGATATGGCGAGGAAAACATACGAACCGGAGGAAACCGGGGCTGTCCTGGGGGATGCCGCGCCGGCAGTGGAGGCGGAATCCGTACCGGAGGCAGAGATTACCGCCCCGGTCAAGAAGGATGTGGACAAGCGCTGCGAGGCGGGATTCTGGTGCTACATAGGCCCTACCCTGCCCGGTTTGCTCCAGCATGGGGCCATCCTCCGGGGAAGTCGAGCGGAGGCGTGGCAGGCCGCAGCGGCAGCGATTGAGAAGCAGCCGCTGGTGAAGTCCCTGATCGTCTCTGGGGACAGCCTGCCGCTGGACAGGCTGAAAGCAAAAACACCAGGAACCGCCTTGTATGAGAATTGCAGGAAAGTTGCCGGGAAAGGTGGTGCTGCATGAGCGAAAAAAATATGACAGAGAAGCTGCCGGAAGGATTGAAGAAACTACGAGACGAGTTCCCAAGCGTATCCGTTTCCGAGCTTCCGGCGCCTGTGATTGGTGGGGCCAGCGGATTACTGGATCACATGGAAAGTGCCTCATGTGTGATGTATCAATTAGGGCAGCTATTGTGGGCAACGGGAGAAAAATTCCGGGTCACAATCGAGTGTGACCCGGAGACAGGGAGATTTGAGGCAAAGCGGGAAACGATTGCTTGAAAAGCCAATGCTGTTAGTGAGCAAGTGGTTGCCCTGTGATATCGGTTGTGGAACAACCGTCTGGGAGCTTAACAACACTGGAAAAGTCGATAGGGCGATCACAAATAACGGTTAGATGCGCCATTCCGTTTGTGGCGTCTGGGTGAAAGAGTACAGACAACCCTAGCGTTTCATGAATGTATTTGTGAACGTCGGATCGTTCCCTGGGTGTCATTTCATCAGGGAAATCAATACGATAAACTTTCGCCATACTATCACCCCCTTCCACGAAAATCTTACCATATAGCGGAGGCGGGTACAAGGAGGAATGAAAAAATGGCATACAAACACGGCGTATACGTCAACGAACAGGCCACGGAGGTCAGCACACCCATGGTGGCCGCGTCGGGTATCCCGTATGTGGTGGGGCTGGCCCCGGTTCATGCGGCGGCGGTCCCGGCCAAGGTAAACACTCCGGTGCTGTGTACCAGCTGGGCCGAGGCAGTAGAAAAGCTGGGATACTCCGAGGACTGGAAAACCTTCACCCTCTGTGAGTTCATGTACTCCCACTTCAAGCTCTTTGGCTGCCAGCCGGTGATCTTCTGCAATGTCCTGGACCCGGACAGCGCGAAGAAAGCGGAAGCGGCCAAAGAGTATGAGGTTACAGACCACAAGGCCGTCCTGCCCTTTGGGACCATGGCCGACGGGATCAAAGTGTCCAGCGGGGAAAGCGAACTGACGCAGGATGAGGACTACGCCGTCCTGCACACGGACAGCGCCTGCATCGTAGAACTGCTGTCCACCGGGACAGCCTATGGCGCCACGGCACTGACTGTGGAGGGCGAGACGGTCAACCCGGAAGCCGTCAGCACCACGGATATCATCACCGCCTTGGGCGAAGTGGATGCCTGCATGAATGCAGCGGGCGTGATCCCCGACCTGATCTGCGCCCCCGGTTATTCCCACATTCCCACCGTGGCCGCTATCATGGCCACAAAGTCCGATGGGATCAACGGCCTGTTTCGGGGCAAGGCGCTTATTGACATAGACTGCGGCGCAGATGGTGTCCGGCAGTATTCGGACCTGCCTGCGGCAAAGTCCGCCGGCAATCTGGTGGACGAAAATCAAATCCTCTGCTGGCCCATGGTTCGGATGGGCGAACAGCAGTACCACATGAGTACACAGCTGGCGGGCCTCATGGCCCAGGTGGACAGCGGCAACGATGGATGCCCCTACGAGAGCCCGTCCAACAAAAACTTCAAAATGACCGCCTGCTGCCTGGAGGATGGAACAGAGGTCAACCTGACCTTTGACCAGGCAAATATGGTCAACAGCTACGGCGTTGTCACCGCCTTGAACTTCCTTACCTATGGCTGGACCTGCTGGGGAAACTATACGGCCTGCTATCCGTCCAACACTGACGTGAAAGACCAGTTTATCCCCGTGTCCCGGATGTTTGACTGGGTGGCAAATACCCTCATTCGGACATTCTGGTCTAAGCTGGACAAGCCCATGAACCGCCGCCTGATCGACACCATCCTGGACACCTGCAATATCTGGCTGGGCGGTCTGGTGGGGGCCGGGTATCTGCTGGGGGCGCGGGCTGTGATGCTGGAGAGCGAGAACCCGGAAACCAGCCTCATGGCCGGGATCATCCACCTGCATATCTACATGACGCCGCCCAGCCCCGCCCAGGAAATCGACTTTGCCCTGGAGTATGACGCCTCCTATGTGACGGCGGCGCTGCTGGGCTGATAAGGAGGGAAGCACAAGATGAAACAGCACGCGGCTTATCTCAACTTGGAGATATACGAGGACAGCGTCAACATGATGGGCGTGGCCAAGGTGGGCCTGCCTGATATTAACTTTAAGACAGTAACGGTTTCCGGCGCAGGCATGAGCGGGGACCTGGAAATACCCCTGATCGGGATGCTGGAAAATATGACAATGAGCATCGACTTTTTGTCCACTACGTCCTCCGCTGTATCTCTCATGGCCCCGCGCAAGCACCAGCTGGACCTGAGAGTGGCGGAAGAAGTGTGGGATGTAGAAGGAGCGGAAGCGGAAATCCAAGCAGACAAATATGTCGTGGTAGTCATGCCCAAGGCGATCAAGCCGGGGACCGTCGCGCCGGCTTCCGCAGCAGATACCTCCGGGGAATTTGTGGTCTACTACTACGCCGCCTATAAGGACGGGGAAACCCTTTGGGAGATCGACAAGCGGACCATGAAGTGCAATATCGGCGGTGTGGACTACTCCGCCGACCTGCGCAAGGCCCTGGGCAAATAAGGAAAGGAGCTTTTTCATGGGCACAGAAAAGACCACCACACTGGAAACTGCCACCACTGAGGAAACCACGGAGGAAACCTCGGAGAGCATGGCGGAAACATTGGCGGAAGCCGCAGAGCAGATCGAAGCGGATGCCTTGGCGGAGGAACCTGACAGTGAACGCTACACCCACTATTTCAAACGGCCCTTTACCTATGAGGGCCGGACCGTGGAAACTCTGACCTTTGACTGGGACACCCTGAGCGGAAGAGACAGCCTTGCCATCGAGCGGGAACTGCGGACAAAAAACATCACGCTGGTGATCCCGGCTTACACCGGGGAATACCTGGTGGGTATGGCTGCCCGCGCCTGCGTTGACCGCACAGAGGAAGGAAAGCGCTTTGTGGGAACGGACATGATTCAGGCCATGCCACTGGGCGACTTCCAGCAGATCACCAAACAGGCTAGGAATTTTTTAATTCGTGCGGGGTTGTAACCGGCGACGGCGGGCTATGGCTTCGCAAGCAATGTATCATCCTGGCAAAGAACAATAACACCCCTGTCCCCTATTGGCTGTCTCTGCCGCTGTCGCAGCTGGGAGAGTGGATAGAGGCAAACAACGCCGTGATCGAAGAAGAAAAGGAGGCCGTGCGTCGTGGCCAGCAGAAGAGAATATGAGATGCTGTTCGGCCTCAACGCACGGCTGAACGGCGGCTTTCAAGGTGCCTTTTCCAAAGCACAGGCCCAGTTTACGCGGCTGGGAAATGAAATCCGAAAACTAAGCCGGGTGCAGTCTGACATATCCGCCTATCAAAAGCAGCAGCGGGCAATCGAAGCCACCACGCGGAAACTGGAAAACCTGAAACGCCAGCAGGCACTGGTCCGACAAGAGATCAGCCAGACCAAAGCCGCCGGGCAGTCCACGGCAGCTTTGGAGCGGGAGGAGCTAAAGCTGGGCCAGCGGATCAATGACACCAGCGCCGCCCTGAACCAGCAGAATGAAAAGCTGACCACTACCGGGAATCGCCTGCGGGAGGCGGGAGTGAACACCAACAATCTGGCCGGAGAGAGCGCCCGTCTGACCACCCGCCTGGGAGAACTGCGGCGGGAGCAGGACAGGGCTGCCGAGGGTGCCCGGAGCTTCGGTGAAAGAACGGTAGAGGCGTTCAACGCGGCGCAGGAGGCCATTCTGGCGGCGGGAATCACCACCGCCCTGCAGGAGATCGCCAGGGCCTATATGGCCTGCGTGGAAGCCGCCGGAGGGCTGGAGGAAACCATGTCCACGGTGGAGGCCCTTTCCGGGAGCAACGCGGCGGAAATGGACCAACTCACCGCCAAGGCCAAAGACCTGGGAGCAACCACCAAGTTCACCGCTCAGGAGAGCGCCGAGGCCATGAGCTATATGGCTATGGCCGGGTGGGATGCACAAGAAATGATGTCGGGCATGGACGGCGTTTTGAACCTGGCCGCTGCTGCCGGTGAGGACCTGGCCATGGTGTCCGATATCGTGACGGACAACCTCACGGCCTTTGGCCTGACCGCCGCAGACACCGCCCGTTTTTCGGACGTGCTGGCGGCGGCAGCTACCAACTCCAACACCAGCGTCAGCATTATGGGCGAGACGTTCAAGTCCTCTGCCGCCATTGCCGGTGCTCTGGGCTACAGCATAGAGGACGTGGCCATTGCAACGGGCCTCATGGCCAACGCAGGCGTCAAGGGCAGCATTGCCGGAACCGCTTTGCGGAATATCTTCAACGGCCTGCTGGAAGGTGCGACCCTCACCGGCGCGGCCTTTGGGGAATATACATATTCCGCCGTTCAGGCGGACGGAACCATGAAGGACTTCGGGGCCACACTGAACGAACTGCGCGGCGTATTTGCGCAAATGACGGAAGCCGAGCGGGTCAACAATGCCATGACCCTGGCCGGGGCACGCGGCTACAACGGCCTGCTGGCCATCCTGCGGGCCACCGACGAAGATTATGCGTCCCTGACGGCCAGCATCAACGAGTGCAGCGGGGCAGCTGAGAAAATGGCTGCTATTAAGCTGGACAACATGAACGGCCAGCTGACCCTGATGAAATCCGCCTTTGATGCCCTTAAAACCTCCATTGGGGAACAGTTCATCCCGGAAATGCGGGGGCTTTACAGCGTCGGAACGGATGTATTCGCCGCGTTGGACAGCTTCGCGCAGAAAAACCCGGCTCTGGTCAAGTCTATCACGGTATTTGTGGGTGCCATCGGCCTGGCCACCGCTGGGCTGGCCGCTTATGCGGCGGTGACAAAAGCCGTGATCCCATTGATGCAGCTTTTCGCCGCTTCCATTCCAGGCGTCAACATTTTCTTTGGCGTCGCGGCGGCGGTTTCCGCCGTGGTGGCTGCCATTGCGGGGATCGCCTCTGTGGCCGAGCGGTCCGGGCCTTCCCTGAAAGAGCTGACCCAAGCGGCGCGGGAAATGGACGGCACCATGGAGGATGTATGCGCCACTTATGATGAATCCATTACAGCCACCCAGGCGGCGGCGGATGTGGCGGATCGGTACGTCCAGCGCCTGAAAGAGCTGGAGGCTACGGGCCTGAAAACCGAGGACCAGCAGCGGCAGTACCACGGTACCCTGGCCCTGCTTTGCCAGACGGTGCCGGAGCTGGCGGGCCTGATTGACCTGGAGACCGATTCCATCCAGGGCGGGACCGCTGCCCTGGAAGCCAACACACAGGCATGGCGGAGGAACGCACTGCAAAAGGCCGTCCAAGAGAAAATGAACGGCCTGTATGAGAGCTACGCCAAAGTGGAGCTGGAAGCAGCGGAGAATGGGATCAAGCTGGCGGCGGCAGAATCCAAGAAGGAGATCGCCGCAAAGGACCTGGCCCAGGCTCAGCAGCGCATGAATACGCTGTATGCCCAGGCAAAGAGCGAGGCGGATGCCTACAATAAAACCCACGCGGGCCACCTGTCAGCAGCCAAGTTTCTGGACCGGGAGTATTATTCCCTTGCAAATTCAGTCCAGAACTACAAGGAAGAGATCGCTGACGCCAATCGGGAGGAGAACCGATACAGCCAAGCCGTGGAGCAAGGGACGGATGCCCTGGACCGGGCGCGGGCGGAAATGGACCAGGCAGAAGCGGACGCGAAAGCCTACACGGAAGCCCTGGGCCTCTCCGGGGATGCCGCCCAGGACGCCGCCGGACAAACGGACGGGCTGTCGGATGCTTTGGGCAGTCTATCCGGGGCCTATACGGAGACGTATGCCAAGGCATACGAGAGTATCAGCGGGCAGATCGGGCTTTTCGAGGATATGACCATGGAGGTGGACACCTCCGTGGATCAAATGATTGCAAATCTGCAATCCCAGTCTGCCTACCTGGAAAACTACGCACAAAACCTGCGCACCGTCATGGAATGGGGCGTGGATGAAGGGATCGTGGAAAAGCTGGCCGACGGCAGCGCGGAGAGTGCGAAGTATCTGCAGGCCATCGTCAACGGCGGGAAAAGCAAAGTGGCAGAGCTGAACGCCGCCTTTGCGAAAGTGGCAGAAGGAAAAGACACCTTTGCCCGCACCATCGACGAAATGCAGAACCACCTGAGCGGGGCTATGAGCAACATGGTAAGCACTGTGGCCTCTGGTGTCGCGGGCATGAACCTGAGCCATGCGGCGTCCAGCGCAGCAGCCGCCACAATGAATGCTTTTATTTCCACGATCCGAAGCAAGAAACCGGAGCTGACCCGTGAACTGTCCGCCGTACAAACAGCGGCAAACGCTGCCATGTCTTTGGCAAGCCGGGTTATGGGCGTACCGGGATTTGCTTCCGGCACAAAGTCCGCCCCTCCGGGCCTTGCCGTAGTGGGCGAGAACGGGCCGGAGCTGGTCTATTTCCACGGCGGAGAGCAGGTATTGAACGCTTCGGAGACTGCCGCCCTGCAATCCAAGCTGGATGCGGAATTGCAGATGGTGGCTTTGCACCCTCAGCTGATCGCGGCCATGAATGCGCGGGCGGCGGTCCCGGCGGAGCCGCGCCAGACGGCGGGAGCGGCTGGGAATGCGCCGGTATCTATGCAAGTCGTGTTTCAGATCAGCGGGGACGCCACGCGGGAGACCGTGGACGCCCTGCGGGACTACGGGGATGATTTTGCTCGGAGGGTTCTGGAGGTCATGGAAAATGCCCAGGAAGATGCCATGAGGAGGGCGTACCGATGAAAACCTATACCACCGCCCAGGGGGATATGTGGGACAGTATCGCCCATGTCCAACTGGGGGATGCCGCCTATATGGATAAACTCATACAGGCAAACCTGGCCTATCGAGAGTATTACATCTTCCCAGCTGGGATCGTCCTGACGCTGCCGGAAATCACGAAAAAGGCCAGTGATACACTGCCGCCATGGAAGGGGGCGGCGGGATGAGCAACCAAAGCCTTGCCCGCCGCACTGCCGTGGAGGTGGCCTTTGACGGGACGGATATCTCCAGCTCCATACGGGGGTATCTGCTGTCCCTTACCTACACGGACAACGAGGAGGATGAAGCGGACGATTTGCAGATCAAACTCCAGGACCGGGATTCCGTGTGGCTGGAATATTGGCTGGAGCAGGCCATCCAGGCGGCGGCAGGACAAGTCCCAGGCCAAGCGGGGGGAAAATCCTACAAAGTAACGGCCAAAAGCGGGCTGAACGTCCGCGCAGGGCCTGGGACAAGGCACAAGAAGCTGGGGGCCCTCAGCAGCGGAACGGTGGTGGAGGTATCCGCCATAGAAAGCGGCTGGGCCTCCATCCTCTACAACGGACAGAAAGCCTATGCCAGCGCCGCCTATCTGAAAGCCACTAAGGAAACCGCCAGCGGGTCCGTGACCACTGCGCTGAAAATCCAGGCGGCGATCCTGCGGGAGAACTGGAACAGCGACGGAAAGGACAAGCTGCTGGACTGTGGGGAGTTTGAACTGGACAGCGTGTCAGCGGACGGCCCGCCGGCCACTGTGACCATCAAGGCAACCTCTCTGCCCTACAGCGCTAAGGTCCGGCAGACGCTCAACTCCAAGGCGTGGGAAGCCTGCAAACTCTCCGGCATAGCAAACGAGATCGCGGGCCGAAACGGGATGCTCTGTATGTTTGAATCCGGGAATGATCCTTTTTACGAGCGGATAGAGCAGATCAAAACCAGTGACATTGAATTTTTGTCCCAGCTCTGCCACGATGCGGGAATTTCCCTGAAAGCCACAAACAGTATTCTGGTTCTGTTCAACCAAGCGGCCTACGAGGACAAAGCGCCTATCCTGACCATCAAGCGGGGGGTGCGGGGCTATACCCGCTGGAAGCTGGGGGCCTCTACGGCAGACACGCAGTATACCTCCTGCCGGGTAAGCTATGTTGACCCTGCCACCGGGAAGTGTATCGCGGGGATCGCCAAGGTGGAGGACTACGACGCCGACGCGGAGGATAATCAGCAGCTAGAAATATCGGCCAAAGTGTCCAGCGTGGGCGAGGCCAAAACCCTGGCGGAGAAACACCTGCGGCTGCACAACAAATACGCCAAAACAGCCAGCTTTACCCTGCCGGGAGACCCGGACCTGGTGGCCGGGGTCACGGTGACGCTGGAGGACTGGGGGGCCTGGGACGGGAAATACATCGTATCCCAGGCCAAGCACACGGTAAGCAATACCGGATATACCGTACAGGTGCAGCTGCGCAAAGTGCTGGAGGGCTACTGATGGACCATGAAAAAATCCTGCGGAATCTTGTGCGGATCGGGACCGTGACCGCCGTTGACCAAAAGAAACGCCGGGCGCGGGCAAAATTCCAGGACAGCGGAATCACCTCTCACTGGCTTTACATCGTCCAAGCTGGTGCAGCGTGGCTGCCAAAGGTCAACGATACCGTCCTGGTCATTTATCTGCCCGTGTTCAACGGGGATGGTTTTATCTTGGGGGTGATCTAGTGGGCATGATCGGATGCCTGGGAGAAATGGTATTTACCGTATCGGAGGAAACGATCTTGACCCTGGACAACATGACCTGGTCCGGCTCTGCCCGGTACGCCACCCACCAGCGGCACCTGACCAATGCACTGACCGAGTTTACCGGGGTAGACCCGGACAAAATCTCCTTTGAGATGGTCCTGTCCGCCAGCATGGGGATCGACCCGCTCCAGGAAGTCGTGAAACTCTGGGGATATGAGAGAAGCGGGCAGGCGGTTTTCCTGACCATTGGGGAAAAGGGGTATGGGAAATACCGCTGGAATGTGGTCAGCCACGAGGAAAAGATGGTGGCCTATGACCAAAAGGGCAACGTGACTGCGGCCACGGTGTCCGTCAACCTGCAAGAGTATATCCGGGTATGAGGGGAGAATGTCATGCGTTATACGGTGAGCGCCGCCAGCACGGGGACGCTGCGGTTCAACGAAACAGATCGGGTTGCCTCTATACTCCAAAACATCACCATGATCCTGTCCACAAGGAAAGGGAGTGTCCCGCTGTATCGGGACTTCGGACTGCCCATGGATTTTGTAGACAGGCCCGCCCCGGTGGCGCGGGTGATGATGATTTCTGCCGTCCGGGAGGCGGTGGAGGAATGGGAGCCCCGCGCCACGGTCCTGGGCGTGACCTTCGACCAAAGTGCGGAGCAGGCGGGAAAACTGATCCCTGTGGTGGAGGTGGAAATCAGCAGTGAGTAGGAATGCGGAATATCAATTTGTATCGACGGATACAGCGGAACTGGTTTCCCTGATCGTATCAATGTATGAGAAGATCACCGGGCAGACGGTACAGCCGGGAAGCCCGGAGCGGCTTTTTATACAGTGGGTCGGAAATGTGATCGTGCAGGAGCGGGTTCTGAACAACTACACCGGGAACCAGAACATACCCAGCCGGGCGGAAGGGGCAAACCTGGATGCACTGGGGGAACTGTACGGGGCAAGGCCCCGGCCTGCGGCTCAGGCGGCTGCCTGCCGGATGCGCTTCTCTATCTCAGAGGCCCAGACCACGGCTATCCTGATCCCTGCGGGGACCCGCGTTACAGACGCCAGCGGCACTTTAGTCTGGGCCACTGTCGGGGGCGCCTATATTGCAATCGGAGACACCAGCGTGGAGGTCCCGGTGCGGTGTCAGACCACCGGGACCGTGGGAAATGGGTACGCCATCGGGCAGATCAACACCCTGGTGGATTTGTACGATTATTGCGACGGCTGCGAAAACCTGACTGTTTCAGACGGCGGCGCGGATGAGGCAACGGACGAAGAATACTATACCCTGCTCAGGGCCAGCATGGACGCTGCCAGCACGGCGGGCCCCAGGGGCAGCTACATCTACCATGCCAAGGCAGTGTCCACGGAGATCAGCGACGTGGCCGTCAACTCCCCGGAGCCGGGGGTGGTCAAGCTCTATGTCCTCATGGACGATGGGACCCTTGCAACGGAAGAAATCAAGGCGGCGGTGCTGTCGGCCTGCTCTGCGGACGATGTGCGGCCACTGACGGACAAGGTGCTGGTGGAGGATGCGGAGACCGTTTCCTATGACATTTCCATAACCTATTACACGCAGTCGGGCGGGAGCAAAAGTGCGGCGGATATCCAGGCGGCAGTCAATGAGGCGGTGGCAGAGTATATGTCCTGGCAGAGTGCCAAGCTGGGCCGGGATATCAACCCGTCCTATTTGGTGGGCCTGCTGATGCAGACAGGGATCAAGCGGGTGGCACTGACGGAACCGGAGTTTACCGTGCTGCGGGACGGCGGGGACGGGACGGTCCCGCAGCTGGCCAAAGTGGGTACCGTTACCATTACGAGCGGAGGGTATGAGGATGAATAGCCATGGCCTCACGAAGGAAAACCTGCTGGCCGCCCTGCCCCAGGCTTTGCAGCGGGACCCGTCTGTGTCTGCCCTGGCAGAGGGGATCGCGGAAGTGCTGGCAGGGCGCCCGGCTGAGATCGACCGGCTGCGGATTTACCCGGCCATTGACCGGCTGGATGAGCGCTTGCTGGATATCCTGGCCCAGGACTTCAAGGTGGACTGGTGGGACCCGAACTACAGTTTGGAGGAAAAGCGGCGGACCCTGCGGGATCACTGGCGGGTCCACAAATCCCTGGGGACCCCGGCGGCAGTGGTGACGGCCATTTCCGCCATCTATCAGGGCACCACACTGGAAGAGTGGTTTCAATACGATGGGGAGCCGTACCACTTCCGATTGAACATCGACCTGACCGGAGATCAGGGAGACCCGGAGCGAATGCAGCGGGTTTTGGAACGGCTGGAGTATTACAAAAGCCTGCGGTCTCACCTGGACAGTGTGGACTATTCGTCCCGCGTCGGGCCGCTTCCTTTTAAGACGGAAGAGGCCGTTCTCTTCCTGACCATGATGATCCCGCTGCGCTTCCCAAACGTGCCGGATGAAATCATCACCCTGGACGGGCAGCGCAGACTGGACGGGACCTGGAGCCTGGACCAAAGAGTGCCGGGGATACGGATGCCAAGTCTGGAGATCACCCTAACCGCAGCGGAGCGGGATGTGCCGGGCCTCATAGAGGTGGCCGTCACCCTCCCCCCGGCCAGGAACGAAGAGCACCAGACATGGCCGGTGTTTTCCGTCCAGACACAGGGGAAAAACGAGCAGCAGGCGGACCTTGCAGCCGTGACCCTGCCTATAGCCTGCCGCCAGACATACAGGCTCAGCGGGACGTTGATGCGGGGCGAAACGTGGGAACTGGACGGGACGTATCAGCTGGACGGAACAAAGCGGCTGAACGCAGCGAGTGTAAAGGAGGAAATTTGAATGGCCGAGAGCAATGCAACGATCATTACAACAGCCCGACGGGAATTGCTTTGCAAGGCTGCCAGCGGGGAGGCGGAGACGGTTCCCGCCGTCACAAAGGTGGCGTTTGGAAGCGGCGGTGTAGACAGTGACGGCGTGGTCATTGTCCCGAGCGCGGACCAGCAGGAACTGCACAACGAGGTGGGGCGGTATCCCATCGACGGTGTAACCTATCCTGTTTCCACGACAGCGCGGTACAAAGTGACCATACCGGCGGCAGACCTGGAGGGCGCAGCAATCAGCGAAGTGGCCCTGGTGGACAGCGAGGGGACGCTGTGCGCCATTCGGAATATTCTGCCCAAGGGGAAAGACGCAGGCGTGGCGCTCATCTTTACCTTTGATGATGAATTTTGAGGGAGGGACGAAACATGGATGAGCAGGTCCGCGATACTATATACGATATCCCGGAAAACCCCGTATACAATGCAGAAATCCGGGCATTGCAGGACAGCGACCCGGCCAGTGCAAGCGCGGTGCTGAATCCTCTGGTCCAGCGCCTGATCGAAAATACCCACGCCGTGAAGCAGCAGGCGAACGGACTGGACGGGGAGCTGGAGGAAACCAACGAAGCGGTAAGAGAAGCAAAGGAAGCCGCAGGAAACGCGGGAAATACAGCGAATGCCGCCCTGGAAGCGGCCAACGCTGCGGGAACAGCGGCAGCGAACGCCGGGACAGCTGGGGGCACGGCCTTAGAGGCAGCGAACAACGCACTGCTGGCTGCTGCCGAGGCCAAGGAAGCGGCGGAGAGTGCAGAGACTGCCGCATACAGCGCGAAAACGGCGGCGGAAAACGCGGCCAAGGATGCTGGAGACGCAAAAACCATGGCCAGCGGGGCTCTGGAGCAGCTGACAAAACTGGCCAATACCCTGGGCGCGGTCCCAAGTCAGAACGGGACATTGACCTACACAGGCGCGGCGCAGTCCCTGACCCTGAACGGATATGACCCGGAAAAAATGACCCTGGGCGGCACCACATCCGCAACGAATGCCGGAACATACACAGCGACGGTCAAGCCAAAGGGAGACTATGTGTGGGCAGACGGTACACAGAACACGGTCAATATCGTTTGGACGATTGGGCGGGCCTCCGTAACAGTACCGTCCCAGAGCGGGAGCCTGACCTATACCGGGTCGGCCCTGAGCCCGTCCTGGAGCGGCTACGACAGCGGCAAGCTGACCCTGGGCGGAACTACCTCCGGGACCAATGCGGGCAGCTATAGCGCAACCATGACCCCCAAGGCCAACTATCAGTGGCCCGACGGCAGCACAGCGGCTAAGGCCGTGACCTGGAGCATCGGCAAGGCGGTGGGCAGTCTGGCCTTGAACAAATCCAGCATGAGCCTGAACATCAGCGCCAAAACCGGCACTATCTCCGTGACACGCGCCGGGGACGGGGCTATCTCTGCCAAATCCAGCAATACAAGCGTTGCCACGGTCAGTGTCAGCGGAACCACCGTGACCGTAACCAGCAAAGCAAACGGCAGCGCCACAATTACGGTCAGCGTAGCCGCCGGGACAAACCACACGGCCCCGGCGGATAAGACCTGCAGCGTGTCGGCCACTTACCCGGTAACGACCCTATCCAGCAATAGCTGGGCCACCATCAAGCAGGCAAGCGACGCAGGACAGGCGGCGAATTACTGGTCTGTGGGTGATACCAAAACAATTACCATCAATGGACGGATGGGAGACTTTTCTTTCTCCAACCTGTCTGTGCAAGCGTTTATCATTGGATTCAATCATAACAGCAGTAGAGAGGGCAGCAACCGTATCCATTTCCAAATTGGAAAAATCAGCGGAAAGGATATTTGCCTGTGTGACAGTCACTACGGTTCGTATGATTCCTCCAGTGCCGGGTGGTTCAAGATGAATACCACCAACACAAACAGCGGCGGTTGGAGCAATAGCCTGATGCGAAAGACCCTGCTGGGCAACAGCGGGACCCCGACAAGCCCCCCGGCCAATTCCCTGCTTGCCGCGCTGCCGTCCGACCTCCGGGCCGTTATGAAATCCGTGACAAAGTACAGCGACAACACAGGCGGCGGGTCCGATACTGCAAGCTATGTTACCAGCACGACGGATTACCTGTTCCTTCTGTCGGAATTTGAATACCACGGGGCAAGGAGCTATGCCAACAGTGCAGAAAAGACATACCAGCTTCAATACAATTATTACAAGGCTGGAAACAGCAGGATAAAGTATAAGCACACGGACACCGCGACGGCAGCCAATCACTGGTGCCGTTCCGTTCATTCCAGCAACAGCAACTATTTCTGCCTTGTGTACATCAACGGCAACGCCAGCAGCATCACCGCAAACCTTTCCTGGGGCGTGGCGCCCGGCTTTGCAGCCTAATCCGCCGCAGCGTATCCCGCCCCGGTCCCGCCCATGGAAATGGGAGGGGCCGGGAGCGCGGAAGAGCAGAAAGGGGGGAACCTATGTCAGTCTTAAAAGCGAAGCGGACCACAAGTAAGGCAGAGTTTGTGAACACGGCAAACGCCATATATACAGAAACGATAAATTTTCTGACCAGGCTGTCCGCCAGATATGCCAGACTGCTGGCAGACCCTACCGCTAAAATGGCGGCGGAGGTCGTGGACAACACCGAAAAGGCGCAGAGCTTTTTCACGTCGGATGATATGCGGCTTGAATTACGGAAACAGCACCTTTTGCTGGCGCGGGCCTCTCTCATGGCGCTGGATGTACAGCTATGCCATTGCTATATGGTTATGAGCCAAAACCCACAAGGGTGTTTTACGGACAGCAAAGGGAAAACGATGCCAACCGGAGAAGCGGAGAAGCGCCTGGAAACCATGGCACAAAACCTTGGGGAGCTGATCGACCGGGAGGACGATCTGTTGAAAGGGACACTAAAAAGTGACGCAGACCGGCGGAGACGGCAGAAAAAGTGAATCGTTTATCAATGGGTGTATTTCTGAAAACGTGTCGTGCGGCAGGGCACCATTCACGCGACGGCAGCCAATCACTGGTGCCGTTCCGTTAATTCCAGCAACAGCAACAATTTCTGCCTTGTGAACAACAACGGCAACGCCAACAACAACAACGCAAACAATTCCTGGGGCGTGGCGCCCGGATTTTATACTATGGGTCAAATGCAGTAGCCATCGAGTGAACCGGACCCGTATAAAAGGAGAAATACTTCCCTGGCGAAAGCCTAAAACTGCCCTTTGATGCCCTTACACGGACGCTCCTTGCATGGTAGGAGACTTGTGCCTTATCCTATTTCATGTGTCAGGGCAAAGCAGAGTTAGACGGCACCCAACAAGATACCTGTACGGAGGGCGAATAAACATAGTATGACAAGCGAAGAACGCCGGGAGGCGCGGTATCAGCGGCGGAAAGCAGCCAGACAGGCCAGGAAGCAGGCCAGAAATGACAGTCTGGGCACACTGGCGGAAGTGTTCAATTTCCGGGATATGTTTCAGTGCGGAAGGAAGTGCTGCAACAACGTGAGGTGGAAACAAAGCACCCAAAACTTCGAGCGGCACCTGTTTTCCGGGACGGCCCGCCGCCGGCGGGAGATACTTTCCGGCCAGTGGGAGCCAGGGCATTATGTCCATTTTACTTTGCGGGAACGAGGAAAGGTCCGGCCCATAGATGCCCCGCATATCAATGACCGGCAAATCCACAAGACATTGACCCGGAATGTGCTGGAGCCTTTATACAGTCCCAGCATGATCTATGACAACGGGGCCAGCCAGACAGGAAAGGGCCTGCATTTCCACTATAAGCGGCTAAAGGAACAGCTTCGCTGGCAGTTCCGCCGAACCGGGCGGGCCGGAGCTGTGTTCCTGCTGGACTTCCATCATTTCTTCCCATCTGCCCCGCACTCCCTGCTCTACCAGCGGCACAGGGACCTGATTCTGAACGAACAACTCCGGGCCATAGCGGATATTGTGGTAGCTTCTGCACCGGGCGGCGTGGGGATGCCGCTTGGCGTGGAACCGTCCCAGCAGGAAATGGTGGCCCTGCCCTCTTCCCTGGATAACTGGATGAAATGCCAGAAGTCCATCCACGGTGCGGGACATTATATGGACGATTACGTTTTGGTGCTGCCCAGTATAGAGGCCGCAGAGCTGGTCCGGGAAGAAATGATTTCCAGGGCCGAAGCCATGGGCCTGCAGGTCAACCGGAGTAAGTGCCACGTCGTACCCATGGACAAGCCGTTTCGCTTCTGCAAATGTAAATTTTATCTGACGGAAACCGGGCGGATCATCACCCATGGGGCCAGGGCGGGAATGAAAGCAGCGCGGCGGAAAATCCGCCTCTATAAGCAGAAAGTGGATGCTGGAGAAATGACAGTCCAGCAGGCGAAGGAACAGCTTCAAGGCCATATCGCCTACTATGAAAACTTCAACGATCACGGGCGGGTCCTGCACCTGCGACGGATCATCTATGCGACGTTTGACGAAGGAGGAATCGGCCATGTATAAGATCATCAAAAATGGGGATGTCCTGGCCATGACAGAAGCCCCGAACTATATCCGCCGGGCGGAAAACGGGTGTCTTGCCCTATGCCGGGAGGAAGAGGCGGAGGGGATCGCATACAATAATCAGATTTTCCAACTGGAAGGCAGGCCGGACTTGGAAGGATCGTCGGCCACTGTTACGCTGGAGGGAAGTGACGCCGGAAGCGAGATCACCAAGGCAGCCGCTGCAGGTGGAATCTTGTTCGTGACCATGGCGGAGGCGGGGAACATTGACGCCGCCACGGCGGGAGAACACGCGGACCTGTTCTCTCTTTGGGCCGTTCCGGTGGCTTACACGGCGGGGCAGATCAGACGCCATACAGACGGGAAACTATACCGCTGTCTGTTAGACCACACGTCACAGGTGGACTGGGCCCCAGACAATGCCCCCAGCCTGTGGGTGGCTATCGCAGACCCGGCGGAGGAGTGGCCGGCCTGGTCTCAGCCCATGGGAGTGCATGACACCTACCGGGCCGGGGACAAGGTAAGCCATCAGGACAAGCACTGGACCAGTGACATGGACTGCAACGTCTGGGAGCCGGGCGTGTTCGGCTGGACCGAGACGGCGGAGGAATAAGTCATGGAGCGGGTGCGATACATAACCGCCCGCCGGGCGCGGTTCCTGTCTTTGTGCGGTCCGGTCAATCTCCCCTATGGTACAGTGGTGGAAGCGGAAAACGGTTTTCTGGAGCGAGACGGCCAGCGCCTGTGTTCCGTTACCAGTCAAACAGCCCACGACTACTTTGCCAGGGACAGCGACGGAAACGGGCTGGAGCGCGGAAAGCTGACAGCTTCCATCATTTCCACCCTGTCTAAAAGGGACAAAGAACATCAAGCGCGGTGGGATAAGCTGTGGGCGGACCGGACGGCCAGGAGATACCGCAGAGCGGATCACGCGGACTTTTGGGTCTGGGATCATGCCTTTTTTGAGGCACCCGTAGAGGACCTGCGGCACATTGCCGGGCTGATCGGCGCAGAGAGAAAGGGGGCGCGGAGGCGGTGAACTATGTACAGCTGATCGCAGACTTGTGCGCCATCATCGACCAGCAAAACGTGATGATACAGGCGCAGGCCATGGAGCTTGCCCAGCACGACGCACTGGACCACGCCGAAGAAATTGCCGCCCTGCGGCAGAAATACGCAGAAATCATAGAAAGAAAGGACGGGATCGTATGAAAGCGGGAATCCTGACAGCGGTTGGAGCAGCGGGAAGTATCATTGCCTCCCTCTTCGGGGGCTGGGACACAGCCCTGGTGACGCTGATCATCTTCATGGGGGTGGACTACCTGACGGGCCTGATCGTGGCCGGGGTGTTCCACAACAGCGAGAAAACGGCCAGCGGGACCCTGGAGAGCCGGGCGGGCTGGAAGGGCCTGTGCCGCAAGGGGGTATCCCTGCTGGTGGTGTTGGTGGCCTGCCGCCTGGACCTGATTATGGGGTCTGATTTTATCCGGGACGCCGTGGTGATCGCGTTTATTGCCAATGAGACCATCAGCATCATCGAAAACGCGGGGCTGATGGGGGTGCCCATCCCGGCGGCTATCACCCGCGCCATCGACGTACTGAATGCCAAGGCCAATCAGGAAACGGAGGGGAAGCGAGATGAATAAACAGCCTGTTTCCTACCTACAGACTGACCCTCGGTGGGCCAAAAAGGACTACTCTGCCAAAGGCGAGAAGACCACCATCGGGGCCTCCGGCTGCGGTCCCACGGCCATGGCCATGGTCTTGGCCACCTGGGCGGACCCGGCGGTAACGCCGGAGACGGAATGCGCCTGGGCGCTCTCCCATGGCTACAAGGCCCCAAACCAGGGGACCTATTACGGATACTTCCGCCCGGCGGCGATGCGCTGTGGTCTGCTTTGCAGACAGCTCAACAGCGCGTCGATCTACGGCAACGCCAAGAGCAGCCTCCATGCTAAAGCCAAGGAAGCCCTGGACACCGGGGGATTGGTGATTGCCTGCATGGGGCCGGGGAATTGGACCCGTTCGGGGCACTATGTCCTGGTGTGGAAGATCGACGGTGACACCATCTACATCAACGACCCGGCCAGCACAAAGGCAGGGAGGACGCGGGGCAGCTATGCACTGTTCCGCCAGCAAGTCAAGTATTACTGGGTGATCGACGCGCCCAAGGACGCTACCAAAAAGGAGGATGGTTTAGACATGACGATTGATGAAATGATCGAGAAAATGACGCCGGAGCAGGCGTACAAGCTGTCCCAGAAGGCAGAGCTGCACGCTAGGACCCTGCCGGAGCCGGAGTGGAGCCAGAAGGAGGGGCACTGGCAGCGGGCCGCTGAGGCCGGCCTGATGGATGGTACAGCCCCGGAGCGGGCGGTACGCCGGGACGAACTGGCGGCAGTGCTGGGCAGGAAGGGCCTGCTATAAGGAAATAAGCGCAGAGGACCCCCAACACGCACAGGTGCTGGGGGTCCTCTGCGTCAACGGGCAAAGAATACGCCCAACGGGCTTCCGCTTTCGCTGCGCCATCCCTGGGGATGGATATCAGAAAGTTTGCGGCAGTCCTGATGGCCGTCAGACCAGCGGATCACAGCAACGGTAGAGGCGGGAGCCCACGGTGTGGCCTCTCGCTCTGCAAAACCAATAATCACGCCGCCGACCGCGGGGAATGCAGCGCCGCAGTTTACGAGGACACGCTGGCCAACCATAAGGACGGGGGGCTGCGGTGCAGGCCGAGGAACTTCGGGAATATACCGGGAAAGGGCGTCCGGCACAGCGGGGGCCTCCTCTTCGGCATGGGATTCGCCGCACTCATCGTCAGCGTGAAACACAGGGGCCATGCTGTAGCGGTACGGGGCGATGTATTCCACGCCGTTGTCGTCGACGCGAATTTTCGTCCGACGCTCTTCCCCGCTCTGGCGGCGAAATGTGATGGTCTTGGCGGTGCGCTTTGTGATTTCTATTACAAACACGCAGTCGCTGTCGCAGATACTGGTGGTGCCGTATTTCTTTCCAACTTCAAACTGTTTCATAAATTTCTCCCCTTGATTATTATTGCGTTATGCGTTATTATCAAGGTGGCCGGGGTAAGGCTCCCGGCTCATCCTTGGATGGTGGGATAGCGTCTGCTGTGGTAGGCTCGGCGCTATCCCATTTTTATGCTTTTAGCAGACTTTCCAGGTATGCGATGAATTCCTGTAAGTCCTTTGCATCCTTGGCCGCTATCAGTATTTTCAGGCGCTCTGCCTCAATCGCATACTGGACAGCAGTTTCGATTGCGTTCGGCGTTTTCATGTCACTCCCTCCGTTTCTTAAAAGGTTTTCCTTTGCCTTACAGTACATAGTATATCATCATGGACATGATATATCAATAGGCTAATTATACAAATATCATGTTCATGATTCGTGCATTATCATCATGGACATGATGCAAAGCGTGCTGTAAAATATTGATATAGGGGGTGACTATACGATGGATGAAAAAAAGATTGATTACAGAAACCGCTGGCAAAAAGAACATCAAGAACGTGTCGTTGTTATGGTAGGGAAAGGACAAAAAGAGAAAATAAAAAATAGAGCAAAAGAAACAGGCGCAGGGAGCCTGAATGCCTACATTGTCGGCCTGATTGAGGCGGACATGGGGAAGCTGTCGGAGGATTAAGCGACCGAGCGAAAAAGAAAATTTATAGGATGCTGGATATTCCAACGGGTTTCTACGCCCTTGTGTGATATCATCAGAAAAATTCTGATTATTTCCACACGGAGGGCGTCATGAGAGCCTATACTTTCCACGGAAAACGCAATATCTGCGGGGACCGCATACGGATCGCCCGGCTGTCGCAGCGTCTATCCCAGGCCGACCTGTGCAGAAAGTTGCAGCTTGCCGGGATACCGATGGAGCGGGACAGCATCAGCAGAATTGAGAGCGGCAGCCGATATGTCGCAGACTACGAAGTGACCACATTTGCGGATATCCTGGATGTTCCGATCCTGTGGCTGCTAGGCAAGGAATGAAACCGGCGAGGTGTTAGACCCCGCCGGTTTTTGCATTATGGAGGGCTGACACATGAACCGCAAAGGATATAAACACGTTAAATGGGAGGACCGCCTAAAAATCGAAGGAGCGCTAAGGACGGGAGCGAAACCGAGAGAAATTGCAGAAATGACCGGATTCTGTGTAAAGACGATATACAACGAAATCAACCGGGGGAAGTGCATCCAGCAGACCAGCGAGTACGAGTTTGTGGAACGGTATTGTGCGGACTTTGCCGAGGGGAAATATCAGGACCATCTTCGGGCCAAGGGACCGGATATTAAACTGGGCAAGGACTACGCTTTTGCCGCATACATAGAGAACCAGATCATAAAAGGGCAGCGATCTCCTGGCGCGGCCTTGGCTCAGATCAAAGTTGACGGCCTGGAGTTTGACACAAAAATCTGCGAGACCACCCTGTATAACTGGATTTACCGGGGTGATGTTTTCATGAATGTTACAAAGACGGATCTGCTGTATAAGGGAGAGCGAAACAAAAAACGGAAGGAGCGTCAAAACAGAGCCAGGCCAGCGAAGGGAGACACGATTGAACAGCGCCCGGAAGAGATCAACGAGCGGACCACATTTGGGCACTGGGAACTGGACAGCATTATGGGATGCAAGGGCAGCGTGGCCGCGCTGATCGTCCTGACAGAACGGCTGACCAGGTATCCCATTATTATCAGGGTGCCGGATCATACCGCAAAAAGTGTGGTCCAGGCGCTGGACCGGATCGAGCGGCGCATGGGGGCACACTTCCGGGAGGTTTTCAAATCCATAACGGTGGATAATGGTTCGGAATTTCAGGACTGTCATGGGATGGAGCGATCCAGGCGGGCCAGGAAGCCGCGCACAAAAGTATACTATTGTCATCCGTACTCTGCCTATGAGCGGGGCAGCAATGAGAATATGAACAGGGTGGTGCGACGCTTCTTCCCAAAGGGAACGAACTTCGACCAGGTCACAGCGTCGGAGGTGGCAGCAGTAGAGGACTGGATGGCAAACTATCCGCGCCGGATACTGGGGTGGGAAACGCCGCGAACGCTTTACGAGGAATATACTGCCAAGGCGGCGTAGCCTGCACAAGATCGTCCAGGCCGGTGCTTTTTTTGAACTGAGCCCCGGCCTGGTTTTTGTGCCGCTTTTCGCGTTTGGATAGGGTGAAACGGAGAAAACCAGGGGACATTGCACAGTTTTTAGTCCCCTGGTTTGTGCGGTTTGGAGTTTTTCGGAGTTTTGGGGGATATTTTGCAACTTATTATTGACTTTTGGCGAGGCAGGCATTATTATTAGGTTACACAAGGTCATTTGACCGCGTGTAGCCTAATTTTTTTATACAAAATGCGGATGCAAACCACGCGAGGAGGACATAGAAATGAAAGTTACCACCAGTATCAAGGACGCCTGGGAAGAGGCGAACAAGATTTTTCCGACTGACTATGAGCATGACGTAAGCCGCAGTGAGCGGGCAGGCTACCCCATCTATTATAGCACCGCCAACGGCGTGAACGCCTGGATCAGCGACCTTGGAAACCGCCTGGAGGTCAACCTGCCGGACGGCAAGAGCGTGGACATTTGGATTCAGGCCCCTGCGGAGGACACCACCAGCAACAGTGCCGAGGACAACGGGAGCGCCACCAGAGAGGAGCGGCGCGAGACGGCAAAGCGGATTCAGCGCCTTGCGTATTTCTACACCGCGGAATATGTCGGTCAACTGGACAACAAAAAGCGCGAGGACGCCGCCGTGAAAGAAATGCAGGACGCTGCAACAGAGGGTGGGGAAATCAAGTGCATGGTGCTGACCGCAGAGAACAACGCCCGCGTTGCGATGGGCAGCATTACGGACTGTATCGCGGCGGTGAATATCCTGGTGAACATGGAGGAGGACGTGGACAACTGGATGATCGCCGGGATCAATGCCATGCTGGACAAGGTACGGGTGACACAGGGGGTCCCGTTTGATCTTTCCACCGCCATCTGCGGAGTGCTGGGCGCACAGTACCGATAAACCAAAAGCCCGCCCCGGAGGTTACGAGGGCAAGAAAGGGGAACGCATGAAACGCGGTATTGAAATGTCGTGGGCCTGCGACCACAAGGATCGCCCGCACCTGCGGATCGAAAAGAAACGCGGCAAGCTGACACTGGAAGAAATCCAGGACCTGCTAATGTATGAGGAGAGCCAGCGGTATTGTGGCCACTATGCCATCCTGCTGAATTGTAGCGAGTCGGCAGTAGACGGTGGCAGCCTGTACCTGGAAGAGGAGCAGAAGGGCGACACTGTGGCCCTGTACCAAATCGAGGAAGGGGAAATCTGCCCGGTGTGCGGCGGGTACACGCCGCCGTTTGTGTATTGCCCAAACTGCGGGACGGCCTGGAAAGACATGGACAAGGATGTGGAAAAGCTGATCGCCGCCATGCGGGCGGAGGCGGAACGCTCTATCAAGTCCGAAAATCCAAACCAGACGCGGGACGGCAGACTGGCGTGGTATTGGTCCTATATAGGGGCGCTGGATATGGCTCAACAACTGGGCATGGTTACGGACGAACGCCGTCAGGAGCTTTATGAAGATGCGAAACGCATGAAAGAACTGGCAAAAGAAAAGAGGTGAAACTATGGCTAGTTATACCTTTAAGAGCTTGGAGGACCGCAGGAGGGTGGAAAACCTGTGGGAGAAGGGACGGGCACCGAAAGAGATTGCCGGGGAGCTGGGCACATCGGTGACCGTGATCTACAGCGAACTTTCCAGAGGCAGAGACGGGAGCCGTCTGCCGGATCAGCGCCTGCGCTACAATGCGGAGCTGGCCCAGCTCCGGGTGCAGGAATCCCTGGAGAGGCGGGGAAAACGGAAATCATCTGGAGGGTAACAGTATGGAGGAGGAAGTCAAAGTCGGCACTGAGGACATAGAAGAGCAGGATGCTGTTCGTGCCGCTGTCATGCGTGCAAAGTCATTCCGTGCCAAGCTGGAAGCCGCAGGGCTGTCCTATGCGGAGTTTCTGCTGCTGGAGGATGACAGCCGCGAACTGGGTGACATTGCCCACGACTTCCTGTCCGGGTGGGAGCGCGGGGAATGCTGGCCCGTGGAGGCAATCTGCCGGGATGAATCAGGAAAGGAGGCAAGCATGAACAGACCGAAAGTCACAAAAACAAGCCTGTATAAGCTGGTAGGCGAATTTGAGAACCTACCGTCCATGCGCCGTACAAAGTTCAAAAAGGCGTATCGAAGCACCGATTATTGGCTGACGTGGGAGGACAACAGCGGCCTGCGGTGTGAGGCATTTCTGATTGCAGGTAGGGGCGCGGCCCTCCTGGCCATCGAAAAGAGAGCGTTTGACGGTCCAAGGATTTCCCGCGTGGTCCATAAGATCGGAACCAAAGCCCTGCTGGAGCGGGGCATGGTGGAGAAATCCGCAGAAGCGGAAGAATGCCGCCGGGCGAAAGGAGGTGCAGACTGTGGCGCGGTGTAAATTTTGCGGCCAAAGGATCGACTGGATCACTGTTGCAGGTGAGAAGCGGGTGCCGGTGGACCCCTACCCTGTTTTCGTGGTAGAAGGCAAAGGCCGGAAAGTGTTCATCGACGATATGGGCGGAACAGTGGTCGGGCGTCAAGCGTGGCCGGAAGAGGAAAGCCGTGACTTGCCTGTAGCGTTCATCCCGCACCGAAAAACGTGCCAGGTTATTCGGGATATGTTCGGAGAAACAGGCAAGAGGTAGGGTCTATGGAAAAACTTATTCCATTCCCCAATCGACAGTATGATGTGATTTACGCTGATCCTCCGTGGAGTTACAAGCAAAGCGGAAACGGGGCCGCTAAACATCACTATACAACCATGACAACTGAGGATATATGCAACTTGCCGGTAAGAAAACTTTGCGGGGGGGGGCTTCCTGCTTCTTATGGGCAACATTCCCAAACATTGAAAATGCCATCAAAGTTATGGAGGCATGGGGATTCCAGTATAAGACTGCCGCTTTTGTGTGGATCAAAAAGAACGCTAAAAGCGGCGGGAACTATATGGGGCTGGGCGCTTACACCCGCGCAAACGCGGAGGTGTGCCTGCTGGGTGTGTCTCCTGGATTCAAGGCCAAGGAGAGGGTCAGAAGCCATAGCGTGCGGCAAATCATTGAAGCTCCATGGCAGGGGCACAGCAGGAAGCCGGATGAAGCAAGGCGGCGGATCGTGGAACTGCTGGGAGACGTACCACGAATAGAATTGTTCGCCCGCCAACGCGCAGACGGCTGGGATGCCTGGGGCAATGAAGTCCCAGAAGAAAAGGAGGTACCGTGAAAAAGTTATTGTGTAAGCCATGCGCTGTGGCTCTGGAGGCAAAAGGCAAGACGGTGAAGCAAACCGGCTGGCGGTGCGAAAAGATCACCTGTAGTGCCTGCGGCCGGCGCCGCTTCGGCGTTGCCTATGATGTGACCGGGCGGATCGCCCGCTCGAAGAAGGAGGAGAAAACGTGAGCCAGAGGAAAGCGAAGGAATACCGCCAGGCCATGCGGCAGTATGACGGTGTGGCAAGAGACGTGGACGATCTAAAGCGCCGCGTGGGCGTGTTAGAGGTATACAACAAGCGGGAAAGACGGGAAGCGGCGTTCGACCGTCGTTGTCTGAAGGAGCTGCATCAGGAGAAACTACGGAAGCATGAGGAACTGGGAAAGCAAACAAAAACGCTGAAATATGAGCTTTTGGCCGTTGCGGTCTTAGTTTGCCTGATGTGCGCCCTTGTGATTGTAAACGGTATGAAAGCGGAACATATTCGAGCGGATACCACGGACGATGCAGCTAGTAACGCTGTCGTGCTCCAGGGCAGCGCAGGGAACGAGGCGGCCCTGCTGGCCTCCGGGTACTATTCCGAGGCAGTTCCCATGCCCTATGAGTACCAGGGTTATATGCGGGAGTATTGCCGCTTGTATGGCTGCCCCTATCCCCTGGCTCTGGCTGTGGCGGAAACAGAAAGCAGTTTTAGGATGGATGCCGTGGGCGGTGTCGGGGAAGTCGGGATCATGCAGCTAAACCCCGGCCCGAGCGGTACATATCACGACGCACTGAGGCAGGAAACCGGACTGGACCCAACCACACCGGAGGGAAACATTGCCGGAGGCTGTTGCCTGCTGGGGAAGTACCTGGCCGAGTATGAGGACACTGCCATGGCCGCTATGGCATACAGCATGGGCCATGCAGGAGCGGCGCAAGCCAGGGCGGCGGGAACCACTTCAACTAGGTACACGAACGCTGTACTGGCCGCTGAGGCCCGATGGGAGTGCGCGGTAAACTCATGGGACGGGGAGTAACCTTGGGCGGCTGGACATACACCAAAGGCGTGCTGGAAATGGAACGGCTCAACCGCTGGCGGGAAAAGCCTATTGCAAGAGTGGTCAATCCGAAGTACGGAACGGTAGTTGTCCCATGCGGATCAAAGTTAGCGGCACTCCAATGTGCGGCGGAATACTGGGGCTGCAGCTTCGAGGACATAAGAGACGCTAGTGTATGGAGGGCCGAGCCTGGAGCCGCAGCCGTGAGAATGCCGAGAATCATCTGAAAAGGAGGGAAACGTCAATGCTGATTAACGAGGCCGGGCTGGTGCGGGCCATCAAAAGAGCCTATAAAAGCGTCGGGTATACCGTGAGCAATCAGGGCGGGAAAGTATCTGTCTACACAGAAACCTGGTACATACAGACCCGGCGGGATATCTTGCCGCGCAAGGTGCTGGGGATCATTGCGGAGCACATGGGCATGATCCCAGACGAAACAGCCCCTATTTTTGTGAGCAAGGATACGGAGCCGCAGGTGGTTATCGCGGAGATTGCCGCCGAAGAGCTGGCCCACTGGTGCAGCGGGAAGCGAGGCGAAAGTGCAGGGATGGTCCCGGTGATTATGCAGGGACTCCAGATTCTGCAGACGGACACCAGGGCGTGCTGGGGCGTCCCGCTGTTTTCGCTGGGAATGATCGAGCGGGATGAAGCGGAGAACACCAAGGCAACCGTGGTGGACGATGACCGCCTGCTGTGGGAAAACGACACGGAAGCCGTTGTGATTTACAGCTATCGAAAAGCAAGGTCCGGTTGGAGTAAAGCGTGGGAGCGGGTCGTGTGGGAAGCCCTGGAGGGCGTGGACCTTCATAAAGAGGAGGAATGAGCCGTGGAAAGACTGACACAGCGGGGTTTTAACTTTGACCGTGACTTTGTGGCAACCAGCCTGCAAAGCTGGCCCATAGCGCAGGCGCTGAAAAAGCTGCAGCAGATTGAGGATGCCATGGAGGACCGGGAACAGAGCAAAACCTACTTTGACCGGATCACTGCCTCCCCGGAGACTATGGCGGAGTTTTTAGCCTCCATACCGACCCTGGATGCCCCGTGGGACGAACTTTTTCAACGGACCTACTGCCCGACCTGTCAGGCGGAGAATTGCGACGCTGAGAATTGCCCACACCAGACGGAGCGAAACAGCCCAATGTGGTTTTTGATGCAGGAGGAAACGGAGGTGGGGACATGATCTGCAATCGGTGCGGGCAGAGTTTCCAGGCCGGCAGTATAGATATCTACTGCGTCGCAGAGGGAGAATTTGCCGTGCAAGCGTTCGATTGCCCACTATGCGGACAAGCCTATCAAGTGCTTACAACGGACGGAAAAATGCGGGAGCTGATCGAGCGGAGAAAGGCGGTGCGGCAAGCAATCAGGGTTGCCAGGGCTAAAAAGTTCAGCGAGAAAACCTTTCGGAGGTATGAGCGCGAACTGCAAAAAATCAAGAGAGAACAGCAGGCCATGCTTCCGAAGCTCAAAAAGATGGGTGATACGATCCTGCGCAAGCAGGAGGAAATGAGAGGGCAGCAATGAAGCCTGCAACAAGAGAGATTATCGTGGACAGCTTCGCCGGTGGCGGCGGAGCCTCCACCGGTATTAAACTGGCGACGGGCCGCGAGGTGGACATTGCCATCAATCATGATCCCGACGCCATCCTGATGCACAAAACCAACCACCCAAGCACAATGCACTATCAGACAAACGTGTGGGACGTGGACCCCGTGGAAGTATGTGCTGGCCGTCCTGTGGGCCTGCTGTGGGCGTCCCCGGACTGCAAACACTTTTCCAAGGCCAAGGGCGGCAAACCAGTAGATAAGAATATACGGGGTCTTGCCTGGATCGTCCTGCGCTGGGCAGGGACCGTCCACCCCAGGGTGATTATCCTGGAGAATGTAGAGGAGTTCCAGACATGGGGCCCGGTCCGCTGTGGCCGTCCGGTGAAGTCCAAGACCGGGCAGACCTTCCGGCGGTGGCTGGGCCAGCTGGAAGCTCTGGGCTACGCGGTGGAGTGGCGGGAACTGGTGGCGGCGGACTACGGAGCGCCCACCACGCGAAAGCGCTTCTTCCTGATCGCCCGCAGTGACGGGCAGCCCATTGTGTGGCCGGAGCCGACCCACGCCCCGGCGGACAGCCCAGAAGTCAAGGCAGGAACAAAAAAGCCATGGCGCAGCGCGGCAGAAATCATAGACTGGAGCCTGCCCACTCCCTCCATTTTTGCAACCAAAGAGGATATCCGGGAACAGTATGACATGGCGGCAGTCCGCCCGTTGGCCAGAAACACCATGCGGCGGGTTGCCAGGGGCGTGGACAAGTTCGTGATCCGCTCTGCCTCTCCCTTCCTGGTGGTTGTAAACCACACTGGGGAGTTCCGAGGGCAGGGGTTGGGAGAACCTCTGCAGACGATCACAGCAAAGAACGGATATGGCGTAGCCTCCCCTGTTATGGCCCCGCTGACCATGCACAACAACCAGAACGCAGTAGGCACCTCTATCACTGACCCGGTGAACACGATAACAGGAACGGGTGCGGGTGGTCATCAAATGATGATCGCACCGGCCATGATCCAGTATCACACCGAGCAAACCGAGCGGGTCAGGGGCCAGGGCGTGACGGACCCCATCATGACCATTGACGCCTCCAACCGTTACGGACTGGCGGCGGCCACCCTGACAAAGTATTACAACGGGGATCACAACCAGGACGCAGCGGCCCCGTTGCATACGATAACCACACGGGACCGCGAGGGATTGACCATGGCCAGCCTGTCCAAGTTCTATGGCGGCGTAGTAGGTGCGGCGGTATCTGATCCACTCCTCACTGTGACAGCAGTGGACCACAACGCACTCCGGACTGCCCACATGATAAAGATGAAGGGCACCGACCTGGGAGGTAAGGCCCAGGACCCATTGCAGACCATCACAGCAGGCGGGAGCCATCATGGCGTTGTCTCAACCAGGATTGCCAAGGCGGAGCCGGGGACAAACCTGCAGCACTGGCCGGAAATTCGGGCAATGTTGAATGCGTTCTGTGACTACCGCCTGGAGGATGATGCTGTGATCCTGTTTTCCATTGCCGGGGCCCAGTATTTTATGGCAGACATCGGCTTGCGGATGCTGACGCCACGGGAACTATACCGGGCCAACGGATTCCCGGAGGAGTACATCATCGACAGAGACTACACCGGCAAGGCATACAGCAAAACAAAACAGGTGGCCAGATGCGGGAATGCGGTCCCGCCGCCGTTTGCGGAGGCCCTGGTGCGGGCGAATTTGCCGGAGTGGTGCGAAAAGTAAAAATGAAAATCGGCATTATAGACGTAGACGGGCACAACTACCCGAACCTGGCACTCATGAAACTGTCTGCATGGCACAAGGCCAGAGGCGATACAGTGGAATGGTGGTGGTCCGATTTTATTTCCTATGATTTGGTTTATATGTCCAAGGTGTTCAGCAACGCATACACACCAGACCGCCCGGAACCATTAAACGCTGGACGTGTGATAAAGGGAGGCACAGGGTATGCAATTACTATGGAGCATGGCCGGGAGGTATACCACCCGGAGCAGGACCGTCCTCTGCCGCCAGAAATAGAACACATATACCCGGACTATTCTCTGTACCCGGAACTGACAGAAAAAACGGCTTATGGATTTTTAACGCGGGGATGCCCACGAGGATGCGGCTTTTGCTGTGTAGGCGGGAAAGAGGGCCGGGCCTCTCAGAAAGTGGCCGATCTTTCGGAGTTCTGGCGTGGCCAGAAAAACGTGGTTATCATGGACCCAAACATTTTATCCTGTCCAGATCGGATGGAGCTGCTAGAGCAGTTAGCAGATTCCAAGGCTTATGCGGACTTTAATCAGGGTTTGGATATTCGATTGATGGACCAGGACACGGCAAATCTGCTGGGTAAGATGCGGATCAGGAGACTGCACTTTGCATGGGATAACCCAGCGGAGGACCTACGGCCACACTTTGAACAGTTTTCCAACTGGTACAGGAGAAAAGACCACAGGAAAAAGATTGTTTATGTCCTGACGAATTTTAACAGTACGTTAGAAGAGGACCTTGACAGGATTTATACTTTGCGTTCTCTGAATTATGATCCGTATGTGATGGTATATGACAAAGAACGAGCACCGCAGGAAATCAAAAATTTGCAGCGGTGGTGCAACAATAGAATAATTTTCAAATCGGTGCCAGACTTTAGGGCGTATGACCCTAAACGTGGGTAACAGGAGGGAAAAGGTGTGGGAATAATCAGCATAGGCGTGGGCACCTGCACCCTTGGACACAAGCAGACGGACAAGGACGGAAACGTGGTTAAGGAAGCCCCGCCGCGCTGGGAATATGACCAGGCGGGCGGATGCGTGGCCGTTGCAACGCTGAACCCGGACACCATGGAGCCGGACGGTCCGGCAGAAATCTATGGAGACTATGATGCGGTCCATTACCTGGCCCGTGCGCTGGAACTGCTGCGGCCAACCAGACAGACAAACATTCCGAACTTGGCGGATATGATTCGGGCAGCAGCGCAGGACGGGGTTGATCTCTGCGAATACTGCAGGGACCTGCGGTACTGCCGGGACTGCATTATGGAGGAGTGGAAGAACAGCACCGGCGGCGGATAACACGCCGTCGGTGCTGGAGCCTATCAAAACAAAAAGGCGGGACGGCTATGCAGAGGGTAAAAACAAGGATATTCTCTGGGGATGTGTGTGAGCAGATCGTTTTTAATGTCCCGGACCGTGTGCGGGATATCAAACGAGCGGAACCCAGGCCGCGATTCAAGAGCGAGGAGGAGCGGGCGCAGCACCGCCTTGGGATATCACGCCGGAACCATGCCCGCCTCTTCAACGCCAACTTTGGCCCGTCCTCCCTCTACAGCACCCTGACCTTGGACGATGATTACGAAGTCCACACATTCCAGGAGGCCCGCCGCCTGCGGGACAACTACGTCCGCCGCCTGAAATACCACTTCCCTGCTGTAAAACTCCTGATCTATATGGGGCGCGGAAAAAGCACGCAGCGTATCCACTTCCACATGGTTTCCGACGGGATACCGGAGGAGCAGATCGGGAAGCTGTGGGGCATGGGCGGGATCAAGCGGATCGAACCCCTGAGAGCGCACAATTATTATAATGGTGTGGATCGCGGACGGGACTATACGGGTCTGGCAAACTACCTCTTTGACCACTGGACACCGGAGCAGGGCGGTCACCGCTGGAAGCAGACCAGCAACCTGGACAAGCCGGAACGGGAGCCATCCACAACGGTGCGCCGGAACTACACAGAAAACAAGCCGCCCCGCCCGCCGAAGGGATACATATTTGTGGAGAGCAAGGCCACGAAATACGGATACCTATATTTCAAATATGTGCGCAAACCGGCCCCGCATAAACGGACCCGGCGGAAACAGCAGGACCGGACCGGATAAGGATTCGGCTTTTTATCGCCTTGTAAATGTGTAAAGTTTGGGGACGAAGGACGGAAAGGAGGGCATCATGCGGAAAACGCGGGAAGCAAGCGTGGCTGGGCAGTGTCAGATCTGTGCGCTGAGAGAACACGGCGCCTATATCTGCACCCGCTGGCGTAGGGCCCGTACCGTGAATGAAGTGAAAAAGAGAATCCCAGTGGTGCGGAAGTTTGCGGCGGAGGATATGCGCTGCCCGTATTATTGGCGAGGAATGGAGGATAGCCATGGCCGTGAATGTTAGAGACCTGCCGCCAGAATATCAGGCCCAAGCGCTCAGGAAGTACATGGAGCAGCAGCGGCAAGAGGGTCCACCCTTCCCTGCCGTCAGTGAGCCGCAAAAGGAAAGCAAATACCACAACAGGCCAACGGATCGGGTCACAGCCTCCGGGTCTGTTCTCCACTTTGACAGCGCAAAAGAGGCCAGACGCTATGATCGCTTGGCCATGCTGGAGCAGTCGGGGCGGATATGGGACCTGCGCCTCCAAGTAGACTTTACCCTCCAGGAAGCGTACACAGACGCGGAGGGAAACAGAGTGCGGGCCATTCGATACAGGGCAGATTTCACCTATTACCGGCCAAAGGAAAACCCGTGCGACCACTGCTCCAGCGGATCGTATAGAGGCTGCGAGGGATGCGATTATGCAGGACCGCCGGAGGCATGGCGGGGAATCCCCTGGGAACTGGTGGTGGAAGATGTAAAAAGCAAACCAACGCGGACCAGGGAATATTTGCTAAAGCGGAAACTGCTGAAAGATAAGCTGGGCATTGACATAACCGAGGTGTGACCATGGGCAAAAAGTCAGCGGAAGAAAAGGCGCGGCGGGACGCTGTGAAGCGATACCTGCAGCAGTATCATGCGGCCAAGCGGGAAATGGGAATCCTGGAAGAACGCCGCCGCACTCTGTCTGCGGAGCTCAGGGGACCGTCTGTCTCTGACCCGTGGCGTCCTGCGCCTGCGGCCAGGCATGACCGCTCGGACGGGGCGGGGGCCGCTGTCTTACAGATCGCAGACGTGGAGGACCGGATAGAGCGCCAGCGGGAGGACATGGCCCGCATTGTCCAGGGGATCATGGACCTGCTGGACATGCTGCCTGCCGGGTCCATGGAGCGCACTGTCCTGGCCCTGCGGCATATTGACTGCAAGTCCTGGGAGCGGATCGCCGCAGACATCCACATGAGCAGATCACGGGCGATTGATTACTACAACGCCGCCCTGGTTATGCTGGCCCAGACGGAGGAAGGGAAAGCCATTGAAAGATCGGACGCCATCGGACGTTTTGGTGTGCTATAGTGATAGCGTGAGAAGCGAACAAGAGACGCTAGAGCCGCCTGGGAGACAGAAAAC
>OFGQ01000271.1_pt1 | contig 46527 bp, 54 predicted proteins | sample 1521791 | NCBI WGS metagenome assembly OFGQ01 (sample SAMEA3504116, study PRJEB24116) | mouse gut metagenome | biome: mouse gut; feature: mouse-associated habitat; material: faeces | place: Denmark | collected 2011 | reverse complement strand
AGAAGAGCATCCTCCCAGTATTATCATGCATACACATAGTAATGCCAAACCTGCTGTAATTGATTTTTTCATAAAAAACTACTCCCTTCTCTGTCTGTCAATTTGATACAAGACAACCTATGTCATTCAAAGCCGCCTGTGCTAAGTCCTAGTATTATCATGAAAGTTGTTGCAGTTTTTCAAGAAAAGCTACATAAAATGCGCGCTCTTTCATAATCTCTTGCTGCACCTCTATACTTTTTGCCGGCGTACCGGGAAGCGGATGATCTATATCATATAACGCTTTTTCCGCAACCCTGATTGCACTTTCAACGGAATTTCCCAATATATTATCCGGATCGACCTCGCCGTTATACCATCTAATGGCATGTTGTACCAACAATTTGGGAATATGAAAATGCTTCCCATCACTGGTTATGGAAAACCCATTTGAGCCTGTTTGTTCCGATGCTTCCATCCACGCCTGCCTTACTTCATCAGGCGCATATGCTCCTATTGTATCGAATGCTTCGGATGCCCTGTCCAGACAATATTGTTTATCTGCCTCCACTGATTTCTGTTCAACGATCTCCGCAAAATTCTTCCCTTCTTCTACTTTTGCGGATTTACTGTTCACATATCCCGCCTGATAATAGTCTGCTGCTATTCCGCTGATACCCATTTTCACTCCTCCAATTCTACGAGTTACTTTGATTTATGCTAATACTGCCCCCACTTATAACATACATGACGGTTTCCCATGCCAATCCTATTCTCCAACATGACTGCTTTCGCATATTCACATTACATCTTTTGTTTCAACATTATAAATTGATAAAATGACTGACAAACCCGCAAGCACAAATAACAGTGCATAAAACGGGGCATTGCCGACTAATGTATAGGTTCCAACATTTCCCTGTGTGACGCATACGAGGATCACGGACGTAATGATTGCAGCTTTACCCGATTTCATTTTCAATCCAATGAGTAATGCAATGAAACTTACGCTAACCATTGCTATCGAACTGATGACGATATTCAGCCAGAAAGACGGCATTGCAAATTGGATACTGCTCCCGGATATATTCGTTAAGGATTTCGTACACAACAATATAGCATAAATCAATATCTTGCTTAATGTTAATGCCACAAAGTTAAAAATCCAGACAGCCAAAACTTTTGACATCAAAACTGTCTGCCGTTTAATGGGATAAGAAAACATCAGATTGATCGTCTTTTTTTCGTATGCCCCGACTATAAAAGAAGCTATCATTACACCTGTGAATACTATGTATCCCATATGGGTAAATAAATCAACAGTAGTATTTACCACACTTCCATTATAAGCCTCCATAGACGTGTCAGCGTCCAATTCTCCCGCCATTAAAAGAATGAAAAACAGCAGAACAAATGTCATAATGGCAGCATTGCGGATATATTTTCCGATATTGTTTTTCTTCCATTCCAGCCTGATCAGATTAAGCATTATTCCACACCTCCTGTCAACTTCAGGAAATAATCTTCCAGTGTCTCCGTATTTTTGCCGATAGCCATTATTTCAACATCATTAAGCGCAAACGCCTTGGATATTACCTGGGTACTCGCATCGTGGTCATAAATACGCACTTTGTCATCATCAACAACTTTGAAATTGGAAAGGTTTAATTTCTCTATCAAAATGTGTGTTGCTCTTTTTGTATCAGAAACAGCTACTTCGATATAATTCTGATTCATTTCCTCAATATCCTTCATGCTGACTTCTTTCATCATTTTACCATGATGAATAATGCCGACTGTATCAGCAATGCTCTCTATTTCAGATAGGATATGGCTGGAAATGATCACTGTAACGCCCTGTTCTCTGGACAAACGCTTTAACAGATCACGGACCTGCTTCATTCCGGCAGGATCAAGCCCATTCGTGGGTTCATCTAAAATTAACAGCTCCGGCTTGCATAAAATAGCCCTTGCAATTCCCAAACGCTCCTTCATTCCCAATGAATAGCTTTTTACCAATTTATCCGCAGCATCCGCCAGATCAAGAAGATCCAGTGTTTTCTCAATGCTTGAAAAATCAGAAAAACCCATATATTCACAATGAATTTGCAGATTCTCCTTACCCGTCATGTGTTCATAAAAAGCAGGAAATTCAATAATGCTGCCCATACGTTTTAAGATTTCATAGGATTTGGGAGTTACCGTTTCTCCAAAAAGTTCTATTGTCCCCGAAGTAGGCTTCCATAAATTTGTCATCATTTTCATAATGGAAGTTTTTCCTGCTCCATTGGGACCGAGGAAACCGTAAATCTCCCCCTTTTTCACATGAAGTTCAATGTCGCTGACAATATCTTTCCCTCCTATGGTTTTCGTGAGATGATTCGTTTTTAGTACATATTCCATTTTGTGTTGACTCCTTTTGAGTTTTTTCCAGATTGGAAATCTGGTATGTAATGCCTGCTGTGGCGAAATAATATGTTCTGGCCGCCTGTTTATGCTTTCCTGTCAAAAGAGGGCTTCTCCTCCAGATAATCCGGCAATTCTGAAAGCTCTGCCCCTGCGCTATTCTTAACAGAGCGATACTCTGCCCAATAGATAGCATAAAATTCATTCTTTTTGGCAAGCTCTGCAGGTGTCATTTCATAACTCCACCCATTGCCTGTGTTTGACAGGGCTTTTACACCCTGGCATTCAATCACAGCACCATAACCGCCCGTTGTTAAAATCGGACAAGTCAGCGTGCCGCCGCCTGCCAGTGCAAACCTTTTTTCAGCAAGACCGCTTCCCCTGCCATCAGCCGCCTCCAGAAAATCCAATAATGTCAATTCCCCAGTCCCTTTACATTTAGGGTTATTATTTTGACTTTTCATGGCATTTTTAGCCTGTTGGTACAGCATCTTCCTGTCCGGTGCAACATCAGATAAATATTCCGCCCTTAACTGGAGAACCTGTCTGGAAATCTGCTCTGATTCCGCCTTGCTGCCCGCTACAGCTGCCTTTTTTGCCAGTTCCCTGATTTCACTGGTAAACTCTGCCTTCGATTTATTAGATTTCCCTGCAGACGGGATGTAAGACCAGTTCGGCTCTCCCTTTCCGGTTGTTGCAATGGTAACATCTTTTATGCTGCTGATAGAGCCACTTACTGATACGCTCATGGAATCCACCTCCCCAACAAACAGCCTTTACCCCCTATTATCTGTCACATATGGAAAGGCGTACTGCATTTGCACATTTATATGAAACGTAGCACGCCCTCCAAAATATATACACTCTTATTCTGTTACCTTATCCCAGTTTACTTTTTTAATCTGCTCTACCAATTTTTCTATGCTGTCTGCCTGTACCATCACCGTCTGCCCCGCCTGCTTTTTACGCTCGGCAAATTTTTCTTCCCTTGCACTTTCAATCCGTTCCCTCTGCTGCTGGCTTACCTTTTCCAGTTCGGCAAAAAAAGTCGTTGTTCCGTCCTCATTGATAGAAATACCGATTTTATTTACCTTAGTTCTGCCTGCCGCTTCGCCGGACACTGATGTGAAACCATATTCCTTGTTTACCTGCTCTGACATACGGCGTGCGCCCTGCACTTTCTCCATGTACTCTTTCTCGTACTTTTCATCGGAAGCCATTTTTTCAAGTTCTTCAACAGTAAGTATGACGGAAAATTCTTTACCCGCTTTTGACAGAATATTTTTTGCATTATCCCCCTTGCTGAAATCTGCCACAAAGAAATCCATATCTCCATAAGTTTCTCTTAGTTTTTTCAAAAGTGTCTGCGCTTTTTCCGATAGCTGTGTTTCTCCGACTGTAGCTTTCTTTCCTGCTTCATCAACTGCAATATCCTCAGCACTTCCCTTTTTTGCATCATACGCTGATATGGCTTTTTCCGCTTTTTTGACCAGCTCCACAAACTTTGTACCGAATTTTTCACCGTCGCCGCTATGGTTAAGTGCGTGGTCAAGGACATTCTGCATCAGATCATCCAGCTCGTCACATACATCAGGAACTTTCTCCCTCAGAGTATCATGCCAGCTTACATGCTTGTTAATCTCATCATCTGCGGAAACGATCCGGTATGTACCTTCAAAATGTGTTATCATATCCTCCGGAACCACCCGCTGTTCCGGCGTCCTGGCCATAATCTTATCAAGGTCAGCGCCGCCTCCGCTTTTCCTGCTCTCTACCAGTGCCGCCATTCCGTCACCGGAAAACTCCACGATTGCATCATCGCCATATTGGGACCGGATGTCTTTCATGGCTTGTAAGGTTTCTTCCCGGCTCATTTTATCCATGACCTTATTGCCGTGTTCGTCCGTGGTATTGAACCGATATTTTACCAAGGTATCTTTTTTCGCCGCCGAATTGGAACCATAGCTTTTTAACTGCTCCGTCCCCACAAAAAATTGACTGTAATCCTGATTTACATTTATTGCCATTGTATTATCCTCCTATGCCCCCAAATTTGAATTCACTTACACATCGCAACTATATACTGTAATCAAAGTTATTGCCCACTGCTTTTTCTTCCTTAGTCAACACTTTTTCATTTGTTCCATTTACTGCGTCTTTCGCCTTTTTCAGCAATTCTTCATTTGAGGATGCCACAACAACAACTTTATCCCTTGAAGATTTTACCTGATCTTCTTCTGCTTTCTTTTTTTCCGCTTTCTTTTCATCAGCCTTTTTCTGTTCTCGTGCTTTTTCCTGTTTTTCTTTTATCCTGTCGGCACTCTTTTCACTCTGCTCTGTCAGACCATCAAACATACTGTTTTTCTTTTCAACAACAGAGTAAGAACCCATATTTCCATTTTCGTCAATGTAGTACCCGCAGGATACTAATTCCAATCCATCTCTTGCAAAAGCATTTTTCAGCCAGTTATATGCAGACTCTACCCCGCTTAACATTTCGTCTAAATCTTTCGCTGTAGCCTCATCATTTTCTGCCTTTGACAAATATGCAGAGCTTACCATAACTCCTTGAAAACCTTTACTTGATGACGAAACCTGATTTTTAGAGAAAGTGCCCGCCGTAATGTCAAAATTAGAATACTTATCCTGCAACTGATTTAACAGATCACCTTTATTTTCGGTATCCGTTTTTTTCTGCGCTACGGAAGTTCCCTTTGCTTCTTCCTTTTGTTTTGTTGCGTACACATTCTCGTACACACTGTTGTAAGTGTTCACTCCTGTAATTGCCATAATTTTGTCCTCCTTGATCCTGTTCTTAAAATCCGTTTTCATTTTCGGTGCATGTACTACACCTGCATATACTGCACTGTCACTTTTATTATCGGAAATCTGAACATAAAACCCTATAACTTTATCCCGAGGTACAGATTTTTTCCCCGAAGTACAGATTTTTTTATATTTTTTCTCTAAAATGCTCTAAACTGATCCTAAATCTACCTTATGGTTTACGCTTTTCCGCCTATCGGTTCAGGATCACGTCGCTGTAAAATTTCCCGTTCCCGTTTTTATAGAGGACACTGCCACCATATTTCTCCACACACCGCTGCACATTCAGACAGCCGATGCCAGTGCCTCTCCCGCCTGTACTTACTGGTCTGCCGTTCTTTATCCTCACTTCCTGTTCCACACTGTTCTCAATGCGAATGGAAAGCATCTCATTATAATTTTTGATATGCACCTTGATATAGCGCTCCCCGCTGCACTTCAGGGCAGCCTGCATTGCATTTTCCAGCAGGTTCCCAAAGAGCGTTGTCACATCCACCGGCTCTATGAAACCAAGCCCTGTGCTTTCCACCTTTACCACGAACCGGATGCCCATGCTCTCCGCCGCCTGCTTCCTGTCCGCAAGGAGAATGTTCAGCATGGGATTGTCAGAGTATTCCTCCGGCACAAGGGGCTTTAAGATGCCCCCGATCTGCCTTGTGTATTCCATTGCCTTGTCCGTCACGCCTGCCCGGTACAGCTCCTCAATGGAACGGATGTGTTTGCTGACATCATGGAGGATTTCAATAGATTTTCCGTATTTCTCCCGCTGCCTCTCATAATGCTCAAACTGCATACTCTCCTGCTGTTTCATCATAGCGATCTGGAACTCCATGCTGTTCTTTTCATCCTCCACTTTCAGGGAATAAAACAGGTATAGGTTCGCAAAGACAACGCAGCATAGGTTTGCACATAGCAGGAAATAGTCTGCTTTCCTTGTGACCGCTGTTACAAGGATGATAAAATTGACCACACTGTATAAAAACATGACAAGGTAAAGAATCATCTGCGTCCGGCTCTGCCTGTAATCCTTTTTCCACAGCCGTCTCATCAGGGCATAGTAAAAGAAGATCAACACCAGCTTTGAAAAAGCCACCTCTATGCTGCCCGTGATCACCACATCCTCCGGCATAAGTGAAAGTTTTTCCATCAAAAGGTCAATCCCAAACACACCGATGCCCTCAAACAATGCAATCATGATAAAAAAGCATTCCGATTCCACCACCCGCCAGTATCTCCTGTCAGTTTTATCCTCATAAAAGATAAAACTGACAATACCGAACACCAGAAAATTTGTCCCCATATTCCACCATGTATTATGCTTTAAGTTCACCAGCGTTACGATCACCACGGCGGCAGCGGCGGCAATCCGGTAAACCCACGGATTTCCAAAGGCTTTCCCATAACGGTCACCCATGAACTGGAACATCAGCCCGGCAATGATCACACATGACAGAAAGCAACTGAACAGATATACTAAATTTTCCATGCCCCTACTCCCCACTGCTATGGATATATTCGTTGAGCCGTTCCTTGAACTGCGCCACCCGCTTCTGTGACAGCGGCACTGACACACCGTTTTTCAACACGACCTCATATCCCTTTGTCTTTGCCACATTTTTAAGGTTTACAAGGATGCCCCGGCAGCTCGTCTCAAAACCGTAAGGCTGCATCCGCTCCTCCAGTCCGCTGATGGCATCCGGGTACTCGTACAGCATATTTTCCGTCACGATTTTGACCTTCTTTTTCGCCTTGATGTATTCAAAGTACAGGATCGTATCAACGGGAAGCAACAGGACAGGCTTTTCCGACAGGACGCCGTTTTCCTCATAGGATACGTTCTTAAACTCCAGCCGCACTTCTTCTTTCCGATGCTGCCGCAGAAATGCCTGCAGCTGTTCCTCCAGTGCTGCCGCCGATACCGGCTTTTCCAAAAAGGCAAAAGCATGTACGGTGTTCACTGCATCCATGCAGTATTGCCCGAAATTTGTGATGTATATGATCTTTGCAGAATGGTTCCTGCTGTAAAGCTCCTGTCCTGTTTCGATTCCGTTCCTGCCCTCCATCATAATATCCATGAAGATCAGGTGGAAGCTGTCGTCCGACTGTAACAGCTCCCCACCGGAGATAAAGTTTGTGATCCGGTATTCTTCTGATTCTATGTATTTGTCTAAAAGCGGTTTCAGGATGCCTATGAGGTGATCCCTGTCCGCCTGTTCATCCTCGCAGACTGCTATCTGAAGCATTGGTTCATGCCTCCTTTGCTGTTTTATGTTTAGGGGATTGGTACTGTGGTGTGAATGCAATACCCCTTTTTATTATACATGGTCTGCTATGCCATTCCTATTTTTTCTCTGTAATCCGATAAATACTGCAAGCAGTATGACATTAACTGCCAAAACAACAATACTTCCTTCTATTTTACATTCCCCGCCAGATAAAAGGTCACTTCCTGAAAAAGTCATATTCAGCAGATGCGGGTAATCATCTGCCAGCGACACACCACCTAATACTAACGCACCTATCCCATTCCATATAAAGTGCATGACCGCTGGTGCTATAAGAGAACCGCTATATTCCAAAATAACCGTCATAAGCAGACTCATTGTGAGAACATTCACTACCGGAACCACGCCCGCCTCAAATGCGCCTCCATGCAATAATGTAAACAGCGCCGTGGTTACTATGGTAGAAACCACGATATTATGCTTTTGTTTCAGAATTTGATAAAGTAAGCCCCTCACAAGCAGTTCCTGCATGATAACATTCAGAAAAGCCGCCAATACCCATACGAAAAATAAAGGGATATCATTCTTTCCGCTAAAATCTATAACTCCCATCAACTTCATAATAAATACAGGAACTCCCAACCACAAAATTCCCGTTATAATTCCTATCATAATTCCTTTTGCCGGATTATTAAAAAGTTGTAATTTTATAGTTTTCTTTTCAATTAACAAAAAAATGAATGTAAATGCTATAATTGACAACAACGGTGTGATTTCTGCCCATAATCTCCATACAGCAGGATTATCCGAATTGGACAAAGGCAACACCGCTGACAATATTGCCCACCCTAAGAAAAAGCATATACATTCTATAAAAGTTATCACTATCCTTTTCAAAGCGTTTTCCTCCGTTTCATTTTTCAAATAGTTTAACTATAACATAATCCCCTCTAAATATCATTCACTTCATCCCGGCGTACAGATTTTTTCCCCGAAAGACAGATAAAAGACCGGGGAATATACCTGACAAACCTTCCCCGGTCCTTTACAGCCACATATCAATCAACCACTCTTTGCTTCTCTTGCTTTTCCAACAAAATCATGTTCCAAAGCAATATCCATATTATTCCATTCCTTTCACATACTCTGCAAGTGTCCTTTTTTCACAATAGCGAATAGCCAGTACAGAATATCCTAAAGCAATCATCACGAGAGCCGCAAAGAAAATAAACATAGGCAGTAATGGGAATGTATAGTCCAGTTCCCCTAACAGACCAATCTGACTGAATGCCCGGCATAAAATATATCCGAGGATAGTCCCGATCGTCAAAGTAACAGCCATTGTTGCCAATACATAATGAAAAGATTCTGCCCACAGCATTTTTGACAGCTGTTTATTAGACAGCCCGACAGAACGCAGAACACCAAATTCCTGCTGTCTCGAAACAAAATTAGTCATAAGCGTATTGATAAGGTTAATCAGTGCAAAGATACCGATAAATACCACCAGTACATAGGCTGCTCTCATCGCTATTTTTAATGATTCTTCAAGGAAGGAAATCATTTCATTGATGCTCCGGACTTCCAGTTCCGGGTTAATGCCACAAATCTCATAAATGGTATCTTCTGCCTGAGAAATATTTGCTAAATCTGTACTGAATAACAGTTTTGAATTAAAATTCGTTGTGCCAGCTTTGATCACGTTCAGTAAATCCTGTGGTACAAAAATATAGTATCCCTCATAAAGCTTATCCGGCAGATTGACAGTTGCCATTACCTTAAATGGAATCTTTTCTCCTTCATCAGTTTCTATTTGAACAGTATCCCCTACCACAGCTTCATAATGTGCAAATGATTTCACCATGCCGGAAGAATCATCTATTATGATTCCATGTTCTTCAACCAGCTTATCGTAATCCAATGTCCCATTTAACAAAGCATCCTGATAACTTTCGAGATACTCTCTTGAAAGCCCCACTATATCATAATAAGGCTGATCCTCCACATTGACATTATCAGGAAAGAACATATTTGCAGTACAGCTTTGAACTGACAATATATCCCCAACCATTGCTTCCTCAGTTAATTTTGTGAAAAGCTCCTGATTTAACGGATTATTTTGCTGTAATTTATCAGCTACCGGAACATATGGGGAAAATGTATCCCCAGCTGGAGACAGGGATACTTCAAATTCATAACCATACAATTGCTGGTAGGCCATAGCCACAGGATTTATAGACAGCATTATGGTAGATGCACACATGAGGAAAATCCCCGTAAATCCCAAAGAAAATAAGGTCAGGACAGTCCGTTTCCTGTTGCGGGAAAAATTAATCCCGGCAAGGGTATAAGGTGTAATCTTCCGGTGAAGTTTTTTTGTGTCACCAAGTTTCGCAACATCTGTTGTTGTCGTAATTCTGACTGCCTCCACCGGAGAAACTGATGTGGCAATCCGCACAGGCTTCCGTATGGACAGCCCGACTGTTATTTCCATAACAAGGGCGGTAATAACTGCAAATCTGACCGTATTCGGTAAGTACCAGCCATCGGGAATGAGCAGGTATCCAATGATACTGCCGCTAACTATACCTGCAGGAATGGACAGCAGTGACAGTTTCCGGCTTTCCTTACGCACAAGATACTTCATCTGTTTCTGGGTAATACCAACAACACGCAAACGCCCATACTCCTTTACCTTCCCTGTGACAGATATATAAAACAGACTATAAACAACCGTAGAGCAGGCAATAATAATCAAAATACTGACCAGCACAGTGGTAAGCGTGTTACTGGATGCGTTATCAAAAGTACTAAAGTAAGAAGAACTGAATGCAATATCCGCTTCACCAAAACCATAAGGCTCCATACAGGCAAGGATATACTGTTTTAATTCATCCGTTCCCATAGTCTCACTTCCAGACATCCGTATCAGCGCCGAATAAGGAATGTCCATACCCGAAAAATAGGATTCCAAAAGTGCCTGTGAAACCAGAACTTCATATGAATTGCTTGCGTTCTCATCCTTTATCAGCCCACAGACTGTATATTCTGAAGGAACATTTTGCCCCAATTCAAGGGTAACTGACTCTCCCAGCGCTGGTTCTATCCCCTGTTTTTCCAGATAAGATGTTGGAATGGCAATTTCTGTTTCCTTTTCAGGCAGCCGCCCCTGCGTTAATTCATGGGAATACAGAAGGAAAGCCGCTTCATCATAATATGTTACACTCAGCCTGTCCTTTCCAATCCGCAGTTCCTTCAGCGGCATAACAAGCGACAATCCCACCTGCTCAATCGTTTCATCTTTTGATAAAGCGGTGAACTGCTCTGGATTCACATAGAGAACTGCCGCCTGTAAACGTCCCTGGTAAAGTTTTCTGGTCTGGTAACTGCCGCCGAAAACATAAAGAGCAAGTGACATCATAAGGCAGGAGGCAAACGCAATCGTTATAATGATAAAAATATTGCGGCGCTTGTCGGCTCTAATACTTTTGTCTGCCAGACGGTTTATTATCTTATTTGAGCTTGCCGTAAATAAAGAAATCACTGCACCGTCCTCCTTATCCCATAATCCTGCCGTCTTCAATGCGGATGATACGGTCCGCAAGAAGGGCAATGTCGTTATTGTGGGTAATCATTACAATAGTCTGGTTAAATTTCTCACTTGTAAGTTTTAAAAGCCCCAATACATCGGCACTGCTCTTGCTGTCGAGATTACCTGTAGGTTCATCGGCAAGGACGATTGCAGGCTTAGTGATCAGCGCTCTTGCGATTGCTACACGCTGCTGCTGTCCGCCGGAAAGATTGTTCGGCATACTTTTCAATTTATTTTCCAAAGAAAGTACATGAATCACTTCATCCGCAAAATTCCGGTCTACGATGCCTCCGTCCAACTCCACAGGCAGGACGATATTCTCATATACATTTAAGATCGGAACCAGATTATAATTCTGAAAAACAAACCCTATGTTCCGTCTGCGGAAAATGGTAAGTTCCTCATCGTTCATTTGGGAAAGCTCTTTCTCATGGACAATGACCGAACCGGAAGTCGGGGTATCCAGACCGCCGATCATATGTAATAAAGTTGATTTACCAGAGCCGGAAGTACCGACTATGGCAACGAATTCTCCTTTATTGACAGATAAATCCACATCATCCACTGCACAGGTGATGTTAGGTTCTTTCCCATAATATTTTTTTAAATGTTTTGTCTGCAATATCTGCATAGTGAACTGCCTCCTACTGTATTATTTCCACATTCGTCTGAACGACACTGTTATTTTTCATTATAAAGAGGAAATGTTGCAGAAATCTTAACAGAATCACAGCGGAATAAAAATCTCAAATTCACTTCCGGAATTAACAGTAGAATTCACCAAAATGTAGCCATGCTGGAGAGTAATAATCTGTTTGCACAGATACAGACCAATACCATTTCCCTCTGATATATTTGTATTCCCACGCCAAAATCTTATAAAAATATTGGACAGATCAGCAGGCGGGATTCCAATACCGGTATCTCTGATTGAAATCTTGATATACTTTTCTGTCCTGTTAAGCAGTATTGTTAGTTTTCCGTTTTGCGGTGTATACTTAATGGCATTTTCCATTACATTAAACAGTGCCTCACTTGTCCACTTTGGATCATGCAGGACAATATAGTCTGTTGTATTATCATAATACACCTCTATATCTTTCTTCTCTGCAGGCACAAGTATCCCTTCCAACGCTGAAAGTATCGTCTGCCCAATGGAAGTCTCCCTTGGCTGTATCTGAATCAATCCGTTTTCAAGTTGTGATGTTTTTAGTAATGCCCGTATTAAAAAGTCTATTTTGTCCAGCTGCTTCCCTTGCTTTTCCAGACAATCTCGATATTCCTCTCGCAAAATGCCCGGCTGCTTTAATGCTTCCTGTAAAAGATGCAGATTAGTGAGAGGTGTCTTTAGCTGATGTGAAATATCAGAAACAAAGGATTGTACTTTACTTTTTTCCTTTTCTATCGAACTCTGCTGCATCTGCAGAACATCATATAAGCGGTTCAGCTGATGATAAATCTGTGAAATATAGGTATCATCAATATCATCATAAGTTGTGACAGCTTCCTGGTTCATCATCTTATCCATCATGACAAACAGGTTTGTAAAAAAATCCGAAAATGTTCTTTTTATTAAAAGCCAGGCTATACAGATAAACAAAATGAAAGTAATCTGTGAGAAGATAAGGACAACCATACTGCTTCTGTTAACCGAGATAAAAATAAGCATCAGGTTTATAATCAGGATGCCATAAAACAAAAATTTAACAGCTGTAAAATACTTTTTATTCTTCAATTTATTTCTCCTCATTACTTATTCGTCTGCAATCCACATATAACCTGTGCCATATACCGTCTTAATATATCGGTGAGCAGCAGAATCAATTTTCCCCCTGATCCGGCTGACCATGCTGTTAAGAGATGTTTCCTCCACATAATTCCCTCGCCTGTCCCATACCACGTCCAGAATTTTTTCCCTTGTAACTATGTGCCCTGGATTTTTTACCAGCAGTTCCAGAAACTTAAATTCCAAAGGAGTTAATTCTATCGGTTCGTCCGCCGCATAAGCAGTTAAAGCGGCAAAATCTATCCGCAGATAGGAATCGGAATAAATTACCCCGGAAAATTCCTTTTCCATCCGGTTTGTGACAGCCGCTATCTTTTTCAGCAAAACAGGGAGGGAAAAAGGCTTGGTCACATAGTCATCAGCTCCCATGTTGTAACCTTTTATTATATCGTTTTCCAGATCCTTTGCTGTAAGAAAAATGATTCTGGTATCTATTGAAATCTGTCGGATTTCTTCACAGACAGCAAAACCATTACCGTCAGGCAATGTAATATCCAGCAAAATAAGATCAAACTTCAAATTTCTAATCTTCGTGACAGCATCTTCTTTTGTGTATGCCCATGTGGTATGATATCCATTTTGATCCAAATGCCGGGTCAGCGTTTCACTTAAAGTCCGGTCATCTTCCACTAACAATATTTTTTTCATAATAATCTCCATCAATCTGTTATTCGGTTGAATATGTGGTAATGAACATTTTGCTTCATTCTAAAGTACATCATTTACTAATAGATAGCTACTTCTCATTTCTGTTAAAATTAGGGATACTTTATTATATATTATACATGATTTACTCCTGTTAAAAAAAGTGATTTGCGATATACAGATTTTTTCCCCGAAAGACAGATAAAAGACCGGGGAAGGATACCTGACAAACCTTTCCCGGTTCTTTACAGCCACACATATCAAACAACAGCTCCTGCCTCACGCCTGCCATACTCATACATTTTCAGAGAAACCAGCCTGGTAATCCTCTCCATGCCGTTCAGGATGGTCTCCACATCACTATCCTCGTCCTCTCCCAGCCGTTCACACAGGTTCCGCCCTGCCTGATATACACCTTCATACAAAAGGCAGCACTCTTTCCCCTCGGCAAATTCATCTTCAATTTCAATTCCCTCTGGCATGGAAGCCATCCCCTCTGCCAGAAATCCGTTCATCTTATCATAAATCAGTTCTTTTTGCATACCGCATCCTCCTTTTGTCTCACTTTTACAACCGATTTTAATATGTAATGCCATTAAAATCAATAGTGGTGGTGCAAAAAGTGAGACAAACTTCTCGACACATTTCGACAGATTGGAGGACAACTATGCCAAAACCAAGGACTACATCCGGCGAAAAGAACCTGATCAGCAGTCGCCTTATCGAGTTAAGGAAACAGCAGAACCTTTCCCAGCGTGACCTTGCCCATAAGCTGCAGCTTGCCGGATATGACATGGACAAGAACGTGATCACCCGCATTGAAACCAACAAGCGGTATGTCACGGATATTGAGCTGCGGGCCTTATCGGAGGTGCTGGGCGTCAGCTATGCGTTTCTGATTGATGGAGAGGATAAATAGCAAAAAGCAAGCGGCTAACACGCTCTCTAAATATGTTAATATTACTTAACAAAAAGGACATGGAAAGACTTTACTCCCATATCCTTTTCTACTTTATCGGCTTTTTGTAACTGCTGGTTTTTCTTTTCCGCTGGTGCGCTGGAATTATTTAATCTGAAATACCTTCTTCCACTTTATCAAGAATGTATGATGTGAATTTGCCCTCCACACTATCACTTGGGAAATCTTCTTCCAGCTCTACCTTTATACTTTCAAATTCTTGTTGCAGTTCTTCCTTTTCTCCTGCTGTCAAGTCGTCCCAGTTTTTATTATTAGCGTATGTGCAGCCGCTCAAGCTGATTACAATCATACCTAATACAGCCAAAGCAAGAAATTGTTTTTTGATATTTTTTATCAGTCTCATAACTATCTCCTTTTTACAAAATATATTTACTTAAAATTCACTCACATATTTTTTTACGAAACCCACAGAATCAAATTCAGGAAGCCAACGCCAGACATATCCTAACTTCAAACCATGCGTTTTCTTCAGATTGGCAAAGCAGTCTTCCACCCATGCCTTTCACAAGATACTCTGCGATGTACATACCCATTCCGGAGCCTTCCTTTTCTTTTGCATTCTGCCCCCTGAAATATTTCTGTGTAAGGAATATTTCCTCTTCCTTTTTTACGCCTTTCCCAAAGTCTTTTATGCAGACGCACAGAAATTCACCCTCAAAACCGCAACGGACTTCTATCTCCGTATCTGCATATTTGTAACTGTTAGAGATGATATTGTCCACTACCTGCAAAAACCGTACCCTGTCAGCCATAACAAGACACTCCGGTATCTCAAACTCCTTTACACGTTTCCTGAAATCTGCCTGCAGCAATGCTTCCTCTATGGCAGAACTTTCCGTTACTTCCGTTCTTATCTCAAGTCTTTCAAGCTCATTTAGCATAGTTGTGTGAAGATTGCCAATCATCCTGCTTATCTGGTTCGTTTTTCGGGCAATCGTCTCAAACTCCTGACGCAATTCCTCTGAATCTGTCGTCAGGGACTGGTACTCGGCAATCGCCTGAATGGAAGCCACCGGGTTTTTAATATCATGGCTGATAGAAACGATCACTTCACGCCGCTGCTTATCTGCCTCCTGCTCCCTCTTCCTCGCATAAAGCAGTTCCTCTCTCATAATGTCAAAGCTTTCTGAAAAAGCACCAAAAGCTGAACTGTCGATTCTGCTCACCGGAATGTCCAGATTCCCTTTTGCTATCTGGCCGGCAAAATCATTCATCTTTCTCACCGGTCCGAACACATGCTTCTTTAAATATAAAAACACAAGGACATCTTTCAAAAATAATACAACAAGAAACGATATCGCCCAAACTTCAACTTTTCTTTTTAAATCTTCCCCTTCGTTATTGATAAAGATAATCCTGCCCTGAATTTTACCATCCACCAGAATATCTACGCTGTAATCTTTATGGATGAAATCGTACACATAATCCGTATCCAGCCCCTGTCTGGATGCAGCTACCGGCCGGCCATCGGCATCGGTTACAAAATAGTCCGTTTCATACCCCTGCATCATACTGACTGCCTGCTCCGCATCCGGCCAGTATTCCCTGACAGTAAATATAATGTCATTTGCCTCAGTATTCTTTATTTTATTCTGCGGTCTGGCTGCCAAAATACAGCACAATGAAATGCAGGCTGCCAAATATAAACTGACGGTGATCACAATAAAGCGCTTCACTTAATTCTCCTTTGCCAGACGGAACATATAGCCTTTCCCATATTCTGTAATGATATAGACTGGGCTGGAAGGGTTATCCTCAACCTTTTCACGCAGCTTCCTTATGTGGACATTCAGTGTCCCGTCCCCCACATAAGCCTCCTGCCACACTTCCTTAAAAAGTTCCTCTTTCCCGACCAGACGGTTCCTGTTTCGGATAAGATAAAGCAATAGCTTCATCTCCATCCTTTTCAGCAGGACAGGCTCACCTTTTTTTAATAAAGTTTCTTCTTCCATGTTCACCTGACATTCCCCAAAAGAAATAATCCTGTCATCCCCGGCAGAATACCTCCGTAACACAGCCTTTACTTTCGCCAGAAGAATAGGCAGGGAATAGGGCTTGCAAATAAAATCATCGCCGCCCACATTCAAGCCTAACAGAATACTTTCTTCTTCCGTCTGGCAGCTTACAAAGATGATTGGAACCTGTGTCTCCTCCCGTATCTGCCTGCACAGGTTGTACCCGCACCCATCCCCCAGGTTAATGTCCAACAGAATCATACGGGCGGTATTTTCCCGTATAAATTCACGATATTCCTCCACACCCGATACCGCCGCCACCTTTATCCCCGAAAGGCTCAAATATTTACAGGTGTTTTCCGCCAATGGTGCCTCGTCTTCTATCATCAGACAATCATATACCAATTTATCCGCTTCCTTCCTTTTACCCACGCTACTCTGCCTTTATGAGAGTACAAGGGACAATCTTCCTGACTTTCCATGCTGAAATAAACGCTGTCAGGCATCCTGCCGCTTCCATGCACAAGATAAGCGCTGCAATCCACACTATGGGAAAACGGAAAGAAATCCGATAAACTCCCATTCCATGAAAAAGCCCTGTCATCACTGCATTAGAGCCAAAATACAGGAAGATGCTTCCCAGCAGGCTGCCCCCTGCGATATACAGCATAAATGTCACCACTGTCTGGGATATAATCTGTCCGTTGGAATACCCCAGCGCCTTCATTATCCCAAAATCCCTTTTGCGTGTCAATAAAATGGAATTTGTTACAAAATACCCCATAATGACAATGAGCAGGAACATGACAGCCATAATAAAGAACACCACGCCGGACACACTGTTTATGATTGGGGCAAGCTGGGAATAAAACACCTGTTCAAACTCCCCCACATAGGAAAGCCGGTCTGAAAAACAGTCTTTAAGGTTTCGGCAGTATTCCTCTGCGTCAATTCCCTCCTCCAGATAGACATGCACTGTCTGCCACTGTGCTGTAGAATCAATCAGATTCAGCCCTTCCATAGTAAGGTAGATATCCATCCCTCCTGTATAGGTGCCTTGCGTAAGGCCGACGATCAGGAATGTCCCTTCCCCTGCATCTTCCTGAAAGAGCTGGGACACTTCTACAGTATCACCGATATTCTTTCCGAGCGCCTGCGCCAGATTCCCTGAAATAGCAGTTTCATTTTCATGTTTCGGATATCGCCCTGCATATATCGAGGGATTTTCCAATACCTCATAATCACTATACACGCCTAACGCCGCATATACCCTATTATCACACAGAAGTCTTGAACTTCCCGGCTCAACAGCCATCATGACCTTACGGACGCCCTCTCCCTCCAGTTCCTTAGCTATCTCTGCTGCATCCTCCGGTCTGTCTGGCTGGACATTTACAGAATAAACTTCCGCACCCGTTACCTGCAGCAGCCCTCCCTTATCATTGACCAACCTTGCATACAGGATTACTGCAAACCCGGCAACACACATTAAAACAGATACGACAATGCCTGTCAGTATGCTCCTTGCCCTCTCAAAACTTATCATCTTAATTATAACGGACAGGTTTACCGGGAAAGGTGTTTTTTCTATGTCCATCCTGCTTTTTCTGCCAGGAACCACTTTTTCCCTTTCCTGAATGGCTTCCACAGGTCTTAACCTGAATATCCCTTTTGACAAAAACACTGTTACCGCCACAGTCGCCAGCAAAATAACCATAAGGTTCTTCCCTGCTTCAAACCCCAAAAATACAGCGTTCCATACAAAACCAATATCCGTCGCTATACTCTTTATCACCATCGGCATGATGCACTGTGAAATTCCCACACCAGCCATACCGCCAAGCGATCCAAGAAACAGGAACTGTAACGCATAGGACAATACAATCTGACCGCCCCTGTAACCCACTGCTTTCAATGTCCCAAGTTCCTTTAAGTCCTTATCCAAGATATTCCGCATATGGAACGCAATCACCATAAAGCAGGCTGCGATTCCCATAACGGAGGCTGCATTTATGACTGCCACATATATACTTAAGTTATTGCTCCGGCTGGCTTCGGCATATTCAATATCCGAAGTATTATAAAATATATCCCCGTCAGATTTTCCGGCTACAAATTCTGTAAACCGATTTGACAGCCCGCTTACATCCCCTTCCGTCTTCATCATCACTACTACCGCATCGCAGTCTGTCCCTGCCCTTTCCCCCAAAGAAAGGAACGCTTCTCTTGGCAGATCGAAAGCAATATTTGACCGGCTTCCAAAAAGCACATCCTCCGTAAAACCTGCAATGATATAAGAATCCTGCCATTCTTCGGATGAAATGCTAAACACATCACCAATCTCAAAACCAAAGAATGTCTTACACACATAAGGTACATAGATTCCATTTTCCGGCACCTGCTCCAAACGCTCCACTATTTTAAGGGAAGATAGATATCCCTGCCTGTCAGCATTCCTAAACATCCAGCTCCCATTTACCGGCTCCCCGGTTCCTGCCTGAATATCCATACTCCGAAGCAACACGGCATCCACCATTTCCATATCAATTATTTCTTCCTCTGCTTTCCGGAAGCCCTCAATCTCTTCCCCGTATTTTTCACAAAAACCACGGGGCAGGACCGCCGCAAAATCAGCACTGTTCGTCTCCGCTGCCTTTTCCTGATACAGCCGCCTAAATCCCTCCGTCATCTGGCTGCCGGTATAGGACAGAAGCATCGTTGCCATGAGCAAAAGGAAAAACGCAAATGACGTTTTACCACTCTTTTTTAAGTTTGATCTTATCAGCAAAAACATATCTACCACCCCATTTCTTCCAGAAAATGGAGCAGCTTTGCTTTTCTCTCTTCAAAGCCCGGTTCCTTTTCACCCTGATAAGCCCCTAAAGAGCATTCCCCGTTTATCCTCCCGTCCCGCAGATACAGGATACGGTTTCCACGCAATGCTGATTTCAGGTCATGGGTTACCATGATAGTCGTCTGCCCTTTCCGGTTAAACTCTGTCAGAAGATCCAGGACAGCTTTCCCGGAAGCAGAATCAAGCGCCCCCGTGGGTGCTGTTAAGTTAGTACAAATGAAATTTGTTACCTATGTACAAAATTTTTCGTCAAACATCAGTTGTTGAACTATGCACTATATACAAAGCCCCGGAAGACTGCTGCCCTCCGGGGTCTTTTATTTCCGTCCCATCACCTTTCCTCTTCCTTCTCCCTCTCCCAGGTCATTTCCTGGCCTGTTTCCCTCTGGTATCGCTCCTTGATTGCCTGTTCAACATAGGCATTAAAGGACTGCCCCTGCGCCTGGGCCGCCTCCTGGACCCTGGCTTTCATACCTTTGGGCAGGGCCAGTTCTCCCCGGTCATAATTCTTTCCCCTGTGCTTATTTTTCGCCCTTGTGGCCGCTGCCCCCCTGGGCGTGGGGTATTTTCTTCCTTCACCTTCCATCAATTTTCCCTCCATGCCGTTTTTTACAGTATACCACACTATTTTCTGTTACGGAAGTATAAACCTTGCACAAATATACTTCCGTAACTTTGTGCAATTTCCCTATTGAAATTATACTTCCGTAAGTATATAATGGACTTATAAGGTAAAGGAAAGGACGGAAACAAAATGGAAATCGCAAATACAATTCTTGATCAGTTGGGCGGAAACAAATTTTTAGCAATGACCGGGGCAAATCACCTGCTTGCAGACGGAAACACATTGAGAATGACCCTCCCCAAAAATAACAGCAGGGCGAACCGCTTATACATCACCCTGGACCCGGACGACACCTATACAATGCGGTTCTTCCGCTTCACGCCGGGCCGCTTGAATGGAACGAAATGCAGGAAGCGTGAATGGCGCTCCTGTTTGCCCCAGGAACGGCAGAAAGCCCGCAGACGGTAAAATATACCACCTGCGGGCTTTCTCTCTGTTCTGGGGCTTCCTGGGCACGTCTGGCGGGGCTTTATTCGCTTTCCACCACTACTTCCACGCCCACGGATAACTGATCAGCCGTTTCCTTTTCCAGCGTCCCTACTTTCTGCCCGTCATCACCATATACATTGACGGTTCCGTCCTGGTTCTCTTCCAGGGCGCCTTCCGGCACATTGTCCGTTGCCACGGCCTGCCTGCGGTCTGCCTGGGCGCCTCCTGTGAACACATTCACTATGGGGGCTTTTGCCACTTCTCTTTGTCCGATCTTATAATACATTGCCTGGGTTTCCTGGGTGCCTGCTTCCTTCTCCCCTGCCTTCATAGCCTCATACGCCGCCTGGGCAATGGCCTTCAACTGGTTTTCCGTCACCTTTATGCCCTTTTCCTCTGCGATCTTGTACAGTTCCTTGACCACGGCGTCCATTTTCTCCTGGCCCGTGGAAGCCTTCATGAACTCCCTGGCCCATACCACGAACTTTCCGGCCCATGGTGCCAGATCATTCAGTTTATCCGCCACGTTTTTGGGCATGTTGGGAAATACATACTTTCCGCATACAAAAGCGCCCACCATGACCCCCAGGGTGATTGCCTGCATAATAATGTTGTCCATCTCGTTTTCCTCTCTTTCTCTTTTTTCCTGCCGCTTACTGCGGGATTTTAATAACCTGGCCTACAGAAATACGGTTCGGGTCCGCAATGCCATTGTAGGCCGCCAGGGCCTGCACCGTGGTTTCGTATCTGGCCGCAATGGCGGAAAGCGTGTCCCCTTTCTTCGCCGTGTAGCTGCCGCCGGGCTGTCCGGCAGCAGGCTTCTGGCCGCCTCCCTGGGATACCGTGGGGGTGCTGGTGCCGCCGCCCAGCTTCCGGGCAATGTCCGCAAAGTCCGGCGTGATAAATCCCCGGATATACCTGGCGTTATAATTCAACCTGCGGTGCCCGATCTTCCCGCCGTCCATATTGCCTTCGGTGACAACAAAATAATTGCTTCCGGTTTCCGTCACAATGCCGATATGGTCCCCGGCTCCCGTATTGTCTCCCACGCCGTTGTCCTGCCAGTCATAGCAGCAGGCGTCCCCCAGGCCGGGGCGGTGTGCATCATTCTCCGTCCAGATACCCTTTTTCATGGCCAGTTCAATGAATTTCTGCACCCCGCATTCCGTCCCGGTATACTGGGCAATCCCGGCCAGGATATATGCGGCGCTCACCGTAGTGGCGCAGTATGCGTCATGGGGCTGTACCCTGTAGCCACGGGCCAGCGGGGCGTGGCCATTGTAGGTTGCCAGGATTTCCAGGTGTTCTTTGCTTCCCTTTTTCCCGCCTTCCCATGCGGTGATAATGCTGGCCACTTTCTGCCGCAGTTCCTGTTCTGTCATCTTTGTATTTCCTCCTGTCTGCTGGCTGCCAAAATTCAGCGCCCTGGCCGCCTTGTATACATCATTCCGGCGGGTGCTGTACTCGCCCATGACACGATCTGCCAGGCCAGCGCTGTGCAGGGTGTCAAGGGTTACGGGTTTCTTTGCGGCTTTCGCCACTCTTGCGGAAGCGCCACCGCCTCCCTGGTTTTCCAGATCAGCAAAGTATACCAGGGCGGCAGGGTCAGACACGCCGGCTTTCAGCCCGTGTTCCACATATGCGTACACGTCCTTTTCCGCCAGATCGTCCTGGGCCTTCTTTCCGGCGTCCGTCACCAGCAGGTTACTGATCACCTGCTTTTCCTGGGCGTTCACCGTGCGGGTGTTCCAGTTTGCCGCCGTGGTGATCTCATGATAAAGGGCAGCCCCCAGAATGGACGCCGCCCTGGCCTCTGCCGCACAGATCGTTTTTAACAGGGCCAGCGCCCGCCCGCCGTGCCACTGCACCTTCCCCACGCTCACGGCCCCGTTGTCATTGGCATTGACGGAACCATAATTGCCTTCCTGCCCAAAAATGATTTTCTGGGCGGCCTGGGAAATCTCCCTTTTCTGTTTCTCTTCCACGTTTTACCTCCTTCTTTTTATTGGGAACTCATGTTGCTGAAATCAGACAAACTTGCCATTGTATCCGGCAATGCCTGCTTGATTTTCAAAAGGTTTTCCGCTTTGGATTTCCAGCAATAGAAACCCACTGCCAGGACGGCCACGGACCCCACAAACGCCAGCAGGGTGGAAAGCTGGTACACGTCCTTTACGATCACCACCCACACGCCCACCAGGAAGGCCAGGTGATACGTCACCAGGACAGAAAAGACAATCACTTTCGTGGCCTGTATCTTCTTTTCCGGGTGTTCCTGGCGGTCCTTTTTCCGCCGCCTGCGGGCTGCCGCAATGTTCCTGGCATTAAAAATCATTACAACAAAAAGGCAGGCCATAAAGCCCGCCAAAAAGGCAAGTATCATCATTCTTTCATTCCTCCCCGTCTTCGTCATCTGGTCTTACCACCAGAAAGCTGTTTTTTTCAAGGCAGCGCTGGTATAGCTTTTCTATGTACTCATACGCCAGATCAACCTGCCCGTTTTCGATCTTATTTGTTTTCACATATTCTGCGTAATCGTCATGCACGGAAATAATGTGGTCAAACTCTTCTTTTGTATGCTTCCGGCGGTTCATACAGGAGTTGGCGAACTCCAATATTTCAGAACGCCAGCTGTCAACCTTGTGGGACTCAAAATCTTTTGCCAGTTTATCCAGCTTTTCCTGCATATCCCGGTTTAGCTGTTTCCCCAGCCAGCCTATAAGCGCACGGACCGGCTGTATTTTGATATGCGGCGTTAGATCAATGACAATCCCGGCGGCTGCCAGCAGTCCCAGCAGGTTTTTCCCCCACTCCCACAATGCGTTCCAGTCAATTTGCAGCATTCCCCATCACCTCCCGTCTGTATATATCGTTCAGTTTCTGGGCCATGCCGTGGCTGTTGAAATGCTTCAAAATACCTTTATAGGACGCTACTGTCCGGTTCATCTTTTCCCGGTCCATCTCCCCCGCATGATAGGCCGCAAAAACATATTCCAGGCGCTTGATCATCTTCTTTGCGGTTTTCTTCCGTAGCTTTACATGGGTTGACCATACCCGGAACCCCACAAATTCAGCGCCCAGGCGGACCGGGCGTATACAGGTCTTATTATTCAACTGTAGGTGCAGGCGGCTTTCCAGGAAGGCCGCTATTTCTTTTTTCACCTTTTCCAGGTGCCGCTTGCTGTTGTGAATAATGATCACGTCGTCCATGTAGCGGATATAATACCGCATATGCAGTTTGTGCTTGCAGAACTGGTCTAACTGGTCCAGATATAAGTTTGCAAACATTTGACTGGTCAAATTCCCTATGGGCAGGCCCACTTCCGCCAGCAGGTCCGTGAACGGAACGTCCCCTATATCCACCCCCATGGGCAGGCCGAAATGGGTATCTTCACAGTTCACAATGCCTTCCATGATATACAGCAGGTCCTTGTCTGCGATCTTCTGCCGCAGTATGTCCATTAAAATTTCATGGTCTATGCGGTAAAAATATTTGCTTATATCCAATTTCAGATAATAGTATTCCCCTGGCTTACGCTCCACCTGGCGGAACCAGTATTGCAGGCGCTTGACTGCCTTGTGGGTGCCCTTCCCCTTCCGGCAGGCGTAACTGTCAAAAATAAACTGCTTATCCAATAATGGATTTAACTGCCTGTAAATAGCGTGCTGCGCCACCCTGTCTTTAAAGTCCAGGGCCATGATCAACCGCCTTTTCGGCTCATATACGAAAAATTTCCGATATGCCCCCACCTTGTAGGTCTTCCAGATAAATTCATTTTGTAGGGTGATCAGATTTTCTTCCAGCTTTTCCGTGTACGCCATCACGTCCGGGCGGTCACGTTTCTGTTTTATGCCGTCTTTGTAGGCATAGAAAAGGTTTTCAAAATCATAAATTTTCGGGAAAAGATTTTTGATTTTTTTCATGCGATACCTCCAAAACTCATATTAAAGGGCCGGGCAAATCCACGCCAGGCAATCCCCGGCGTGGAACGTGACAAATTGCCAGTTTCCCGCCTGGCTTTCGGGCGTATGCCTTACTAACTGTCTTCCCGGCAATATATATTTTTCCTGCGGCCTGTTCGACCATTGGAAAGGAAAAGGACCCCTTATGCCTAAATGCACGGGGTATAGACTCTTGAGCCTATACCAAATCTGGCCTTATTTAGGGTTAAGCGGAACGGAAACCAATGTTCACATTGACGTTAGAACGGGGGTTGTTCAGATTGACAGCGGACGCCCCGGCGTTGGAAGTGTTGTTGAAACTCGACCCCCGGAACGGCAGCCCACGACACCGATTAAATGGCCCTTTCCCTATAAAAATGCGGCCATTTTACTGGCTGCCCTTTTTACCTTTATTTTGTTCCTTGCTTGCCTCCCCATTGACGTACTTTTCATAGTTCCCGATCTGGCCGCCCAGGTGGTTGATTAACTTCGCCCAGTTCTCATATTTCCGCATGGGCAGGCACGGTCTTTTATCCGGGTACATTTCTTCATCTGCCGCCAGGCGTATGAAATGCCGCAGTACGTCCACTTCCGTGTCCAGTTCTCCCAGCGTGGTCTTTTTATAGTGCTTGTTTTCCAGGGTGATCACCAGGCGCAATATGGTATACATGGACTGCCGGATTTCACGGGCCAGCGTTGCCCGCTCATACTTTGGAAAATCTTTCAGCGCAATATTTCCGTACTTGATAATTTCATACACCTTATTTTTCATGCGGAAGTCTTCTGTTTTGGCATTATTTCCTATGCCGTCCAGCTGTTGTTCCCCTGGGGCCTTCGGCGCTGCGTTTTGCTTCTCCATTTTTTATTCCTTTTTACTGTTTTAAAAAAGTGTGGGACTTGCTACCGCAAGCCCACACAGTTTATCAGTCTTCCGTTTGCAGTTCGGCATAAGCGGAACGGAAACCAATGCGCACATCGACGCCAGAACGGGGGTGGTTCAGACCGACAGCGGACGCCCCGGCGTAGGAAGTGCTGTCGAAACTCGACCCCCGGAACGGCAGCCGTTCCCCGTCATTCCTCGCATAGAAACGATCTCCGCCGTATGTAGCGCTGCTTTCCGGGAACATTCCCATTGCGATCAAAATTTTCGGAATGCTTACCCCGGACGCCGCCGCCAGGTCCTTGAAGGGCAGGGACGGCCACTGATCACCGCTTGAAACATTCGTCAGGGATATTCCGATCTGCGGCGCTCCGCCTGCCGTCTTAAGGTCCACTTTAAGGGTTCCCGCCGTTCCGGGTGCCACCAGGGAACCGTCCGGCTTGATTGCCTTCCACTCCGTAGACCCCGCCGCCATGCTACAGGTGGACTTCATGGAATTGCCATAGGGTATGATCTGGATTTCCCCGTTATACAGGCGGAAACCTGCCACCCACTCCCACACATTCCCGCACAGATCAGCAATGCCCGCCGGGCTATGGTCATGATACCAGGTTGTGGGGCCGCTGCCCGTGGCTGTCCTGCCTCCGCCATAGTTCTGGTATTTATAGGTGGTAATGCCTCTTTCATGGGCGTGTGTATAGCACTTGCCATAATTAGTATTGCCACGGGGGACTGTCTTGTTTTTCTGGCTCCACAGGGTCAGCGCCGCAAAAACCCCGTTCTGGTTAAGGTGCCAGCCGTTCCCCTTTTTCCGGCAGGCGGCCAGGGCGGCGTCAAAATCCAGGCTTGCTTTCGGGTCCACCATGGGAAGAGAATACGCCCGCTCATGCTTGATAATGTTCGGGTACTTAGATACCCAGATCACTTCCTTTTCCACGCCGTCCACAATCCACCAGGGCAGCGTTTCCTGGGTCCCGCCCGTGATAATGTCCGCATATGTCATTTTGGGCACCCCTACCATGATAGAGGGCAGGCCCAGATCATCAAAAATAACCTTGTTATTCGGCCCAAAAGACGCCACCGCCAGGGCCAGATCATCAAAATTCTGCATGTATTATTCCTCCATTCCCCATAAAATCAGCGTACAAAGCGCCATGTCAAACGGCACGGGAACCGGGACCATGACCGTTTCCCCGTCCTCATTGCGCTGTTCGCTCTCCTGTTCTACATAACGGCGGGGCGGTATGACCACCTGGGCGGCATACTTCCGGGACTTTTCGGCCACGCCGTTGATCAAGCCCCTGTCAGCGTCCAGGCAAATGTCAATCATATTTTCTTCGTCCCGCTCCTTTGCGGATACCTTCACGGTCAGTTCATCTTCGCCATAAGTGAAGGTAATTCTTTCACTGGTTACGGAATACCCCAGGTGAATGCCGGGCGTCTTTTCCACTACCTTGATTTTATTTGCCATTCCTGTTTCCTCCCTTCATGATTTCACGGCTTCTGGCCGCAATAATGGCGGCGGCCTCCCGCTGCTCCGGGGTCCCCCTGCCTGCCACTCCATAGGACCGCAGTACAGCCGCTTCCCGCTGCCTGCGCTCTTCGGTTTTAATGTGGATATTAGCCACTGTAAAAGCCCCCTTTCACAAATAATTTAATGACTGCCTCCCTGGCGCTCCCGGTAAACTTTACCTTAAAGCCGTTGACCAGTTTGTCCGTGATCTCCACCCCGTTCACAAAGCCCCCGGACACGGAAACAATCTCCGCCTGCACGGTATAATTGACATTATTCCGGTTTATGCCCAGCGCCACGGTTTTCTGGCTGGTATTGAACGGGTATGTTTCCGTATTGGTCAGTGTCACCTGGATTGTCTCCCCGGCCAGATCGTCCAGCTTCTGGGCCTGGTGTATGCGTGAGATCATCAGCAGGCCAGCCAGTGCGTGGGCTTCCGAAACCCCGCATTCCAGGTGGTTGAAATTTTTCCCGTTCTGCGGGGTCCCCTGCTGTATCACTGTCCCTTCCACAGGAAGGTGGGTGATCGTCCCGTCCGGGTTCGTTTGTTCCCGGTATCGGTTTTCAAACTCCGTCACATGGTCAAGCCATATCTGTTCTACATACATTTTTTACACCTCCTCTTCCAAAAATTTGAATGTGAAGCGATACAGCACTCCTTCCTGTACCTCTTCCAGCGGGATTTTTTCCGCCTTGACTGCCCACGGCTGGTTATTTTTGTTGAAAAGCTGTACCTCCTGGACAGTCATACCCGCCGCATTTTCCGGGGTGATCTGGATAAATATAGCAGTATGTCCGTCTTCCAGGTGTTCCCGGCGGTAAATCGGGTATTTCTCCGTTTTCCCGTCTATCGTGACGGCGGCATAAGAAATCACGTCATCAAGAAAAACCTGTAAATCGGCAAATGCCTGCGGTGTCAACATGGTGGTTTCCTCCTTTCCCTATAATCTCCGGGGGCTTCCGCACAGTTTTGTATTGTATTTAAACCCCGTGCCCTCTGCCTGCCCGGAAACATTCCCGCCCGCTGTCTGCTGCTGGATATTCCGGCCCGGCACTGTCCCCGCAATGGGCACGGTGTAGGTGCTTCCCTCTGCCTGGGTCTGCGCCATGATCTCCGTGTCAGCGCTGCCGCCCCTGGTGTTTCTCTGGGGTATCTTCCCGGCCTCCGTGACCCCCGCAGGCACATTTCTGTACTTTACGATTTCCAGGGCTGTTTCCGCCGTTATATGGGCCTCATTCCCCCGAAAAATAACATTGCGCTGCGGTATGGTTCCGGCCTGCGGCACAGAAAAAATAAAGCCTGCCGCCTCCGTGCCCACAATAATGGCGGCACCTGCCATGCCGCCTTTTATATTTCTGTATGGATATGTTCCCGCATTCAGCCGCCCGGTCACAGGCGTTTTATAGACGATATAGTCCGTATGCGTTCTGATAATGCAGTCTATTCTTGTCTGGTATACAATGCCGTCCAAATGGGAAGACAGGCGTTTATACATTCGTATGGCTTTCACCAGCTGGGCCAAACTGGCCGTTATGCGGTCCTCTGTCACATCACAGACAACACGGAAATGGTGTGGCTCCCCTCCATAGTTAAACCACTCTTCTACTTCGCTTTTGGGCCATATACTCCCCAGGGCTGTTTCCATAGCGTATTTTGTGCCCATTTTTTTGTGAACCTTTACGCTGTTCTTTACCATGTCCCGCTTTACCTGTAGAGGGTAACTGTAATCGTACCAGTCAACGTGCATATCGTATGCCAGTATGTCCACCAGGTCTTCCGGCAGTTCTTCAAATCGGGAGTAGATCAGCACATTATCCATATTGCCGCTAACTGTCAGCAGCTGGTCCGTCAGCGTCCTGGCCAGCGCAATCATTTTTGGGTCATGCCTTAATGCGCCGGGGAGAAATTCGGAAAAATCCGTGCTGTATATGTCATTCATCTTCAATACCCCCATTCAGCACTATCTGCTGGCCTTCCAGCCTGGCCACATAGGTTTCCGGCACCACCGCAAAGGCGGGCTTTCTGATCTCCACACGCTTCACGCCTGCCGCCATCAGCATACTGTTAAGCTGGGAAGGGTTTATGTCCCGGCCCATTTTGGCGGTCTGCCATGTGATATAGTTCTTTACTGCCTCCTTCGCCGCCCCCTCAATGATCTTGCTGCTGGCCTGGCTGTACCGTGGTATGTAATAGGTCACGTCAACCTCAAACGGGCTTTCTATGGGTTTTGATACTGTCACTTTATCTGTAAGCGGTCTTACCTCGCTTGTGTTCAATGCCTCTTCCACCTGGCTGATCACGGCGTCCGTGGGCAGTTTCCCGTCTTGCAGTAATATTCTAATATCCACCACGCCTGCTTCCGGGCTTGTGGCCGTCACGTCCGCTATGGCCGGGGACACCTTTTTGACGTGGTATATATATCCCCCTATCGGCCCCGCCGTGGAAAAACTCTCCATGCTCTCCCGCAGGCGTTCATAATAGCTGGCGTCCGTCTCTTCGTCCGCCCCTCCCACGGTCCGGGTGATGTTCTCTATCTTGAAAAAATAATCGTAGGTGTCCATGATCTCTTTCACCTGCCCTATTGCCAGATCATTTCCGGCTTTCCCAGGCGTCAGGCACTGGCCGTTTACGTCCCCGTAGGTTTCCCCGGCCTTGATCTCCAAATCTTCCACCGTGGCAAATATGATATTGCTGTCAAAACTTATCCTTGTGCCCGCCTTGACAATGACGCTCTGGGGCTGCGCCTCCGATATGTGGCACCGAAAAACAGCTATGGCCGGGGAAGCAGGCAGGCGGGGGGTATCCTTGAAAAGTTCCGCCAGGCTGTCCAGATATTTCCCTTCTGCATACCTGGGAACGTTCTTTTTTGCCGTCTCATTGATTAAAATTCTTTGCTGTACGATCACGGCGGCGGCCCAGGAGATAAAAAGCCTTTCCGGGGACGCCGGATATACTTTTTTCTTTTTCCCCGTCTCCTGTTCATACATCAATTCAAAAAGGGCGATCATGCTGTTTTCTATCGTTTCCACGTCCGTTTCCACGAACTCAATTTCCGGGTATTGTATTTTAGTATCCATCTTCCCGCACCCCCTCTATTTCTACTGTAGGTATCAGCTGCCCCGTGGCGTGGTCTGCCTCAACTGTCACATGCGCTATAATCGCCCGTGGCTCATACCTTTCGATCTGGTCATACACATGCGCCACGATCTCATTTTCGATCACATTCAGCGGGCGGCCACGGAACGGCCCATCTGCCCCCAGGCCCCGCACCATGGGGACGGACCCTGCCACGGTATCCAGAATAATGGCAATGTTGCGCAATACTTCCTGGTGTTTGTTCGGCGGGTCCAGGTCAATGTTTTCCAGCAGTTTCCCGTCACCCCTTAAAACCTCCATACTGTCACCTTCTCCCGTATTCTTTCAGCGTCACGGTCACTTCCGCCGCCCAGCAGTTCCCCCGGTTATCAAATGTTTTCATGGCGCTGGACACTTTGGTGATTGCCCATTTATAATCACCGTACACCCTGCCGCCTATCACCAGGCGTTCCGCCGTGCCTTCCCGGACCATGCGCCGCAGGTCATTCACCGATTTTAAAGGGTTTACCCCCAAAAATACGCTGAACTTCATCTTGAACGTGATCTGTTCGGGGTCCGGCCCCAGAAATTCCAAAAGGTCCGGCTGTAAATGCCTGTCATGGGTTGCGTATGCGGCGGAAGTGTCCCATTTCAGATCGTCAAATGTACTAACCTTGTTAGAGGACACCGCAAAAGAAAGCCCTCCAAACGTCCCTATTTTTGCCACGTTCTACACCTCCCCCAAAACGTATCCGTCCCCGTCCGGGTAATACAGGCACAGCACCTGGTCATTTATTTTGGGGTTCCAGTCCGTCACATAGGCGGCGTGGAAATGGCCGTCCGCTTTGTCCGTCTTATTTCCCGTCTTTTCTTTTTCCCCAGGCACCACCGCCCTGGGACGTGTCAGCACCTTAATGGGCGGGGATATGATACCCCCCAGGTTGTCAAACTTGACCCTGGCCATGCGTGTGCTGGCGTCATAAGCGTGTACGGTGCCTATCCGTATGATCTTCTTTAAAACCTCTAAAATGTCCTTTTCCTTCTGCGCCGTCATCAATAGCCCTCCAAAATCTGCACCAGGTCAATGTCCGTGGTGTATCCGCCTGTTAGGCTATGCTTCGCACTCTTGACCCTGTATTTTTTATCAAACTGCTGGAAGCCTTGCAGCCTTACCACGATACCCGCCACCAGCTGAACGTCTCCCGCCATCTTGAAACTGCATGTAAATTCCTGGGCATTCTTTTCCCGCAGGCGCTTCATTGCCAGGCGCTTTGCCTCTTCGGTGTTGGCCACCCTCTCATTGATTTCCAGCACCTGGCCGGTCCCCGTCATGCTGTCCGGGGTGTATGTATATTCAATGGTCTGTTTTTTCTCCGTGTTGGTATAGGACACATGACAGCTTGTATATGCTGCGTCCTTTAGGTTCGTGCCCATGCGGAAGGAAATAATATCACTGCTGCCGTATGTGATCACTTTGGATACGGGTTTCGTGTCATATTCCTGCTTGTCGAAAATAACAATGGTCATTTTCGTAACTTTCAGCGCCTTCCCCTCTGCATGGCATAAATCCTGCAAAAATCGTATGTCAGACTGCTGTACCTGCTCTTTTTTGTCATATTCCGGGTTGTCGCTGCACTCATACAGGAAATTAAACCCCGCTTCGCTGGCAATCTGCTGCCCTATCGCCCGCAGGCTGTTTTTCTCCCAGTTCCGGGATTTCTTCATCATGCGGAAAGTGGACGTATAGGGGATTGACGTGCTTTTCAGCGCCGTTTTTAAAGGCGGCCCGGAAATGTCCACACTGTCAATTTCAAACGTCCCGCATTCCAGCACCCCGTTTTTCCCGGTGTCGTTCCAGTTCTTTTGCACCAGCGTGACTTTCACCATGCGGGGCTGGGACACCATTGTGGTTGTCTCCTGTACCTCTGTCACCGTTGTGGAAACCTGCCCCCCTGTGGTGATACGGAAAACCTGGCCGGGGAAAATCAAATCCGGGTTCTTTATGCCGTTTTCCTGGGCAATCTGGGGGTATTTTGAAGCCTTCCCCAGATACCGCAGGGCGATTGCGGAAAGTGTGTCCCCACGCTTTACCACATAGTTAATAACTTCCGTCTGTGCTACCTGCTTTTGTACCTGTTTGGTGCTTTTAACGATTGTCGGCTTTACTTCCAGCCATGCGCCGTTCAGATTTCTTTCCATGTCGTCATACTCCATCTGGAAATCATCTGCGCTGTCCTCTTCGTTATCCGTGTAGCTGGCTTTCAGTAAATGACGTGCCAGATCGTCCGGCACGTCAATGTTAAGAAATTCCAGCCTTAATTCCACCCGGCGGGCTTCACTCATTCTAAAATCCCCCTTTGCCATGGCGGCAGCTGTATACTGGGTTCGTCTTCCACCGCCGGAATGGTCAAAACCACTCCGGCAGGGAAAACAAAGGTTGCGGCATGTCTGATATTCGCCTTGACCAGTTTATCCATATACAGGGTGCTGCCCATCTGCTCATGGGCTATTTTGTCCCACATGTCCCCCTGGATTGTGGTATAGGTCTTGTCCTTACTCATAATCAGACCGCCTTTCGTCATCTTCTTTTTTGCGGACCGCCTCTTCAAACTCCCGCAAAAGTCTCCTGTTATTCTCTTCCAGTTTCTGGTCCAGATCGTCCGGCCTGTTTCCGTCCACCACGATTGTGGGGGAATTATGCAGCGTTATGGTGTAACCGCCCCCGCCTCCGGCTGCGATCACTTCCGGCGCTCTGGCCGTCTGTACCTGCGGCATGGGCGCTGGAATGCCCTGCGCTGCCGCTCCTGCCACGGAAGCCGCCGCACTCCGGCTGCGTTCCATGATCTGCTGGGTCTGGGCTGCCGTGTACACGGTCCTGCCCGGCATGTTGGTGATTAGTTCCGGGCCTTTCTCGCCAGCTATGAAAGTATCCGGCGTATTCCGTGACCCTACCGCAAGTTGTGGGATTTCCGGGATATTTATTCCCATTCCGCCTATTCCCGGCACCCAGTCCGGCACTTTCAGACAGTTCAGTCCACGGATAACGACATTCACGGCACCCGTTATGCCATTGATCACGCCCTTACAGACGGACAGAATGGCGTCCCAGATACCGCCGAAAATAGACTTTATGCCTTCCCATGCTTGTGACCAGTTTCCCGTGAATACGCCAGTTATAAACTGGATAATCCCGCCCAGAACCTGCTGCACTGCACTGATAATGCTTCCGATTGTGTTAAACACGTTTTGGAAAATTGACAAAACCGCCGGAAGAACCGCCTGTACTACCGTCAGTATCTGCTGCATAATCGGCTGTATGATGGACCATATGGTCTGAAAAACCGTCTGGACCACGGGCAGCACTGCGGAAAGAACCGTGGTAATGATGGACCCCAGCGTCTGGATACCCTGCACAATAAAGGGCAGGACTTCCGCCACGATAAAGTTAAACACTTCCTGGATAACCGGGAGTACATAGGTCTGTATAAAGGTGATGATCTCGCTGATCACAGGCATAATGCCTGCGATAAAGTCACCAATAATCGGCATAATGCCTGCGATAAAATCCGCTATGGACTGCACGATCTGCATGATGACCGGGGCCGCTGCCTGTATCCCGCCTAAAATTCCGGGTATCACGTTTGTGACGATCACAGACAGTATCTGTTCTGCGACTGGCACAATATGTTCCGTGATAAATCCCACCAGCGTGGACAGGGTGCTTCTTACGGAATTTATGACATTGATAAAACTGTCAAATACCGCTGCCCCTTTTGCTCCGAAAATTTCCTCTATCTTATCCCTGGCCGCTCCCAGGTTCCCGTCTGAAAATACCCCCTTGATCGTTTCGCCTACCGTTGTAACCACGGCCACGATCTTGTCAAATACCGCCAGGCCGCCTTCCCCAAATATCCGGCCTATTGCCGCCCGCACTTCGTCAAAGTGGTTCCGCAATAGCTGGACTGCCGTGATCACGCCAGTCACAATGCCTACCACGGGGAAAAGTTTCCCGGCTATTCCTCCCAGGGGTCCCAGCAGGGAACTTCCTATCTTCCCTATAGGCCCCAGGACTTTTTTAAATATGTTTCCTATGGGCGCAATCACGCCGCCCAGCTTGCCAAATCCGGCAGTAATAAATTTCCCTATGCTGCCCAGCGGGCTTTTGGCGATCACCGACCCCAGGCCGGACAATATGCCGCCCAGCTTGCCGCCTAACAGGGAAAACGGCTTTAATACCAGCCCCGCAACTTTCCCCAGGCCGGAACCCATGCCGCCGAAAATAGACATGATACCGCTTCCGGCTGCCCTTAGTTTGGATACCAGCCCGGCGCTTGCCACTTGCGCAAGCGCCGCCTTGCTTTTGAACGTCTCCAGGACGATCTTTGCGGTGGTGAAGCCGCTTTTAATGTGCAGAAAACCCAGCTTTGCGCCCAGTCCGGCGATCTTGAAGGCCGCCAGGCCAGCCGCCACCTTAAGGACGGTTTGAACCAGCTTCGGGTTTTCCTGGGCAAATTCGGCCACCTTCGTGACCAGCACGGCCACCTTGTCCGCCACGTTCCCCACAATGGGCAAAAGGTTCTGGCCCAAAACAATACCCAAATTCGTGATACTGTTCTTTGCCTTCGCCATCTTGTTTTCCGTGGTGCCCGCCATCTTATCAAAGGCGCTCTGGGTCATGCCCGTGCTGTTGATCATGTCCGCCACGCTGGCGTTGAACCCGTCCACGCCGTTGGACAGCAAAGATACTGCCGCCTTCCCGGCCTCCGCACTGCCGAACATGTCAGCTATTGTCTTGCCGCTCTTTTCCGCCTCCGTCTGCAAGATTGCCAGAACGTCGCCCAGGGACATGCCGCTGGCCATCAGATCAGCAAAGCCTTTGCCTGCTGCCTGCCGCAGGGCCTTGTCTGCCGTGGTGCCGCTCTTCCCCATCTCATTCAGCATAGAGTTTGCATAGGTGGTGGTTTCCGCTGCGGCAATACCTTTGGAAGTCATTATGGCGTATGTTGCGCCCAGCTGTTCCAGGGACACATTGTAGGAATTGGCCGTGGGAATGATCTTGCCCATAACGGAAGACAATTCACCCACGGTCACTTTACCTTTGTTCTGTATCTGGACCAGCATGTCACTAACCGTTCCCACCTTATCCGCAGACATGCCATAAGCATTCAGAATGGTGGTGAGTACGTCAAGCGTCTGTGACGTTTCCGCAAATCCGGCCTTCGCCAGCATGGTGGAATTTGTGACGAAATTAACGGCGTCCCCGGACGCCTGGCCCGCAGAAATGGCGTTGTAAACGTCTTCCGCAATGGCCGTGGCCGCCACCCCCGTGCTGTTGGATAATGCCAGGATTTCCTGGGAGAACTTTTCAAGCGGCACCGCCTGGGTGTCCGCAATCGTTGACACTTTCGCAAGCGCCGTTTCATAGCTTTGCGCCGCTCTTACAGGTCCAGCATAGAAAGCTGCTGCCACTGTGGAAATGGCTCCTATTGTTCCCGCCAGTTGCAGCTTTGTGCTAGAAATATTTTGTTTAATCTTTGTCTGTTCTTCATTCAAGCGTTTCAGATTTTCCTGTGATGACTTTAGTTTGTCATACGAACTCTGTAAACGCTTATTTGCACCTTCCAGATTATCCGTGTTTACTCCGGCTTCCCGCAGTTCCTGACCTAATTCGTCAAGTGCCTTTTTTTGCTGTTCTATTGTGGCAGTGGTCTGTTGTATCTGGCTTTTGTTCCCGTTTGACTTCTCTTTCAGCCTGTCATATTCCCGCTCCGTTGCAGAAAGTTCACTTTGCAGACGTTTATAGTCTTCAATGTTTCCCTCTGTCTCTGCGGTTTCCATGGCTTTTTGCAGCGCTTTTTTCTTCTGTACTGTCTCCTGTAATTCTGCTTGCAGGCGGTTATGTTCCGCTGTCAGCTGTGACAGTTTCCCCTGGTTTCTTTCAATGGCACTGCTAGCTTTCTGGTATCCGTCAACCTTAGACTGTAGGGAATTGATCTGCTTTGTGCTGTCTGCCAGCCTCTTCTGGGCATCAACTGCCGTTTTAAACGTGCTACTAAAATTCGGCCCTATAGCTGCTTTCAGCTTAAAAAGCAATTCAAATTCCTTTTGTACCCCTGCCACTTTCTTTCCACCCCCCCTTACTTCTGGTCCTGCCGCTCTGCGTCCTCTTTCGTCACTTCGTTTACACTGTCAATCCATGCAAAAAAGCGCTTAAGGGGCAGATTTAACCAGTAATCTACAGGTGTATAAGAAAGCCTTGCTAACCTATACGATTGTTTTCGCAGAAAATTTGCGGGCCGCTCTGTCTTTAGTAGCCCACAGCCACCAAAAAATTTCTTGCGGCGTTCTTGATCTTCATATAGTCCCGCAGGGGCAGACGCCGGATTTCATCAGACGCCATATGCGCCGCTTTTGCGGCAATCGCAGACTGGAAGGCGGAAGACACTTCCGCAGACAGAACCACAATGTTGCGCTGCTGCAATTCCAGTTCCACGTTCTCCACGTCATCACCCGTCAATTCCTCAAAGTAGAACGTGAGACTTTCATACTTCCTTCCCATGATCTCCGTGGGTTTCGCAAACTTGTGGGTATAGTTCAGCGACTTTTCGGGTTCCGCCTTCTTGTTGAAATCCACCGCGCCCGCTGCCTGGGCCTTTTTGATCTCTTCCTGCTCCGCCTGCTCTTCCTGTCCCATGGGGGTTCCCTGTACCTGCATGTTATCCATCTTCATTCCTCCTGTTTATGGTTATAGTGTGAAAAGCCAGCGGCGTTCTGCCGCTGGCCGTGTCCTGCTGCCTCCTGGTTTACTTTCCTAACGCACGTCTCACAGCTTCCAGGTAATCCACCCCGTTAATGAAACAGATAAAATTCACGGGGTCCAGTTCGATTTTCCTTACGCCGTTTTTGTACATGGCATAATAATAGCAAGCGTGTTCTCCGCTTGCTTCTGCCGGGGTTGCAATCGCCCCCTTGCCGGGCTTGAATTTCTTCGGCATGGTCCGCATGATATGCTTGACGCTTTCCTGGCTGATCTTCCCGCTTCTTTTATCCTGCAACTGCTGCGCCACCCGGCAGTCAATGTTATGCACACGGGGTTCCGTCAGCTTGATAGCGGCGTCAGAAACCGTATTGAAGCTATATGTCACTGTCATTGCTTCCAGGTGCCCGATCACAATCGCCTCGATTTTCCCCGACATTCCGGCCCCGCTGATCTCTTCGGTCAGAAACCCGATCTCCGGGAACTCAACTTCCGCAAGACCCAGGTACTCCGTGGCGTCCTCGTAAACCGCAAAGTTTGTCACCATCTGGTCCATATATCTTTTTCCTCCTTTCCCCTGTTCTTTTTATGCCACCTTAAGGGCGGCAGTCAGATAAGACGTGTCATATTCCAGCACCCAGTCCATTTGCTGTAAAGGGGCGGGCGGGGTCAGATAGACATGGAATTTTGCACGTCCGGCCATAAGGGCGGTCAAGGGGTTCTCACTTTCCAGCATTTCCACACGCCCGCCCAGTATTTTTTCCTCTGCCGTCAATCCGTTCAGCCAGTTATTGACGCCCTGTAAAATAGCGTCTAACAGGCGGCGCTTCATGCTGCGGTCCACATAGTTCCAGTGGGAAAGCACCACCGTTTTTGCCACCCAGCGGAACATACGGTTAATACAGTAAAAATAATCAACCGGGTCCGTGTTTGCCGGGAAACATGCCGTATAGTTCCCCCAGGATACGAAACCGTTGTAAAAATTCAATCCGGTCACAATCCCGTTGTCATTCAGATAGTTCCCCTGCTGCACGTCCAGGGTGACTTCCTTGCCGTTTGCCAGGACCGTGCTGTCCGCCTGTAAAGACTTGTTGGAAGCGCTTTCGCAGGGCGTCCCGCCTCCCAGATCACCGTTGTTGTCTGTAGCCGTCATGGACCCGGCCAGCTGGACGGAAAAATCAAAAATCTTTTCGGACAGCGCCACTTTGGGCCAGCATACGATCTGGTTAGTCTTGCTGAAATTGTTGCGCTTTTTCAGTGCCGGGGCGTCCGTGTAATACGTTGCGCCGTCATTGTCCGTGCTTGCCAGGTCAATCATGGCCATGGCGGGAAATACACCGTTGATATTCTCCCCTTTTGCGGACATAACCGCCGCAACTTCGGGGTCATGTGACCAATTCGGACACACGATCAAATCCGGAGCTATGGTGTACTTCGGGAAAGTGCTGTCAATCAGTTCCAGCCCCGTTATGGCATGGGTGGTCACGTCATGCCCGCCGATCACGTCACGTTTCGTCACCTGGGACGGGTCCACGGACATGCTGGACACCTTTACTTCCCCGGTGGTATCCGTGGTAAACTCCACTATGCAGGCGGTGTCTGTATAAAATACCTCGAAATCCTCCCCCCTTGTCTTGCTTTCCACCTTTACGCTGTCCGCAATCACTTCCAGGGGCAGTTCCACCCGGTTTTCCACGGGGGTGCAGGTTACGGCCTTTTCCTCCGTCCTATGCTTTGCCGGGTCCAGTATGTTCACCACAAAGACAGGGGCGATCTTATACAGCATGAATGCGGAATACACTTCCATGCAGAGGCTGTATTTCTGCCAGTCATCAGAATACCCCAGCAGCTGTACCGCCTCTTCATAGCTGTTCAACATGACCACTTCGTTGACTTTCCCGCCCACCATCTGCACGGGAGCCGTGCCCACAACAAAGTGGACGCCGGAAGCCACGGTGACGGGGACGGAAACGCTTGTGGCCTTTTTGCTTGTGTTAATGCCATGCGTTACTGCCATTTTTCTTTACCTCCTTTTCTCTTCTCTTTCTGTCACTCTTTAAATTCCGCACCGATCAGCGAAACAATGTCCGCATAGTATTTGTGCAGGATATTCCCTTTACTGGCGATCTTAACTTTCGCTTCCGCCAGTTTCGACACGGGCACCAGCATGTTTTTGGCCATGGGGTACTTTTTTATGGCCTCTTCCAGGCTCTTTTCAACCTCTTCCCTGGTCCCCACAAAAATGCTGTTCTGCTTCAGCATTCCCCTGGGCAGGGACGGCCCCACATACACCAGCGTTTCCCGCCCCTCCTGGGGCTTTTCCTGGGGCTTTTCCGGCTCCTGGGTATTTTCCCCCGCCTCTTCCTTTTTCGGCGCTTCCTGGCCCTCCTGGACGGCTTCCTGGCCCTCTTCCAGGGTTCCCGTGGGAAGCCCTGCTGCCTCTATGGCCTTCTTTGCGCTTTTTACTGCCATATTTCTTCAACCTCCTGTTTGATTTCTGGTATGGACCAGTTCGTCATCATCTCCCCGAAATAATACGGGGTATAGTCGTCTGGATAGATCAGATATTCCAGCGGGTCCTGTAAGACAAATTGTTCCGCCAGTATCCTGTTTCTTTCCAATTCCGTGCGCAATCTCATGATCACGTTCAGAACGTCATAGCTGCCCACGCCCTGGTCCTCTGCATAAGTAGCCACCACTATTCTGATCTGGCATGTGCTTTCCGGCTGGTTCCGCTCGTTCTTGCCGTCCTTGCCGGTTATGATCTGCAAGAGAATGTACGGTATACGCTGCGTGCTGTCCTCTTTCTTCGGCAGGCGCATTTTGTGGACTTCCGCCGCCCGTTCCTTTCCCTCTTCCCCCGGCTGTACCCGCACCTGTAGGATTATGTCCGCCGTTTTTTTCTTCGCAAACTCTGCCAGATTGTCAAGTAATACAATAGGTGTCATCTTTACCCCCCGTATCCATTCAGCAGCCTGTCAATTTCATGTTCCAGGCGTTCATTCACAAGCCGCTGCGCCTCTTCCTGTACCTGCCTGGACACTGTTTCTTCCCCGGCCATCTGGGCGGCGGAAAGCCCCATAAGTTCCGATACAGGCAGGCGCTTTCTGCCTTCCCTCTCGAATACGCCTATATGGCCGCTTTTCATGGCGGCAATAAAGGCGCTTTCAAATGTAGCGCCCCCGCCCTTCTTTACGCTGGCACGGACCAGCTTTTTCCCGCCCGGCTGTTTGGGGGATACCTTGAACTTGTACAGGGGGATTTTATAACCGGCAAAACGAACAAAGCCCGCAAGGTTTCCCGTGCTGGCTTTCTGTATCCTGGTATTTGTGGCCGCATTCAAGGCGGCGGCCTGTACGGTGTATACCTGCTTTATCCCCTGCCAGGCGGCAGTCTTTACACGGGACAGGCCCCTGTTTATGGCGTTCATGTACGCCCTTTCCGCCCCTTTAGGGACATTTGCCAGCAGCGTCTGCACCCGTTCCATGGTTTCCGCACTGATTTCTATTCCCACGCCGTTCATTCCATATACGCCCCCAGTTCCAGTATGATTTCCCCGTCCTCATAGTCCACTTTCAGAATATTGTATTCCTGGGTGACTCCCGCCACCTTTATGGCAAACTCATGGTTTCTTTCCGGGATAAATCCTAAATCCTTATGCGCCACATAAACCAGGACTTCCAATTCAGAAACCCCTGGGGCATTGTCGTTGCTTTTCCTCTGGCGCTCTGCCGCCGCCTCATGGTCCAGCACGGCGGGGGCTTCATACCATGCCCTGTCATACCAGAAACCCGCCACCGTGGCAAATTCAGCGCTGTTGTGGAATACCGCCATATCGGCGTCACACTGGGCCTTGAAATCCATCAGAATACCTTTGCCACCAGCCAACTGTCCACCTCATGCGGCACAGGGATAGGGGCGGATTGCAGGGACAGGAAACGGCGGTCCGGGCGCTTCTTGATAAAGGTATCCGGCACCAGGCTTCCTTCCACCGTCTCCCACTTTTCCGTCTTCTGGTCCAGCCTGTTGATAGCGCCGTAAAGCCTGGAATACCTGGCATTCGTGCTGGCCAGTAACAGGGTGCCGAAAGGAACCATGGGAAGCTGTACGGGTTTTGCGGGGTTCGTCCAGTTATCCAGATACCATTCATTGTACTTGTAAATGTCCAGGCCCAGTTCATGAATGGTCCCTATGTAGGTGACATTATTTTCCTTCTTTTCGGGTCTGATCACCGCCAGGGCGTAATTTTTCACGTCCAGCATTTTCTGGATACTTTCGTCCTTGATGAACTCCGCCGCCACGTCGGAAGCCATGATACAGATATTGCAGTTTGTGAAGCCTTCCTTCTGTACCCGCTCATGCCATTCCACCAGGTTGTCATACTTGCTCTGGGCGCTGCCGCCTTTCCACTTCTGTTTTGCGTCTTTGGAAATGTCGATCTTGTTTGTGAAACCAAAATCAATCACGTCCGCCACGCCCTTGCCCACTACCATGATCTTTCCGCCCAGCATGGTCTGGGCGCACATCCACTCTTCACGGCGGATAATGCCGTCCCGCAGTTCTGCGAAATCGTCACGCATTTTAATGATTGCCCGCTGTGCGGGGGTCCTTTCGGAATACAGGCTTTCGCCCGGCTGCCTGTTGATAATGTCGTCAACCGTGGTAACTTTATCGGGGGCGATCAGCGGCGGGGTGTAGCTGTCCGTCTCGTATCCGCTGCCGGGCATGATCTGCCCGCCTACCATGCGGCTCACAAACGGGGCCATTGCCCTGTTGCCTTTCCAAAAATCAATATCCACCTTTTCCGTCACAAACGTTTTAACATTGTGAAAGAACGTGTCCCGGAAAAAGGTGTGGACGGGCGGCAGTTTCTTGATAACGCCCATCATAGTTCTGGGTTCATAAATACTTACTGTATTCGGCATTTTCATTCCTCCTTCTTGCCTTGATTTCCCCGATTTACACCAGGAAAATGCACAATTTTCTAAGCGCCGTCTTTGCCGCTGCGGCGTCAATGTCTCCCATGTTCACGGCGTCCGCAAAGACTTCCCCGGTCATGATATACACCACAGGTTCATCTTTCGCCGCCGCAGTGATAGCAATGCCCACCACGTTGTCAATGCCTGCCGTGGTTGCGGGCTGTAGCGTCACGGTCCCGGCCTCTTCGTCCGTAACCGTCATGATCATGTCATACTGGGCAATCGCCGCCCCTGCCGTCCCCGTGTCTCTCACCACAGGAAATTCCCCGGCATAAAACTTCTGGGGGGTGAAACTTCTTTTTTCCACTAAATTTGCCACGTCTTTTTCCTCCCTTCTCTTGCTGTCTGCTTTTACAGAACTTCGTCAATGGCACGGTCATAGACGCTCTTTCCGTCACTGCCGCCGCCCATCTGCGTGCTGCCAGGCTCCACGTCAGAAATGTGTGACGCCTGGGCGTCATTCTCCATGCCGCTCCATGCCTGTATTCCCGCCTGCTTCTGGGCCTTGATGATATTCAGCGCCGCCTGGCCAGCGTCAACCGGGTTCGTGAACATGGCGTCTTCCACGATCTTTTCAAAACCTTTGGGGGCGCTGTCCATAATAGATTTAATGCGGCTGCGCTCTCCCTCTGCGGCGCTGTTTCTGATCTGGGCCACCAAATCCGGGTATGCAGTTTCCAGGGCAGAAACCGTGTTGATTGTCTCTTTCGGTTCCATCTGTTTTCCTCCTTTAATCTCATTTTTATTTTGCAAACTGCCCGGATTGTTTGGGCGGTTTAACAACAACTTTTCCGGCAGGGTGTGAAACCCTGTCAAATCCATGGGCACAGAATTGACCACCACTTTGCTGGCGTTCTCTATGACCGTCTTCGCTTCCGTAAACATCAGTTCATCACAGAACCCGTTTTCCACAGCTTTGTCACCGGTCCACCAGGTTTCCGCCGTCATAATCTCCGCTATGTCCTCCGGCTTTTTGCCCGTCTTCATGCTGTATGTGTTTATGATAGATTGCTTGATCACCCGCAGTTCCTGGGCCATCTTCTCGAAATCTTCCGCCTTAAATGTGTCCCATACCGACATAGCAGGATCGTGGACCATAAAGAGTCCGTTTTTCGCAATCTTTATAGTATCGCCCGCCATGGCAATGATTGTGGCGGCGCTGGCGGCCCACCCGTCTATTTTTACGGTGATCTTTGCGTCCAGGTCCCGCAGGCGGGTGTAAATGGCATTTGCGGCGAACACGTCACCGCCGCCGCTGTTAATGCGGACAATGATTTCTGCCACGTCTCCCAGGGCGGCCAGTTCCTGGTTGAACCAGGCGGGGGTCACTGTATCCTGCCACCAGCTTTTTTGACTGGTTATAGGGCCGTACAGCAATAGTTCCGGGGGTTTTGTGTCGGTTCCCGGAACGAAATTCCAAAACTTATTTTCCGTTTCCCCCAGGGGGTTCTGCCCCTGCTGCCGGGGCTGGTTTCTGTTCTGTGGCAATGTTTGATACCTCCTTTAATTTGCTTTCTTCCTGCTTTAGCTGCTCCACGTTGGCGTAAAAATCCGAACCTGTCATTTCCATGGTTTCAGACTGCCTTGTGGAAAATCCGTTCTTTACCCGCTTTTCAGCGGCGCTTACTTCCTGCACCGGGTTTAATATCCCTCTTGCCGGTCCGTTCCACTCCGCCCTGCTGTACGCCTTTTTGTACAGGGGGTCAGAAAAGAAACCAGGGGCCGCTATCCTCCCCTTTGCCACCGCCTCCGCAAGCCATTCCTCATATACCACCTGGCAAAAATCCGTTGCCAGCCAGGTTCTGTACATGCGGAACATTTTCCACGCCTCTTCCAGCGCCCCACGGCTTGCGGAATAACTGGCCGTGAACGTCTTCAAAAGCAATTCATAGGGGATTTCCAGGGCGGAACCGATCTGGCGGCATATAGCTTCCACAAAGCCGGAAAAATTGCTGTTCGGTCTGCCTGGTGCCACTCCGTTGGCCTTTTCGCCTTCGTTCAGATCAATCACCGCACCGGGGGCCAGCTCTATGGTGGTTTCGTCCTCTGCGTCCACCTGGTCTTCCTCTGATACATTGGACCCTATCGGGGGGCCGTCCTCCGGGGACTGCTTTTCAATGAATACGGCATACAGGCCGTTCACCACTGCCGCCACCAGTTCAGCGTCCGTATACCGCCCCAGCTGCTTCAACGCCTCGATCACGGGGGCCAGGAACGGGACGCCCCGGCGCTGGTCTATGCGCTCCCGTGTCATAATGTGTATAACGTTCCGCCTGCCGCTCTTCTCCCCGTATGCGGGCACACGGACCCATTCGGCAGGGGCGGCGCTGTAGGAAAGAGGGTGGTATTTTGAAAAGTGGTATGCCACCACCTCCCCCGTGCTGTCCGTCTCCACGCCGCCTATGATATGATCGTCTATGGTGTCATAGCCGCCGGGGCTGGAAAGCCGGTCCGCCTCGATCAGCCGGACCCGCAGATCATAGGGCTGCCCCTTCCGGGGTTTCATGGGCATTAGCGCCAGGCAGTCCCCGGACATAAGCCATGACATGAACGCCAGCTGCTGCAATTCGCAGAAATTGTCCACACGGGCGGCGTCACAGTCCGGGCTGTCTGCCCACAGCGCCCATTCCCGTTCAATCTGCCTTTCCAGGGCGTGTGCCGTCTCCGTATCCATGCCCAGGACTTCCCGGTCAATCGTGGGTTTCAGCCGCAGGCCCCGCCCTACTACATTTGTACGCATGGTTTTGATTGCCCCCGTTGCCAGGGGCACGCCCATATACAGATCACGGGAACGCTGGCGCAACACGTCCAGATTGTCTTCTATATCCTCACGGGCGGACCCGCCGCTGTACAGCCACCCGGCCATTGATTTTTTGTATTGGCTGGCACCATAATTCCCGTACCCGCTGTTTAGAATATCCATTTGCCGCCGGGCAGCCATGCGCCGCAGTCCTGCCTGCGGATTTACGGAAGAAATTATGCCGTCAATCGCTTTGCTGAAAATACTTATTGTTTTCACCTCCCTGGGCATGAAAAAAGCACCTTTTCACGGGTGCTTTTCTCTTAACCTTTTTTGACGATATGATTTTACCATGAAAAAGGGGGAAATGGTGGGAAATCTTTCGCAGATCAGCATATTATTTCCTGCGCAGGTTCCACAATCACTTTCACCTGCAACGGCAGTACGTTTCCCTCAACCATTATGGATTCCGGTTTCTTTACGGGCTTCTCTTCCTTTCTGCTGTAACTTTTTACAGTCTCCTTAATTCCTCTTATCAGCGTTTCGTAGGCCCCAGGCAAAAGGTTCACGGCTTTATCGCTTTTTAATATCTCGATTGCCTTTATGGCACCATGCAGACGGAAGAAACGGAGAATCTTTTCATTTCCATAGTCAAATCCATATTTTCTTTTGAATTCTTCCAAATCGCAGGTGTCGCAGGTAGCGAAACCATTAAAATCATACCCGCCCCTGAAATACTCTTCTTTGTAAAATTCCCAGTGCTTTCTAATATCCACTCCGGTAAGCGTAATAAAGTCCCGTTCCAGGATAACATACCCGCCCCACTTCTCCGGTATATGGCGTATGAACCATGGCATCTTGTGTTCCTGCGCCTGTCTGGCTACGATCTCCTGCATTTCATGAAACCTGTTTATGTACCTGGCGGTAAATATGGTTCCCTTTGTCCCGGTCAGCTTGTGGGCGATAAATTCACAGCCTTTCTTTGTGATACGGTAGCAGGGAAGCGTCCTCCCTATGCTGTCTTTGTATTCCGATTCCCGAAAAAATTCATTGAATCCAATTTTGGCTTCAATAAATTGTTCTTCATATCTCCGCAAATCTCTCAACAATTTACTATGGTCTTTTTCAATCATTTCAGCCACTTCCCGGCTGTCCAGTGTCTGTTCAAGCTGGTTTTGCATATGAATCTCCTTTCAAAATTTTCTTGAAAGAAGCCAGAAACTTTGATATGATAGATTTATCAAGTTGCTTCGGCTTCTTGTGTTGGGAAACGGTGCGTTCGTTTGCTAGGCGGTAGCACCGTTTCTTTTATTGTTCTGATACCTGTTTGTAGACCAGTTCAATGCCTTGCCTGATTACTTCTGCTTTGCTTAACCCTGTCTTTCTACAACACACTTCCAGTTTTTGCAATTCATCATTTGACATTCTTAGCCTGTACTGATTTTCCCTTGAATCCTCTTTTGGCGGTCTTCCCGTTCGTGGGGACATGCTTGTATATCACTTCCTTTCTATTTATTGGATATCCTATAATTCATTATATAGTGGATATCCAAAAAGTCAATACCTTTTTTGAAAATTTTATCAAGAATATTGCAAATCGAAAACACCCGTGATATACTGCTTATAACCTTTCTGTTACCAGTATAGGGGCGGTAATAACAGAAATACGAAAATCTCTGGGGTAGGCTCTCAGGGATTTTTCTTTTTTTGCATATTGAAAAATAAAAATACATATGCTATAATGCCGATAGGCAGAAAAAAGACATGATTATGACATGTAATCAAAGAACGAATCCCCGAACCGTAGTAGCGTACAGTCCGGGGATTCTTCTTTTCTTTTATAGTGGCAAAGCACCCACTAGGCTATTCGTTGTCCTTACGGTCACTGTCTAACCATTTGATGATGTAGTGGCAGGCTACACCAGCCGCAACAGCAACTAAAAAAGTTATAACGCACTCCATGTGAACACCTCCTCCCGTTGTCGGGTATCGGTTGGACAACTTCTAAATTATAGCACACTATCCGACAATCTTGTACATTTTTCTACAAAGTTCCCCCTTTTACGCTTATCACAATCTAAAGAAAGCTCACTTGGCAAATATCTGATACCCTTCGCAATCCCATTCTTTCTATTATAATATATAGTCACATGTACAAAATCAGAGTACGCCAATTTGCGCAAAGGACAGCCGGGGTTACAGGCCAATCACACTGGACAATGGAAGGATATTGGAAGAAAAAACCGTGCTGTCAAACCTTTTTGCAAAAGAGTTTGATTTAGAAGAAGTTATGCAGATAGCAGGACACCGCCAGAAATCCACCGCCCTGAAATATTATT
>OFGQ01000262.1_pt1 | contig 47392 bp, 46 predicted proteins | sample 1521791 | NCBI WGS metagenome assembly OFGQ01 (sample SAMEA3504116, study PRJEB24116) | mouse gut metagenome | biome: mouse gut; feature: mouse-associated habitat; material: faeces | place: Denmark | collected 2011 | reverse complement strand
CAGAGGGTTAAACTTATTGTAAAGGGTAGAGCCGCTTCTATGGCTTTCCCTTTTTCTATGCTTAATATAGCACATTTGGCAGCAGGATTCAAGAGCCAAACACACGTTTACTGTAATGTGGTTGCAAAAGCCGTCTGCTGCCTTCCCATTCTCTTATCAGGCGTTCCCCTGAATGTCCGTTACCAAAACACAGAGCCGCCATTGACCGCTTAAAGGTTCGATTTGAAATGTAACCTTGCAGAGCAGAGCCGCTCGGCCAGTACCCGGAATTTTCCGGGAGCAGATTTGAACCCGGACGGACACAGCCCCCGGACTTTCCTCTTTTGGAATGAGCAAAGGGGGATCTGATTAGCCCCACCCTGAAATTACTGGATAGCCCCCGGCGGCAATATCCCGATTTGAAATCGGAGAATTAACAAGGGCGGCTTTTCAGCTTTTCAGAATACCCACAGAAACACGCCACAAGCCCCTATTTTGGATTGTAACGGTGTGGGCGGTATCTTTAAATCAGGTATGCCAGTGCAAGCCCGGTATGGGGCGGATTGGAGCCTTTACAAAAGGATTCTGACAGATAGGGCGGTTCATTCCTCATGTATGAAGAATTGGGCTGAAATTTCAGCGGTACTCCTGCCACTCACAACAATATAGTTGTCGGTACGAATATCGTACACACGGTATAATCTCATTGTGTGGTTACTATCGGAAAATGTGCAGTAACTACACCCGGACATTTCCGTTACCTGATAAGCCGGAGCATGGGCGGCGGTCATTCCTGCTTTTGGTTGTCACGGTTCATAGTTTCATCAATAGCCCGGACAACGAAAGAGTTCATGCTTTCCCCCATAGTGGCGGCGTGTTCCTGAACTTTTGCCTTATCGCCTTTGGGGACTCTGATTCGGATATCCTCAACGGATTCTTTCAGATATTTTTCATTGGCTTTTTTCCGGGCTTCCGTGTAACCAGTGTATGTACTTTTTTTTTCATCTGACATAAGATGCACCCTCTTTCTTTTATACGTTCCAGTGGGGCGGCAAATTATAGATGCACCTTCTCCACTGTACAATGATATTATATCATAAGTCAATACATGTGTCCATGTGCATAATGTACAAATATTAAACACATGGGAACATGTAATTTTAGGTATTCTGTCAATGGAAATGTATGTGCCCATGTGCTATACTGATATCATCAAGAGATGAAAGGAGCAACACCACATGAAACAGATTACCAAAGTAAGAAAGAGCGTGTGCGCAATGGCAAACGAACTGAAAAAAGCCGGGTATTCCTTATCTGAAGCATTCCGCAAGGCGTGGTCAAGAGTTAAGCTGCCTATGACAGTGAGAGCCTCCGGGGTTAGCTTTGAGAACAGACAGGAGCGGTTAGAGTTCCTGCAGCAGTTCAAGCCGGAGGATTTGACCGTTACACTGGAAAGAGAAAAGGAAAACAAGTTTGATAGTAACGCCATTCAGATTGTTGTACATATCAAGCCTATTCGCCGGAGAACAGTTATAGGGTATGTGCCTAAAGGACTGGCAAGGGAGCTTTCCAAAGTGCTTGACATGGGTATTCAGGTAAAAGCCACATTGATGCAGATTATCGGCGGCTATGCCTATAAAGAGAGCCTGGGAGCACTGATTAACATAGCAGTATAAAGAAAGAGCCTATATCAGAGCCGCTAACTCCGGTATAGGCAGTACCCAAAAATCGTTACAAAAAAGTATCAGGGTATGGGGAGATTATAACATTTCCCCTGCCCTCTGTGAAGAGAGGATTTGAAAGAAAATGGATTTAATAAAATGCACATTCGACGAACTGCCGGACGCTATGCAAATGCACGTTCTGTATTGTGAAAAGATTCCAGTAGCGGAGTACCGGCTTGCAATATGGAGCAACAAAGACACGCTGTATTATAACGATTTGCCAGAAAAAGAGGTTGAGCGGTTTATTTCCCTGATAGAGAGCGAAAAAAGATTCCTGAATAACAGGACTATGGAAAGCATTTATAACAAATACGGTTCGGCGGTGTACTTTGAAATCAGAAACGCACATGATTATTTGCTGAAAAAAAAGCGAGAAAAGATAACGGAGAGAGTGGCAGAGGAATATTTTCTGGTTATCGAAAAAGCTATGGATGGACCGTCAATCCCTTATTGTGATGAACTCTTGAAAGCTATGTCACATTTAGCAGATAAAGGACATTTCAAGTTTAAAGAATGGAGTACGAATCAGGCATATATCTACTTTATGGGCTATCTGTTGGGAAGTGGGATGCTGAAATGGGAGGGGCAGTTATTATGAATTTGAGAGCAAAGGAAAAAGAACACATGAACCATGCAACGGAGATTTTAAGCGATATGAAACTGCAGCTTATCAGATGCAGAATTGCACTTATTATCTCACTGGCCGGGAATGTGATTCAAGCGGCAGTATTGATTTTCAGGTAACGGAAATAAGGGAGTGGGCGGCGGCTTATATGCCTGCTGCCCTATCCAACATTATAGAAAGGCGGTGCTTATTATGGCAGAAAAGAGGAAAGACAACCGGGGCAGGAATCTCAAAACTGGCGAATACTACGATTCAAAGAATAAGCGGTATATGTTCCGAAAGATGATTGACGGCGAGCGCATCACAATTACCGCTCCTGATCTGGTGGAATTGCGGAAACAGGAAAATGATTTGCTGTGCAGGATTGACCGGGGCAACAAGCTGAATACCAGAAATGCCAGAATGACATTGAATGCCTACTTTGATTTTTGGATGGAAACATTTGCAAAGAGCGGCAGGAAAGCCACAACTTGCACGAATTATAAGTCGTATTACAACACATACATCAAGAACACTATCGGGAAAAAGCAGATTGCAAAGATTACAAAGGCAGATTGCCAGAGAATCATTAATGAAATGGTTCAGGACGGCAAGAAACATTCTACCATGTCCAACCTGAAAAGCTGTTTGAATATCGTCTTTGAATGTGCCTTAGATGATGATATTATTATCAAGAATCCTGCAAAGAATTTACAAGTGCCACAGACAGAGAGTAAGAAACGGACGGCCATAGAACAGCAGCAGATTGATTTGTTTATGCGCTATGTAAAGAATAGTGAGCGGTATTCATACAGTTATCCGGCGTTTGTTATCTTGTTTAATTTAGGTATGAGAATCGGAGAAATGGCGGCGCTGACGTGGGATGATGTGAATTTCAAAGAGAATACCATAACCGTTAATAAAACGGTAAATCGGTACAGAAAAGCAGATTACGGCTTTACTATGGCGGTGGCTTCTCCCAAGAGCAAAACGTCTATCCGCAGCGTTGCAATGAATAGCGTAGTGAGAAAAACGCTCCTGAAGCTGAAAATGCAGAGTGTTCCCCCTGCTGCAAAATTGCCTTATGTGGATGATTCCGGGAATATCCGGGGGCAGATATCCGGCTTTCTGTTTGTGAATACATCCGGGAATGTTTGGAATGAGCCGGGATTCCGGGAACTGATAAAAAGGATTGTGGAACGGCACAACAAGGATGCAGAAGAAAACCATACAGAAAAGATTGAGAATTTTTGTCCGCATATGGTTCGGCATACTTACACAAGCCTTGCTTACTCTGCCGGGGCTGATGTGAAGATTGTAAGCCAGAACCTCGGACACGCTTCTACATCCGTGACACTGGACACATATACGCATCTGACAGAGGATAAGAAGAAAGAGCAGGAGGCGGTGGCACAGACAGTCAGAATATCATAATAGCTGTGACAATTCTGTGACAAATTCGAGAAGAAAGACGGAAAAAGATAGACCATGATAAAAGTACCCTAAATGGCAGCAGTATTGAAATAAACAGTGATAACACAAGACGGAGAAACACGAACAATAGTTCGTAAAGAAAAAATACTTGACACTCCTTCTTCCTTGTAGTAAGATATGCAATGTGCTTGGAAAGCTTTAGGAGATAGATAATGGAAAAAATCGTAGAGCAGGGCTTATTATATGATTTTTATGGTGAACTGCTGACAGAACACCAGAGGAAGATATATGAAGATGCGGTTTATCATGATCTGTCCTTAAGCGAGATTGCGGAGATGCAGGGAATCAGCAGGCAGGGAGTCCACGATCTTGTCCGAAGGTGCGACCGGATCCTGGAGGATTATGAAGAAAAGCTGCATATGGTGAAAAGATTTTATGAAATGAAAGAAAAGATCCGCCAAGTCGATGCGCTGGCCGAAGAAAGTTCGCTTGCCTTAGAACAGGTGAGAAAAGAGCTGAAAAAGCTGGCTGTTGAAATGACGGAGATATTACAAGGTTAGGGCAGCAGTGACAGGATTAGGAAAAGACAGAGGTTTGATATATGGCGTTTGAAAGCTTGACGGATAAACTGCAAAATGTATTTAAAAATCTGCGGAGCAAAGGCCGGCTGACGGAAGAGGATGTAAAAGCAGCCTTAAAAGAGGTAAAGATGGCTTTGCTTGAGGCCGATGTCAGCTTTAAGGTGGTGAAACAGTTTGTGAAAGCTGTGGAGGCAAGGGCAGTCGGCGTAGATGTTATGAACGGACTGAATCCCGGGCAGATGGTCATTAAGATCGTCAATGAAGAGATGATTGCCTTAATGGGGTCGGAAACAACGGAAATCCAGTTACAGCCGGGCAAATCGATTACTGTAATTATGATGTGCGGCCTTCAGGGAGCTGGTAAAACGACGACTACGGCGAAGATCGCAGGGAAATTAAAAACCAAAGGAAAGAAACCGTTGCTGGTTGCATGCGATATTTACCGCCCGGCGGCAGTGAAGCAGTTGCAGATCAACGGTGAAAAGCAGGAAGTAGACGTATTTTCCATGGGGGAAAACCATAAACCGTCGGATATTGCTAAAGCGGCTCTGGAACATGCGAAGAAAAACGGCCACAACGCGGTTATTTTAGATACGGCAGGCCGGCTCCATATTGATGAAGAAATGATGGCGGAGCTTCAGGAAATCAAAGCGTCCATGGAAGTCCACCAGACCCTTCTCGTGGTAGATGCGATGACGGGGCAGGATGCCGTGAATGTGGCGAAAGAGTTTGACGAGAAAGTGGGCATCGACGGGGTGGTGCTTTCCAAAATGGACGGCGATACCCGGGGCGGGGCGGCTCTTTCCGTAAAAGCAGTCACAGGAAAGCCGATACTATATGTCGGTATGGGGGAAAAGCTTTCGGATCTGGAACAGTTTTACCCGGACCGGATGGCGGGCCGTATCCTCGGCATGGGCGATGTGCTTACCTTGATTGACAAGGTTCAGGCCAATATCGACATTGATGAGGACAAAGAAAAAGAAATGGCTGCCCGGATGAAAAAGGGCAAGTTTGATTTTAACGATTATCTGGAAAGCATGAAACAGATGAGAAAGATGGGAGGCCTTTCCAGCATCTTAGGGATGATACCAGGCATGGGACGGCAGATGGGCGATATTGAGTCCATGGTGGATGAAAAACAGCTGTCCAGGACGGAAGCGATCATCTTAAGCATGACCCCGGCGGAAAGGGAAAATCCGAAACTGCTGAATTTAAGCAGGAAAAGCCGTGTCGCAAGGGGGGCCGGCGTGGATATCGCGGTGGTAAACCGTTTTGTCAAACAGTTTGAACAATCCCAGAAAATGATGAAACAGCTGCCCGGCATGATGGGCGGGAGAAAAGGGAAAGGAATGTTCGGGGGGATGAAATTTCCCTTCTGAATTTTTAAGAAACGCCTTGTGAACTTGTAGATAATAAAAGTAAATAAGCTACAACGTATTTATTTTTATTTCTTATAAAAAATTATCAATGGAAAGCAATATGCGGAGGTGAAAGAACATGGCAGTAAAAATCAGGTTAAGAAGAATGGGTCAGAAGAAAGCTCCTTTCTATAGAATCATTGTAGCGGATTCCAGATCCCCGAGAGACGGAAGATTCATTGAAGAGATCGGAACCTATGACCCCAAGACAGATCCCAGCACTTTTAAGGTAAATGAGGAACTGGCTAAGAAATGGTTAGCAAACGGAGCACAGCCTACAGAAATTGTTAACAAGATTTTCAAACAGGCAGGTATTACGAAATAAGGATATCGGGCCGCTTTTGGAGGTGGACTATGAAGGAATTAGTTGAAGTGATTGCAAAAGCACTTGTTGACAATCCGGATGAAGTTGTGGTGACGGAGAAGGAAGAGGGCAGGAATGTCGTTATAGAACTTCATGTCGCGCAGTCCGATATGGGCAAGGTGATCGGAAAACAGGGAAGGATTGCAAAAGCGATTCGTTCCGTTGTGAAAGCAGCATCATCCAAAGACAATAAGAAGGTGGATGTAGAAATCGTTTAAGAGGAGTTGGCCGCCGGGCCAGCTCTTTTTTTCATGAATAGGGAAAGGGCTTGGAAAAAGATAATGATGGAAAACAAATTGAGAGTGGGCGTTATTTCCTCAACCCATGGAATCCGGGGGGAGGTTAAAGTTTTTCCTACCACGGACAATCCGAACCGTTTTAAAAAAATGAAAAAAGTGATTCTCCGACATGGAAAAGAAGAGCGGGAACTGGAAATCGAAGGAGTCAAGTTTTTTAAAAAATTTGCGATCCTGAAATTTAAGGGCATTGACAATATCAACGATGTAGAGGCATATAAAGGCGGAGAGCTTTATGTAGAAAGGGAAAATGCCCAGAAATTAGGGAAAGATGAATACTTTATTGCCGATCTGCTGGGCATTTCAGTTGTCAGCGAAAACGGAGAAAGCCTTGGTGTCTTGAAAGATGTAATAGAAACCGGGGCGAATGATGTCTATGTGGTGGAAATGGACCATAAAAAAGAATTGCTGATTCCGGCAATTAAACAATGCATTCGGAACGTAGATATAGAAGCGGGGCGGATGGAAGTGCATTTGATGGAAGGGCTTTTGGAAGAATGAACTTTTATATCATGACTTTATTCCCGGAGATGATCGAGCAAGGGGCCGGGAACAGCATTATCGGACGGGCTCTTGCCAGGGGCATCTTATCTTTGGAAGCCGTCAATATCCGGGATTATACGAAAGACAAGCATAGAAAAGTAGATGATTACCCTTATGGAGGAGGCGCGGGCATGCTGATGCAGGCGCAGCCGGTCTATGACTGCTGGCAGGCAATCGCGGAGAAGATAAAGGAAAAACGAGGAAAAGAAGACGGGCCTGAAACAAGGGTAGTATATCTTACGCCCCAGGGAAAAACTTTTCATCAGGAAATGGCCAAAGAATTCGCAAAAGAAGAGGATATTATATTTCTTTGCGGACATTATGAAGGCATTGATGAACGGGTGCTGGAAGAGATCGTAACGGACCGCGTTTCGATCGGTGACTATGTATTGACGGGAGGGGAGCTGCCCGCGCTGGTAATGGTCGATGCGATCGCAAGGCTTGTGCCTGGCGTGTTGAGCAATGAAGAATCAGCGGGAGAGGAAACTTTTTATAATGATCTTCTGGAATATCCCCAGTATTCCAGGCCGGAACAGTGGCACGGAAAGAACGCGCCGGAGATATTGCTGTCCGGCAACCATAAAAAAATCAGGGAATGGCGTCTGGAACAGTCAGAATACAGAACGAAACAGATACGTCCTGACTTATATGAAAAATACGCCCTGCGGAAAAAATGGATGGAAAAGCTCATAAAAAAGAACAAAGCATTATACGCGGACATGTCGGAATGCCTGAACAGAGGGCAAGGGGAACTGCTTTATGCCGAAGAAGACGGGGGCGTGCTCTGGGATAGAAAGGCAGATGTTTATATGCTGGCTGCTTTTAGCCAAGCGGCTGCGGAAAAAATTGTGGATCAGATACCGGACCGGATCAGCGAAGGGCAATTTATCCTGCATGAGGAATGGCTGCTGCCTCCGATGGAAAAAAGATTCCAAATAACGGAAAAAATGATGTGCCAAAGAGCAGTTTATAACAGAGGCGTTTCCCTTCCCCAGTCAAAGGAATTGGAGATCCGGCAGCTGGATATTTCCTGGCTGTCTGCCGTGCTGGCGCATTACCATCTGGGATCAAAAGAATATGTGGAAGAACGGCTGTCCGAAGGCGCTGTATTCGGTGCTTTTGTGGAAGGGAATCTGGCCGGTTTTATGGGGGAACATATCGAAGGAAGTCTGGGCATGCTGGAAGTGTTCGAGGAATACAGGCGAAAAGGCATTGCCGCAGAGCTGGAAAGCTATATGATTAACCGGCAGCTTTCGAAAGGGTATCTTCCCTATGGAGATGTCATCGTCGGGAACGAGGCTTCCCTGAAGCTCCAGAGGAAACTGGGGTTAAAGGTCAGCAAGGAAATTTATTGCTGGGCGATTGTATCCAATGTCGGCGTGCCTGGGGAGTAACTGGTATAGCGGCCGCTTTTCAGGAAAAAGCGTCGATGTGCATGGTAATGTTCTGCGCATGGTCGCCATAGGCTTTGCCGAAGATATTGATGCCGCCAATATGGACGGCATCTTCTTTAATAGCGATTTTAAAAGAAATATAAGGGCTGGATGCCAGGTTGAAGGTGTCGATGGTAACGGATTCTGTTTGGTGTACTCCGTCCAGCGACACCCCTTTTTTGTCCAAACCAATGGTTTTTAACAGGCCAAACTGTGTGTTGCCGTCCGTCCACCATGAAGGCGTCAGCTTGCCGTGGCGGCCGCCGAAATCTCCGGGCGAAGTATAGGTGAGCAGTTCCGTATCATTGAGAAAAAAAGTAATATCGGAAGGCCAGATATTTCGGTAGCCGGGAGCTTCCGAACATAGCTCCAGGCTGAAAGAAATATAACTCGGCTGGGAGTCAATCAGAAAATGGTTCGGAAAGCGGTATTCAATATATCCTTTATGGAACCATATGAGTTGGGCAGAAACACGGTTAGGGGAATAAAAAGCTCTCACGTCGTCGCAGGATTCAATGTAAGATGTCTCGTTCACCATACCGCATGTAGGGTGAATCTTAAAATCAAAATAATTGCCAATAGGCATGTCGACGGAAAAAGAACGCGCCGTCGTCTGCCTCGGGGAATCGTTAATGGAAATTTTAATATCTTCCGCACGGGAACTGCAGACCTTCTGGGAACCCCGGATACCGGGAAGCATTTCGGCCGTGATCAGGCCCGCCTCTTCCAAAAGGTTAATATGGAAGGCGGCAGAAGAAACCGGAATCTGTAGTTTCTGAGCCAGTTCCACGATGTTGAGTGACTGATGCTTTAAAAGATAAAGGATGTGAAGGCGAACTTGGGAAGAAAGAGCCTTTCCCAACAGTTCCAAAGCAGAATATTGGCCGGGGTCATCCAGGCTTAAAGAAATATGCCTTGTTATTTTTTCGCTTTCGCGAATCGTTCCTGTCTTCATAGGAAGTACCGTTCCTTTCTGTTTGCTATGGTTTATCTCATATTCCATCCACATGGTTCATTATATCATAGACCTTTAAAAACCTCAATTTATTACAGTGATATTGTAATAAAATATTTTTTGAATACAATTTAATTGTAAATATGCACATAAAATAAGTATTTTTTATAAATAAATATTGACATATTGCACAAAATATATTATATTAAAGGCACATCAAAATTGAAACAAAGTGAGGGATAACATGACGAAGTATTATAAAGAAAATTATCCGAGGCCTCAGTTCGTCAGAGATTCTTACCTTGATTTGAATGGCGAATGGAATTTTCGCTTTGATGATGGGGATGAGGGCCTTTCGGCAGGATGGAAAAATGGTTTTGAAAGCCGGAAGATTTTAGTGCCGTTTTCTTACGAATGCAGGAACAGCGGCATTGGATGTACCGAAGCCCATGAAATCGTATGGTACAGCAGGAAAATTGATTTTCAGCCGTTAAGGAAACGCGGAGGAAGGATTGTTCTTAATCTGGAAGGCGTTGACTATGAAGCAAAACTCTGGGTCAACGGTATTTTTATCGGAAGCCATAAGGGTGGTTATGCAAGATTTTCCTTCGATATTACGGAAGCGCTGGTAAATGGGGAAGGAACTGTCGTGATCCGGATAAACGACAGCCTGACGACAGCGCAGCCGAGAGGAAAACAGCGCTGGCTGAAAGAGAATTATGACTGCTGGTATGTGCAGACGACCGGAGTTTGGAAGAGCCTTTGGGCAGAAGAAGTAGGGGAAAGCCGACTGGAACATCTGCATATGATTCCAAGATACGATGAAAATGCGGTTGATTTTGAATATGTCATTAAGGAAAGGAGAGAGGCAGGAAAAGTAGAAGTAGAAACAATAATTACCTTCCAGGATGATACGATATGCAGCATAAGGGAAACAATGGTCAGGGGCTGCTATTCCAGACGTTTTTCCTTGATCAATGACCATGTGAAATGGAAAGTAAAATATTGGTGTCCGAAATCGCCGAATCTATATGATGTGTGTGTAAGAATTTACGAAGATGGAATACTTACAGATGAGGTGGGAAGCTATTTTGGATTGCGGAAAATCGCGGCAGACAGCAGACGGGTAAAACTGAATAACATGGATTGCTACCTGAAAATGGTTTTAGATCAAGGATATTGGGAAAATACAGGGATTACGCCCCCGGATGAAGAAGCGTTGAAAAAGGATATCGACAAGATTCTTTCTTATGGATATAACGGAGTCCGCAAACACCAAAAAACGGAAGACGAACGTTTTTATTACTGGGCCGATGTAAAAGGGCTGTTGGTATGGTGTGAATTTCCTTCCTTTTACGAATTGAACGGGATATCGATGGAAAATGCGGCAAAGGAATGGATGGAGGTTGTCAAACAATATTACAACCACCCTTCGATCATTACATGGGTTCCTTTCAATGAGTCCTGGGGCGTGCCGAGGATTATAGAGGACAGCCAGGCGCAGAATTTCACGGAGTCTGTTTATTATATGACGAAAGCTTTGGACGATACAAGGCCAGTGGTGAGCAACGATGGCTGGGAGCATACGAAATCAGATATTCTTACGCTTCACGATTATGCGCCTGACGGAAGAACGCTTCGGAAAAATTGGAAAAGCCCTGAAGAAATCCTAAAAAACGAACATTCCTTCAATGGAGAGCGCTACGCGTTTGCCAAAGGATTCCACTATGAAGGGCAGCCAGTGATTCTTAGTGAATTCGGAGGAATTGCTTATGGAAAAACAGAGGACGGATGGGGATACGGAGATGCGGAAAACAGCGAGGAGGCTTTTTTGGAACGGCTGTCAGGAATGATGTCCGCGATCTATGGCATGGAGCATATTTGCGGGTTCTGTTATACCCAGCTGACCGATGTGGAACAGGAACAGAACGGCCATATGTATATGAACCGGGAAGACAAAATAGAACCTGAAAAAATCGAGAAAATCATAAGAGGGTTATGAAAAAGGAGGAAAAAATGAAAAAACGTTTATTGGCATGGATGCTTGCAGGAATTATGACAGCGTCAGCACTGGCAGGGTGCGGCAACGCTAAAAACAACGGACAGGCAGGTGATGTCGCTTCCGAGGCAGAAACTGTGGAAGGGGAAGGGGGGCCTGCAGAGGCTGCTGGGTCAGCAGAAGGCGGAGAAGGGGAAAAAACAGTCATTACCTTTTGGAACGGTTTTACTGGCTCTGACGGGGAAACGTTGGAAGCTTTAGTAAAGGAATACAATGAAACAAATGATAAAAATATTGAAGTACAGATGGATATTATGCCTTGGGATAGTTTTTACCAGAAGCTGGCAACCGCTCTTCCTGTGGGAGAAGGGCCGGATATCCTGGCTATGGCGACGGAAAGGCTTGGCGCTTATGCAGAACCTGGAGCTTTGGCAGTAGTGGATGACATTTATTCTTCAGGCATTGTGGACGAAGCGACAGTGCCGGAAACTTTAAAAGAGAATTTAAAATATGACGGGAAATATTACGGGGTTCCCATGAACTTTGCCACCTTGCTTTTATATTATAACAAGACGATCTTTGAAGAAGCCGGGCTGGATCCCGAAAAAGCGCCGGAAACGTGGGACGAGCTGGAACAATATGCGCAGCAGATCGTGGATAAAACAGGAAAATACGGATTTGATATGGCGGTGAAAGACACGACCCCTATGTGGTGCATCATGCTCTGGGGCAATGGCGGAGATATTATCCGGGACGGCAAAGCAGTGTTTAACAGCCCGGAAAATGTGGAAACAATAACGAGATGGGCGGAAAATATCAGGGATAAGAAGTTCGGGCCGGAAGTATTGACCGGCGGGGAGATCGATAAATTGTTCGAAAGCCAGAAACTGGCCATGTATTTCTGCGGCCCCTGGGCGACAAACGGGTTTACCAATGCAGGAATCGATTACGGCGTTGCGCAGGCTCCGAAAGGGCCGGCAGAGCAGGTGACGCAGGCGAATGCGGTCGGCATGTACATGACTTCCTCCAGCCAAAACAAAGAAGCGGTTTACGATTTCTTCGGGTGGTGGAATTCGAAAGATACCCAGGTGAAATGGAGCCTTGGAACAGGATTTCCTCCGGCAAGGACGGATATCGCGGACGATGAGAGAATGCAGGAAAACCCTTATATTGCGGAATTTGCAAAACCGGCAAATGAGAGCAAGATGTATTTGCAGCAGCTGACAAATTTTGCAGAGGTGGATGTCCAGGCAATCGTTCCTGCTTTTGAAAAGATCCTGCTGGAAAATGCGGATGTGAAAGAAACGCTGGACGAGGCGAACGCAGTCATTGAAAGCTTGATCCAGTAAACATATGCAATGTGAGGCGCATATAATGCGTGTTCGGCCAGACACCCCGCCATGCCGCAGCATAAAGGAATTGACATCCGGCGGCATATGGCGGGGTTTGGCTTTTTTGATAAAACACAGCCGACAACGGGTATTAATATTGTCGGTGGACAGAAGAAAGGAAAGCTATGAAAACAAAATCCATACTGGAAAAAAAGCGGGAGCGGACAGGACTATTATTTGTTATGCCTTCAATGATCATTTTTACGGTGTTTGTGTTTGTTCCATTGATAATATCATTTGTTTTCAGTCTACTTAAATTTGATATGATGTTTAACCATATTGAGTTTCAAAAACTGGATCATTATAAAAAATTATTAGGGGATGGAAGATTCTGGAATGCTTTGTGGAATACCGTATGCTATACGGTTTTCTCCGTGCCGCTGTTAATCGGCTTAGCTCTTATTGTGGCAGTGATGATCCGGAGGAAGGGATGGTTTTCAGGATTCTGTAAATCAGTTTATTTTATTCCGGCCATCTGCTCCATGACGATTATTTCTATTTTGTGGAGTTTTCTGGTCAATCCGGATATCGGGGTATTTAGCTATTGGCTCAGCCTTCTTGGGGTGAAGCCGATCAATGTGCTGAACAGTCCGAAATGGGCCATGCCTACTGTTATTTTAGTCGGGATATGGAAGAATTTCGGCTTTAATATGGTGATTCTTTTGGCCGGGTTAAACGGCATTGACGAGTCCTATTACGAAGCGGCCGAGATGGACGGGGCGAAAGGCATACAGAAGTTCCTGAAAATAACAGTTTCTATGCTGATGCCTACTTTGAGTTTTACGATTGTCAATTCTATCATTGGATCTTTCCAGGTATTCGACCAGGTGTATGTGATGACAAAGGGAGGTCCTTTGTTTAAAACCCAGACGCTGGTACAGCTGATTTACAGCACGGCTTTCGATTCGTTTAATATGGGATATGCTTCAACAATTGCCGTAGCCTTGTTTTTGATCACATTTTTAATTTCCACATTTACTTTTAAAAGGATGACAAAGGGAGAAGAGGATTTGGGATGAAAGGAGTTTGGATAGAAAGATGAAAATAAAGAAAGAATATGCTGGCAGATATATTGGGAAGGTGATTCGTATTGTCATTCTCGGATTTCTGGCCTTTATCGTCCTATATCCGTTCTTATGGATGCTTGTGACATCTTTTAAGGCAGAAGCCGATATCGTTTCCTATCCTCCCAAACTGTTCTCCGGCCGTTTTGGATTGGATTCTTACATCAGTATATGGGACAGGATTCCCTTCTTAAAATATTATAAAAATACGGTTATTTTTTCCCTGTCGGTTACTCTCATTTCGCTTTTGCTCGATACGATGTCCGGATATGCATTTGCAAGGATGAGGTTTCCTGGAAAAAATATTATGTTTCTCCTCGTTATGGGAACGATGATGATTCCGTTCCAGGTCATTATGGTGCCTCTGTTCGTGGAAATCTATAAATTCGGCCTGATCAATACTTATGTAGGGATGCTGCTCCCCAGGGCGACCAATGCGTTCGGTATTTTCATGATGCGATCGTTTTTTGTTTCATTGCCAAAAGGGCTGGAAGAAGCAGGAAGGATTGACGGGGCCGGAGAGTTTCGTATTTTCGGGAAAATAATGGTTCCTTTATGCAAACCGGCGATTGTGTCATTGTTTATTTTCCATTTTATGTATCAATGGAACGATCTTCTTTATCCGTTGCTGATGACTACGGATGAGAGCAGGAAGACGCTTCCGGCGGGGCTGGCCACTTTTATGGGAACCCATGTGGTAGAATATGGAGTCATTATGGCCGGGGCATGTCTATCCCTGCTTCCTATATTGATCGCTTATTTGGTGGCCCAGAAACAGTTCGTGCAGGGAATCGCTATGACTGGTATGAAAGGATAAAAAAGAATAATCAGGAGGAAAGATGAAAACAGCAAAATTTTTCATAAACGAAAAAAACAGAAAAGAAGCGAACCCTATGCTTTTTGGACATTTTATTGAATTTATGCGGGACTGTATTGATGAGGGAATGTGGGCAGAGCTTTTAAAGAACCGGGGATTTGACCGAAAAAAGGAGATACCGGAAGGCGTCGTGGACGGCAACCCGAATATAGCGGAAGGCTGGTACCGCACGGGAGGAAAAAATACCTTTGAGATTACACTGGACAAAGAAAATTCTTTGGCGAAAGATGGGTTTTCGCAGAAAATAACCTGTTATAATGATTACGATGGATATGTTGGAGTTGCCCAAGGGCGGATTAATCTGGAAGAGGGAGCTTATCAAGGATATTTATGGGCGAAGGCAGAACATGATGCGGAGATTATGATCTGTGTTTGCGAAGAAGAGGGTGCTTTTTTTATAAACCGTAAATTCCATGTCCGTGCAGAATGGGAAAAATTCCCGTTTGCTTTTCAGGTAAACGGAAAAACCCGGTGCGGGGTCTTTGAAATCCGCTTGCTGGGAGAAGGAACGGTATGGCTGGATGGGGCATCCCTTATGCCGGAAGAGACAGAAAACGGCATATGGAAGGAAGTCTATAAACATATTAAGGCGCTGGAGCCGCCCGTGATCCGTTTTCCGGGCGGATGCTTTGCCGATTGTTATTGCTGGACGGACGGCGTTGGCGAGCGGGATCAAAGGCCTTACCGATTCAACCGCCATTGGGGCGGCTTTGAGGACAATAGCTTTGGAACGGATGAATATATGGCATTTTGCGAAAGCGTGGGCTGCGAACCGATGATCTGTGTAAACTTCGGAAGCGGTACCCCTGAAGAAGCGGCGGCCTGGGTGGAATACTGCAACGGAGGGGAAGATACTTTTTATGGAAAAATGCGGGCCAAAAATGGACATCCACAGCCATATCACGTAAAATATTGGGATATAGGAAACGAAACTTTCGGGGATTGGGAGATCGGACACTGCAACGCGGAGGAATATGGCCAAAAATATATGGATTTTTACCGGGCGATGAAGGAAAAGGATGAGAACATTGTGTTCATGATATGCGGAGGCGACGGCGACGACCGATCCCAGCAATGGAATGAACAGGCTATGAAATTTGCAGGCCCCCATATGGACGCGCTCTGCCTGCATATGTATGCGCTAAAGCAGATAGAGAAAAAGCATTATGACAATAAGGATATTTATTATGCGGTAACTGGCGCGGTAAAAAAATACCAAGAAATACTGACGGAATCGTTCCGTACAGTGACAAAAGTAAATCCAAAGGCAAAAATAGCGGTGACAGAATATAATGTGGGCACATTGATCGACTCTTACCGGGAACAAACTCTGGAAGCGGCCTTGTTTAACGCAGGGATGCTGAATATGTTTTTGCGGAACACGGAAAAAATTCTGATGTGCAATATCTCCGATCTGGTCAATGGGTGGCCGGGGGGCTGTATCGTCAGCAGGAACGGGCATGCTTATGGAACGGCGAGCTATTACGCCATGAAATTATATGCGGAGGCCGGGATATGCGAAGTGCTGGATGGAAACATGGAATGCGGGGAATATAGGACTAAAGAGCAAATCGGAAATATAGAGCCGATGGAAGGAATACCTTATGTGGATGCGGCGGCTTGCAGGGATAATAAAGGAAGAATCGTTATTTTTGCGGTCAATCGTTCTCTGGCGGACAGCATAGAATTCCTGACCGGCATGGAAGGGAAAGAAGCGGAAATAACGGAATTGAACGCGGAAAAGGCTTCGGACTGCAACAATGCGGAAAACATGGCGGTGTTTCCCAAAAGCCGGAAATCAAAGATCGGAGAAAAGGGAGTGCTTCTGCCGCCGCATTCCATCAGCAGAATTGTTATTTTATCATGATTATTTATCATGATTATATGAGTGAAAGTTTTCATGAGTGGGATTTTCACGAGTGAAATTTTCAGAAATTTTCACTTATGAAAATTTCACTTGCGTTCCTCAGCTTTTTATGGTAAAGTATCAATGTTGCATAAAAAGTGGATGGTCCTCTGTACTTTCATGTAGTAAGAACATCTGGATATGAAGGAGGCACATATGAACGATATTATCAGAGAAATCGAAGCAGAACAGTTAAAAGAAAATGCACCGGAATTCAGGGTCGGCGACACGGTTAAGGTATATGGAAAGATCAAAGAAGGCAACCGTGAAAGAATCCAGGTTTTTGAAGGAATCGTTTTAAAGATTCAGAACGGCGGGAATCGGACGACTTTTACCGTAAGGAAATTTTCGAATGGAATTGGTGTGGAAAAAACATGGCCGTTGCATTCCCCGAATGTAGAAAAAGTGGAAGTTGTAAGAAGAGGTAAAGTAAGAAGAGCGAAACTGTTCTACTTAAGAGACCGCGTAGGCAAGAAAGCGAAAGTAAAGGAACGGATTTAATAAGCCGGTAATAAGGAGGGCAATTACGTGTGTAATTGCTCTTTTCCGTTTTTTGACAGGATCTCTTGGCATGGATACAGAATCAGGATAAAGGAAATGAGAAGAAAGCGCAAAGGATTAAGTTTCTACGAAAAAAAGAAAAAAATAAACGCCAGTGTGGTAAAGGAAATATTCGGGATGCTGTTTGAAACATTTGCCGCCGTATTTCTTGCCGCCGTGCTTGTATACAGTGTAGGAATGCGGACAAATATGATAGGGGTATCCATGGAGCCTTCCTTGTATAACGGGCAGAAAATATTGGTCAACCGATTGATTTATAAACTTTCCGCGCCGAAAAGAAACGATGTGGTTGTTTTTCTTCCGGGAGGAAATCAGAACGTTCATTATTATGTGAAAAGAGTGGTGGCTGTTCCCGGACAGAAAGTACAGATCATAGACGGCATGCTCTATGTGGACGGCATTCCTGAGGAAAACGAAGCGTATGATAAAATGGAGGATGCAGGGATTGCAGAAAATGAGATTCTTTTAGGAGATGATGAATATTTTGTCCTGGGCGATAACCGCAATAGCAGCGAAGACAGCCGGTCAGGCAATATCGGCCCGGTCAGCAGGGAAAGCGTTTATGGAAAAGCCTGGTTCCATATGGGCGGAGGCGGGGACGGCATGGGCCTGGTAAAGTAACAGCAGAAATGGGAAGAAATATGGCAGAAAGGTATTACGGAAAAATATGAATTATCAATGGTATCCGGGTCACATGACAAAAGCAAAACGAATGATGCAGGAAAATATCAAGCTGATCGATCTGGTGATCGAGCTGGTGGATGCGCGAGTTCCGTTCAGCAGCAGGAATCCTGATATTGATGAACTGGCAAAAAATAAATCAAGGATATTGCTTTTAAATAAATTTGACCTGGCAGATGAGGAATATAATAAAAAATGGAGCAATTACTTTAAAGGAAAAGGCTTGTATGTGGTGGAGATCGATTCCAGAAGCAAGTCTGGAATGAAGAATATCCAGAAAGCGGTACAGGAGGCATGCAGGGAGAAAATCGAGAGGAACAGAAATCGTGGAATTATCAACCGCCCGGTACGGGCTATGGTAGTGGGCATTCCTAATGTGGGGAAATCCACCTTCATCAATTCTTTTGCCGGGAAAGCATGCACGAAGACGGGAAATAAGCCGGGAGTGACAAAAGGGAAGCAATGGATACGGCTGAATAAAGGGCTGGAGCTTCTGGATACTCCGGGAATCCTTTGGCCGAAATTTGAAGAGCAGGCGGTGGGGATGCGCCTTGCCTTTATCGGCTCCATGAATGACGATATATTAAATATTGATGATTTGGCGCTGGAGTTAATACGTTTTCTGGAAAAAAATTATCCGGGGGCGCTGGCGGAACGCTACGGGGAAGATGTTTTAAAACGGGATGAAGAAGGGGCAGACAAGAAAACGGAGAATGCTCTTGAAATATTAAAAAGGATATGCATGAACAGGCGCTGCTATTTAAAAGGGGAAGAACTCGATGTGCCGAGGGCGGCATCCATCGTTCTGGATGATTTCAGAAACGGGAAACTGGGCAGGATTACATTGGAATTTCCGAATGAAACGCAGCCGAATCCATAGGAGCAAATGGTATGAAAAAGGTATTAAAAGAAATATTGAGTACAAGCTTATATCTGCTGATCGTATTATGCCTGACTTATGTCGTGATTCATTTTGTCGGGCAGAGGACGCAGGTGATCGGCGGATCGATGGAAACTACTCTCAGCGAAAATGACAATTTGATTGTGGATAAACTGACTTACCGTTTCCGGGAGCCGAGACGGTTTGATATTGTTGTTTTTCCTTTCCAATACGAAAAGGACACCTATTATATCAAACGGATCATCGGACTGCCTGGGGAAACAATCTTTATCGACGGCGAAGGAAATATTTTTATTAATGATGAATTGCTGGAGGAAAGCTACGGCAAAGAGATTATAAAGGACGCAGGACGCGCCTATGAGCCGATTACCTTAGGGGAAGATGAGTATTTCGTGATGGGCGATAATCGGAATAATAGCCAGGACAGCAGAGATCCTTCGGTGGGAAATATTGCCAGGGATGATATTATCGGAAGGGCGTGGATACGTATTTGGCCGTTAAATAAGTTCGGTATTCTAAAACATCAGTAAAAACCAAGGGGCGAAAGGAACACAGATGGGATATGGAACAGAAGATAAATGAAATAAAAGCGATTTTTCAGGCAGCCGATAGGAATAAGCTGCCTGAACTTATAAAGGAATATTCCGGGGACCAAAGAAGCGGCGTGCAGGCGCTCCTTAAAAACGCGGAAAAGAAATTAAAAAATCTGGAAAAAGAAATAGAACGAACGGAAAAAATGAAGGAATACGAATATCGGTATGGAGAATATTCGTATATCTGCGGCATCGATGAGGTGGGAAGGGGGCCGCTTGCCGGGCCGGTGGTTGCCGGAGCCGTTATTCTTCCGAAGAATTGTGATATTTTATATCTTAACGATTCCAAACAATTATCCGAAAAAAAAAGAGAAGAGTTATATGATGTGATTATGGAAAAGGCGGTGGCGACAGGCATCGGATATGCATCGCCCCAAAGGATCGATGAAATCAATATTTTACAGGCGACTTATGAGGCGATGCGCCAGGCAGTCGGGCAGCTGGCGGTGCAGCCGGATCTCCTGCTGAACGATGCCGTGACAATCCCGGGGATATCTTTCCGGCAAATCCCAATTATTAAAGGAGATGCGAAAAGCATATCGATCGCGGCGGCAAGCATCATTGCCAAAGTGACCAGGGATCGGCTGATGGTGCAGTACGATGAAGTTTTTCCCGGATATGATTTTGCGTCCAACAAGGGCTATGGGGCGGCGGCTCATCTGGAAGCGTTGAAGAAATATGGTCCTACTGCGATACACAGGCATTCTTTTATTCGTAACTTTATGGAGGTAGAGGATTGAACTTATCCAGTTTATTTCAGTACGGAAACAGAAATTTAAAAAGCAGGAATACGGGAAAGGTACAAGTGCCGAATACTCCGTCGAACAGTTCCTCTTCCCACGCTGTGCGGAACTTGTCCAGCGGGCAGACCCTGCAAGGGGAAGTGGTGGGCAAGAATGGAAATGAAGTGCAGATCAGGGTGGACAATAAAGATGTCATTATATCCGCCAAATTGGATGCGGATGTGAATGTGTCCGTCGGGCAGAGCATGACTTTCGAGGTAAAAAACGGTACCGGCACGCAGATAGCGCTTCGCCCCTTGTATGAAAACCTGACAAACGATGCCAATGTGCTGAAAGCGCTGGAAGCGGCAAAACTCCCGGCCACCAACGAATGGATGCGCATGGTTTCCTCCATGATGGAAAACGGCATGTCCATTGATAAAAGCGCGGTTATGGATATGAGCAGGCTGCTGATGGCAAATTCTGGGACACCCCCGGAAACTCTCGTCATGATGAAGAATTTACAGATCCCGGTTACGCCTGGGAATATCGCGCAGTTTGAAAATTACCAAAGATATGAACATCAGATTCTAAGCAGCGTGACGGATATTCTGATGGAAATTCCCCAGACATTTGCCTCTATGGTAAATGGAGGAAATGAAAATGCTGCCATCGATTTTTATATGCAGATATTGCAGTTGTTCAGCGGCAGCCAGGAGTCTGCCGGAGAGGGCGCAAATGTCACTTCGGGAGGAAATGTTTTTGCGGATATTATAGGGGAAACAATCGAAACGGGAGAAAATGCCCAGGTTCCAAATGGTGGAACAAAAGATACGCCAGCAGCTCCCCGCCCGGAGGCAGGAATTCTCCAGGATGCTTATACACAGGCAAAAGGGGATATGTCGGAAAGCCTTTTGGAAATAGGCGCAAAAGAAGGGACGAACCTTTCGGAAAATGTAACAGGAACTCCGGCTGATGGGGCGAATCTGCCGCTATTGGGGGAAAGCCTGAATATGGGGGAAAGATTCCAGCTGGCGGCTTCTCTGGGACGGCTCGGTTTCTTGCCGGAACAGCTGCAGCAGGTGAGGGAAGGAAATATCCCGATTGAACAGCTTTTAAAAAATATCGAGTCTTTGCTGGCGGAAAAAGGGGATACCGTCCATAAAGACGATCTGCTGCGCCTGTTTGGAAGCAAAGAATATGGACAGATTTTGAACAGGCATATAGGGCAGCAATGGACAATACGGCCCGAAGAGGTGGCAAATAAACGCGATGTGGAGGAACTTTACAACAGGCTCAGGCAACAGACGATGCGCCTGGCAGAATCGCTGGGGCAGGCGGCAAAAGACACTCCGCTGGCCAAAAGCCTCACCACAATGCAGAATAATATCGATTTTATGAACCAGTTGAACCAAATGTTCAACTATATACAGCTTCCGTTGAAAATGAGCGGAGGGGAAACCCATGGGGATTTATATGTATATACGAACAGGAAAAGCTCTGTACGGGAAGACGGGAGCGTCAGCGCCCTTCTTCATCTTGATATGGATCATTTAGGACCTCTGGACGTATATGTCGTATTGAAAGAGCAGCATGTCAATACTCAGTTTTATCTTCAAGATGAGAGCATGATCGACTTTATTGCGGATCATATCCATATTCTGAATGAGCGGCTGGAAAAAAGGGGATATTCCCTTCATGCGGAAATGAAAATGAAAGAGGAAGAGCAGGAAGCTGGGAATATTATAAAAAATATAACCGCGCAGGAATCTAGGGCGACGCTAATGGCCCAATATGCGTTTGATGTCAGGGCTTAGCGTGAAAAGTACTTCTAACCACTCGCAGCAAGGGCTGCTTCGTGGAGAAGTACTAAGTTTCACGCGGAAGAACGCCTAAAAAGCGGCGTTCTTCCCATTGATGGTTGAGGTTGATGTGAAGAACTTCTAAGGCTCGCGCCAGTAGGCGCTCCGCCACGTAGATTTAATACGTAGGCAGGGTGAATGGATGGAGAAGTGAGGATGGGAATGAATCAGTATCGGGGAAAAGGGATGAAAAAAGGGGAAAAAGAGGGAAAGCCGAAGCAGGCGATCGCGCTTTCTTATGATCCGGACGAGGAAGCGCCCCGGGTTATAGCAAGCGGCCGGGGGGCTTTGGCAGAAAGGATCATTGAACGGGCGAAAGAATCGGATGTGCCGGTTCATCAGGATGATAAACTGGCAGACACGCTTTCACGCCTGGAGATCGGGGATATGATACCGCCGGAATTATATGAAGTGGTGGCGGAAATACTTGTTTTTGTAGACGCTATGGATAAAATTAAAGCGAAAATGGATCAAAAAGGAAAGAAGCATTGAATAAAAGGGCAGTAGGGAAAAAGTATGAAGAAATGGCCTGCCAGTATCTGGAAAGCGAGGGAATGAAGATTTCGGAGAAGAATTTTCGGTGCCGTCAGGGAGAAATTGACGTAATCGGATTCCATGAAGGATATCTGGTGTTCGTAGAAGTAAAATATAGGGCGGAAAATGCAGGCCATGCGGCAGAGGCCGTGACGGAAGCAAAGCAAAGGAAGATATGCCGGACAGCGGATTATTATCGGTACCGCCATGGGATCGGAGAGGATAGGGCCATGCGGTATGATGTGGTCGCCATGCAGGGGACAGAAAATGATCTGCGCATTGATTGGTATAAAAATGCTTTTTTCCATAGATTCCGATAGAAAGGCATGGTGTGAATATGGATCTGCAGAGCATCAAAAGAAAGGGGACGAGCGAAGTCCTGAAAAGGAATGTTTCCCGGGGGGTGGAATATCTGACGTTTCCCTCCCTGGAAAAGACAGGGATTGTCAGCCATCTTTTTTCCACCCGCATCGGCGGGGTGAGTGAGGGGAGCTATGCTTCCATGAATCTGAGCTATACGAGGGGGGACCGGAAAGAAGCGGTGGATGAAAACTTTCGGAGAATCGCGATGATCATGGGGCGGGAAATTTCGGATTTTGTATTGTCCGACCAGACGCATACGACGAATATCCGCAAAGTCACGGAAGAAGACAAGGGAAAGGGAATTACTGCCAAGAAGGATTACCGCGATGTGGACGGATTGATAACGAATGAGAGGCATATGATACTGGCTACTTTTTATGCGGATTGTGTGCCGCTTTTTTTGGTGGATAAAAAACACCGCGCCATCGGCCTGTCCCATTCCGGATGGAAGGGAACGGCAGGACGTATGGGGGCATGCACGCTCCGGAAGATGAAAGAAGCTTATGGAACGGAGCCGGAAGACGTGGAAGTCGGGATCGGGCCTTCGATCTGCGGGGACTGCTACGAGGTCGGAGAGGATGTGGCCGATGTTTTTGCCGCAGAGTTCCCTGGCAAAATACAAAACGAAATACTTATTAAAAAAGAAGGCGGGAAATACCTTTTGGACCTTTGGAAAGCGAATGCGTATATTTTTCGGACGGCGGGCGTCCCAGAGGAGCAGATCAGCATAACGGATATCTGTACCTGCTGCAATCCCGATTATCTTTTTTCCCATAGGGCAAGCCAGGGGAAGCGGGGAAATCTGGGAGCCTTTCTTTGCCTACTTTAAGAAAATCTTAAAGAAATTCCTATATATGCCTTAAAAAAATAAAGATATATTTATGAACATGAAAGGACGATATTATGGCGGCAATACTTGTATGCGACGATGATAAGGAAATTGTGGATGCAATCGAGATTTACCTGATGCAGGAAGGATATGAGGTATATAAAGCTTATGACGGGGAACAGGCTCTCAAAGTATTGAAGGAAAAAGACATCCATCTTTTGATTATCGATGTGATGATGCCCAAACTGGACGGCATCCATGCCACGCTGAAAATCAGGGAATATAGCAGTATTCCGATTATTATTTTATCCGCCAAATCGGAGGATACGGATAAGATTCTGGGCTTGAACATAGGGGCGGACGATTATGTGACAAAACCGTTCAATCCGTTGGAACTTGTGGCAAGAGTGAAATCAAATCTGCGCAGATATACGACGCTTGGGAACCTGAATACGGAAAATAATGCCTTGTTCCGTGCCGGGGGACTTTGCATCGATGATGATACGAAAGAAGTAACGGTGGATGGGGAAAGCGTCAAACTGACTCCTATCGAGTACAACATCCTGCTTCTTCTTGTGAAAAACCAGGGGAGAGTTTTTTCTATCAACCAAATCTACGAAAGTATATGGAACGAAGAGGCGATCGGAGCGGATAACACGGTGGCCGTGCATATCAGGCATATCAGGGAAAAGATCGAGATTGATCCGAAAGAACCCAGATATCTTAAGGTAGTATGGGGGGTAGGATACAAAATAGAAAAGCAATAGGGAAACAAAATGAGGGAGGAACGGGATGAAAAAGAAACCCTTAAAGGAAAATACGAGGAAGATTTTGCTGGCTGTACAACATGTATTGATCGTGGCGGCAGCAGTTTCCATATTGGTTGTACTGACCGGGTCCAGCGTTATGCTGACTGGCGTGGATGAAAATTACAGCTATAGCATGGATGTGGGGGAAAAGGAAAAATCCTATGAAGACTCCATGTTGTTCAATCATATATTCGGGAGAGGGGTTACGGACGTGGCTCGTATGGCGGCGGTTCGTTCCCAAATGGAAACGGAAGGGCGTTTTGACGGCAGAAAAATCATCGATGTGGCGACTTTTTATTACCGTTATGGGGATTTGCCGGACAAATATGTAACAGCGAAGTATTATCTGGAAGATTTGATTAAATGGGGGCAATACGGGCTGGAATACGAAGACAGGTGGTTTACGGGAGAACAGGTGGATCAATTTTTAAGCAGGACGAGCACCTATACAAGAATCGATTACAGCTCGGGAAATCTTCCCGGAGGAATCCTGACACCTTTTAATGCTCAGCTTGGCGAATATACGGAAGAATACAGTGTATCGGCTAACGGGCTGGAAAACGGGGAATTCTATAGGGATGATACGAGCGCGACCGTGCTTTTTAACCGATATCAGACCGTGGATAAAAAGAATATCGAGGACTATACTGGAACATGGGAGGATTATAAAGATCTTTGCCAGTATGTACAGGAAACGGCTACAACCCTTTCCGGCAATTACCAGGAATATTTAAAATATAAGGAATTTTATGATGTCGATCATTCGAATTTAAGGTTTTATATTATAAAGAATATTGGAGACCAAAAGGAAATATATACGAATCTGTCTTCCCGCACGCTTTCAGAAGAAGAAGCGGACAGACAGTTCAAGTCCTATGGGAAATATTTATATTTCAGCCCGGAAGATATGAAATATGACACCAATACTCTGTTGGAAGAAAAAACGGTACGGCATGTATTCAATGCTTTTGAATATGCCTACCCGGAAACAATGAAAGTCTGGATCGGGGTGGATACTTCCTATGCGGCGGATGATGTTTATATCCAGGGAATGAAAGGGTACGAAAGCTATATGCCTTATTATTGGCAGCTGATCGGATTTGCTTTCGCATGCATTTGTGCCTGGCTGCTCCTTTTGATTTATCTGACAGTTACGGAAGGACGCTTTGTCGATGAAGAAGGGAATCTGTCCATCCGCTTGAAAGACATCGACCATATACCTACGGAATGCATGGTGCTTACTGCGGTCTTGCTGGTAGGAGGAATCATTGTGACTTTCACTTATATTTATGATTCCATGGCGCATGAATTTTATTATGAAACATGGTTTGCCGTTGCGGCCGGAGGCGTTGTTTTTATTTGCGAGCTGTTGTTTACTGGATTTTATTATAGCCTGGTGCGGAGACTGAAAGCGGATAACTTATGGAAGGAAAGCCTGGTCTTTAAAGCAGCGGTGAGCGGCAGGGCGGCAGCATGGAAAATTTATGATAACGGCGATGTGATCGCAAAATCCTGGCTTCCTTATCTCGTATTCCTTATTGTCAATTTGATCCTCGTTCTTTTCGGATGGAAAGGAATTGCCATTGCGGCTGTCTTTGATCTTGCTTTCGGGGTATTGATCTACCATAATACAAAAGACAGGCAGCGCATTGTGGAAGGAATTGAGAAAATAAAGGAAGGTGACTTTAAACATAAGGTAGATGAGGATCATCTTCATGGCGATAATCTGGCATTGGCCCGGGCAGTCAACAGCATCGGCGAAGGCATACGAGTAGCGGTAGAAACGAGCATGAAGGACGAACGGCTGAAAGCGGATTTGATTACGAATGTATCCCATGACATTAAGACGCCCTTGACTTCCATCATTAACTATGTGGATCTGATTAAAAGGGAAAATATAGAAAGCGAGAAGGTAAAGGGATATGTGGAGGTGCTGGATACCAAATCCCAGCGGTTAAAGCAGCTGACCGATGATCTGGTAGAGGCATCCAAGATTTCTTCGGGCAATATTTCCCTTCAGTGGGAGAGAATTAATCTGGTGGAACTGGTGAACCAGACGATCGGGGAGTTTTCGGAAAAATTCGAGCAGAAGAATTTATCCCCCATGATCCAATATACGAAAGATTCCATGTATATCGAAGCGGACAGCAGAAGGATCTGGCGGGTAGTGGAAAATTTGTTCAATAATATCGTCAAATATGCCATGGAAGGAACACGGGTCTATATCGATATGGCCGATTTGTCCGATGCCGAGGGAAAGAAATATGTGGAATTTTCCTTAAAAAATATTTCCGCCCAGCCGCTGAACATTAATGCGGAGGAACTGACGGAACGCTTTATCCGGGGCGATGTGGCGCGAAGCACGGAAGGAAGCGGCCTCGGCCTGTCCATAGCGAAAAATCTGACAGAAGCCCAGAATGGAACATTCCAGATTATACTGGACGGGGATCTGTTCAAGGTAGTGTTGACGTTCTTTCTATTATAATTATTTTATAACTATTTTAAAAATAATGTAACTTAAAAAACCGCCTCAGGTATTCGGTGCCGAAGGCGGTTTCGCTGTTATTTATAAAACAACTTCTTCCCGATTGTTGTATTTTGCCAGCAGTTCATGGATTTTTTCCGTAGGAGTGGAAACATTGGCCATGGAAGAGTCATGGTTCATAAAATCAATAATGGAAGCGAGGAATTTGCTCATGTCAGCCTCTACATAATAAGGGCGGCTTTTCAGCTCCGGGGGCTGATAGGTCAGGTTCGTTGTCACGACCTTGTCGAAATAGCATTTCTCATAAGCTTTATCAAAGGCAGAAAGCCCGTCGGTAAACAAACCGAAGGTGCAGCAGATAAACACTCTTTTCGCATTCATGGATTTCAGCTGTTTTGCCGTATCCAGCATGCTTCCGCCGGAAGAAATCATATCGTCAATGATAATGACATCTTTTCCGTCAATATTATCGCCCAAGAATTCATGGGCAACGATAGGATTTTTCCCGTTGACGATCGTGGAATAGTCCCTGCGCTTATAAAACATGCCCGTATCCACGCCGAGCACATTGGCAAAATAGACAGCCCGGTCAAGCGCGCCCTCGTCGGGGCTGATCACGACGGTATGGTATTTATCAATGATCAGATCCTCTTCGGTATGCAAAAGGGCCCGGATAAACTGGTAAGGAGGCGTAAAATTATCGAAACCGGAGAGAGGGGCGGCATTCTGCACCCTTGGGTCATGTGCGTCAAATGTAATAAAATTGGATACTCCCATACGGCTTAGTTCTTCAATGGCATAAGCGCAGTCCAAAGATTCCCTTCCGTTCCTCTTATGCTGTCTTCCTTCATATAAAAAGGGCATGATCACATTGATTCGGTGGGCTTTTCCATATGCTGCGGCGATGAGCCGTTTCAGATCCTGATAGTGGTCGTCCGGGGATTTATGGTTGACATAACCGTTCATTTTGTATGTAATGCTGTGATTGCAGACATCTACGAGAAAGAATACGTCCTTCCCGCGGATAGATTCATGGAACGCTCCCTTTCCTTCCCCGGTGCCGAAGCGGGGGCAGGAAGCTTTGGCAAGATAATTGTCTTCTACATAACCCTGAAAAGCGGGATCGTTTTTGGCGAGATTATTTACTGTCTTTCGGAATTCTACCAAATAGTGGTTGACACGGTCTGCCAGCTTTGCGGCGGACTCCGTGGCAACAATCTTCAGAGGGGCAACTGGTATAGCAGCCTCCAGTTCATGTAAATTAGGCATATTGACCTCCGTGTTGTTCGAATCTTCCGTTTTTTTGTCAAAAAGAAAAAGCGGAACTATATATCTTCATTTATATCATTCCTGGTAGTGACACGTCAAGGAAATTCTAGTAGAATATAGATGGACATGGACGAGGAGGAAAAGCATGAAAAAAAAAGGCCATATTATAAAGCACACGTCAGAAAACGGCATTGCACGGGAAATGGGAATAGAAGCCGGAGACAGGCTGCTGCAGATTAACGGGGAGGAAATTACGGATATTTTTGATTATCAGTATCTGGTTCAGGACGAATATATAGAAGCATTGGTAGAAAAGGCAGACGGCGAGCAGTGGCTGCTGGAAATTGATAAAGAGTACGGGGAAGACTTAGGGGTCGAATTCGAAAATGGTTTGATGGATGAATACCGCTCCTGCCATAACAAATGTATTTTCTGTTTTATTGACCAAATGCCGCAGGGAATGCGGAAAACTCTTTATTTTAAAGACGACGATTCCAGGCTTTCTTTTTTGCAGGGGAATTATGTGACGCTGACCAATATGTCGGACCATGATATCGATCGTATTATTAAATACCATCTGTCGCCGATCAATATTTCCTTCCAGACGACGAACCCCGAATTAAGATGCCGGATGCTGAATAACCGTTTCGCAGGGGAAGCCCTAAAAAAAGCGGACAGGTTTTACGAAGCAGGAATTACGATGAACGGGCAGATCGTGCTTTGCAAGGGAGTGAATGATAAAGAAGAGCTGGAACGGACGATTTCGGACCTGGCTGGTTATCTGCCGGTGCTGGAGAGCGTATCCGTAGTTCCCGTCGGCCTTTCCCGGTACCGGGAAGGGCTGTATCCCCTGGAGCCATTTACAAAGGAAGATGCCAGGGAGGTGCTCAAGACCGTCCATCGGTGGCAGGAAAAGCTGTATCCCCTGCATGGGCTGCATTTTATCCATGCCAGCGATGAATGGTATATCCTGGCGGAAGAAGAACTGCCAAAAGAGGATCGCTACGACGGGTATTTGCAGCTGGAAAACGGCGTGGGAATGCTTCGGCTTTTGCAGGATGAGTTCGGGGAAGCGATGGAAGAGGCGAAAAGAAATAAGGAAAGAATCCTTACGTGTACAAGAACTCTTTCCCTTATTACCGGAAAACTGGCTTATCCCTATATTCTTTCCATGGCAGAGCAAATGATGGAGGCTTTTGATTTCCTCCAGATCAGGGTATTTGGAATCACCAATGAATTTTTTGGGGAACGCATTACCGTATCCGGGCTTTTAACCGGGCAGGATATAAAAAAGCAGCTGAGAGGGAAAGATCTGGGAGAATGTATTCTGCTTCCGGAAAATGTGCTGCGCAGCGGGGAAAACATTTTTCTGGACGATATGACGGTGGAAGAGCTGGAAAAGGCTTTACAAGTCCGGGTAGATATTGTAAAATCAAGCGGACGTGATTTTGTAAATGCTATATTAGGAAATAGCTGAAGCCTGAAACGGAAAGGCGGGAGGTTGGAAATGAAAAAAAGAAAAAAGCCGATTGTGGCAGTGGTAGGAAGGCCCAATGTGGGGAAATCCACGCTGTTTAATGCATTGGCCGGAGAAAGGATATCGATCGTAAAAGACACTCCGGGCATTACGAGGGACAGAATTTATGCGGATGTCACATGGCTGGGCACATCATTTACGCTGATCGATACGGGGGGCATTGAGCCGGACAGCAAGGATATTATCCTGTCGCAGATGCGGGAACAGGCGCAGACCGCTATCGACACGGCAGACGTGATTCTGTTTATGACCGATGTCAAACAGGGGCTGGTGGACGCGGATGCAAAAGTGGCGGATATGCTGAGGCGTTCGAAAAAACCGGTGGTTTTGGTCGTCAATAAAGTGGATGATAATAAAAAATATATAGCAGATGTTTATGAATTTTATAATCTTGGAATCGGGGATCCGCATCCCATATCATCGGTAAATAAACTAGGGATCGGGGATATGCTGGACGAAGTCATTTCCCATTTTGATAAAACCGAGGCAGAAGAGGAAGAGGATGATCGGATCCGGGTGGCCATCATCGGGAAACCTAATGTGGGAAAATCTTCTATCATTAACCGCCTGATCGGAGAAAACCGTTTGATCGTGTCGGATATTGCCGGAACGACCAGGGATGCCGTGGATACGGAGGTAAAATATAAAGGAAAAGAGTATATCTTTATTGACACCGCCGGGCTGAGGCGCAAAAATAAAATCAAAGAAGAGCTGGAAAAGTATATGATCATACGGGCGGTCAGCGCCGTGGAACGCGCTGATATTGCGGTACTCGTGATCGATGCCATGGAAGGGGTGACGGAACAGGATGCCAAAATCGCCGGAATCGCCCATGAACGCGGCAAAGCAGTCATCGTGGCGGTCAACAAATGGGATGCCGTTGAGAAGGACAACCATACAATGAAAAAATTCACCGGCCGGATCAGGGAAATATTGTCCTTCATGCCATATGCCGAAATCCTTTATATTTCTGCGATCACTGGACAGCGTCTGCATAAACTGTATGAAACGATCGATATCGTCAACGAAAACCACTCCATGCGCATAGCAACGGGGGTTTTAAACGAGATCATGGCAGAAGCGGTCGCTTTGCAGCAGCCGCCCTCCGACAAGGGAAAAAGGCTCAGGCTCTATTATATCACCCAAGTATCGGTGAAGCCTCCTACCTTTGTTATTTTTGTCAACGACAAGGATCTGATGCATTTTTCTTATACGCGGTATATCGAGAATCAGATCAGGGAGGCTTTCGGGTTCCGGGGGACGCCTTTGAAATTTTTTATCAGGGAAAGGAAGGAGAGTCGGTAAAGTGGAGCGGATCTTATGTTTGGCGATCGGATATTTGTTCGGGCTGTTTCAGACCGCATATATCTATGGCAGGATGCATGGCATCGATATTCGGCAGCATGGAAGCGGCAATGCCGGAACGACCAATACTTTGCGGGTGCTGGGAACAAAAGCCGGGCTTATTGTTTTTGCCGGGGACGTGTTGAAATGTGTATTGGCGGTCGTGGTTTGTTCGGTTTTGTTTGGAAAAAAATACCCGGAAATGGTTTATTTATGGAAAATGTATGCGGCGGCCGGGGCGATCCTGGGCCATAATTTCCCATTTTACCTGAATTTTAAAGGCGGAAAAGGGATTGCAGCCACAGCAGGGCTTCTCCTATCCTTCCATCCGGCATTTTTAGCGGTCGGCGTAGTGATGTTCTTCGGCACTTTTTTGACCACTCATTATGTATCCCTGGGGTCGCTGCTCGTATATGCGGCCTTCCTGATACAAATCGTCGTATCCGGGCAGACGGGATTTTTTGCAAGCATGAAACAGGGGAATTTATGGGAGCTGTATGGGATTGCGGCATTTTTAACGGTCATGGCATATTATAAGCACCGGGAAAATATCAAGCGTCTTCTGAAAGGAGAAGAACGAAGAACTTATCTTTTTAAGAAACAAAGCGACAAGTAAGAAGATGGAAAAGAGGGGGATGTGCTGTGCATACCCCCTGCATGGAGCGCCGCGCGAGCGGCAGAATGAGAGGAAATATGGCGGATATAAGCATTATCGGGGCAGGAAGCTGGGGAACCGCTTTAGCGGCTCTGCTGCACAAAAACGGACATAGGGTTACAGTATGGTCCATTTTAAAGGAAGAGATCGACATGCTGGAAAGGGAGCATGAACATAAAGAGAAGCTGCCGGGTGTAAAGCTCCCGGAGGATATGGGTTTTACGACGGATCTGGAACAAGCGGTAAAAGGGAAGGACATCCTTGTTCTTGCCGTTCCGTCGCCTTTTACGAGAAATACGGCAAACCGTATGAAAGAGTACGTGGAGCCAGGTCAGATTATTGTTAATGTAGCGAAGGGCATTGAAGAGAAAAGCCTCCTTACGTTATCTCAAATCATAGAGGAAGAAGTTCCGCAAGCAAATGTAGCCGTATTGTCAGGGCCGTCCCATGCGGAAGAGGTAGGAAGAGGACTCCCTACGACAATCGTTGTAGGCGCAAAGGATAAAAAAACAGCGGAATATTTGCAGAACCTGTTTATGAACGAAGTTTTCCGGGTCTATATCAGCCCGGATGTCCTAGGCATCGAACTGGGTGGAGCGTTAAAAAACGTAGTCGCTCTGGCGGCAGGGATCGCTGACGGATTAGGTTATGGCGATAATACAAAAGCGGCGCTTATCACAAGGGGCATTACAGAGATCGCCCGCCTCGGCATCGCTATGGGGGGGCATTTTGAGACCTTCTGCGGGCTGACAGGGATCGGCGATCTGATCGTCACCTGTGCTTCCATGCATTCCAGAAACCGGCGGGCAGGCATATTGATCGGCAAGGGCTATTCCATGGAGGAAGCCATGAAGGAAGTAAAAATGGTGGTGGAAGGCGTATATTCGGCAAAAGCCGCGCTGGCGCTGGCAGAAAAATACCAGGTGCAGATCCCGATTATCGAACAAGTGAATGCTGTTCTTTTTGACGGAAAAGAAGCGGGGGCTGCAGTAAAAGAATTGATGATACGGGATAAGAAACTGGAAAATTCAGACCTTGCGTTTGAACAGTTTCTATCGTAACATAGTAAAAACAGAAAAATTTCGAAAGAGCTGCCAAAGGCAGAAATGGGGTAGAATATGAGCGGATTGAAACAAGGATTTTCGGGCACATCCGAGTACGTGGCTTCCGAACAGTTAATGGCAAGCGTGAACGTGGCGATCGCGCTGCAAAAACCGTTATTAATCAAGGGGGAACCCGGGACGGGGAAAACGATGCTGGCAGAAGCAGTGGCAAAATCCCTTGGCAAAAAACTGATTATCTGGAATATTAAATCGACGACGAAAGCGCAGGAAGGACTGTATGTATATGATACGATCCAGAGGCTTTATGACGGGCAGTTCGGAGAAGAAGGAGTAGACGACATCGCCAGGTATATTAAATTGGGCAAGCTGGGCGAAGCTTTTGAAAGCGAAGAGCAGGTTGTGCTTTTGATTGATGAGATCGATAAAGCGGATCTGGAATTCCCGAACGACCTTTTGTGGGAGTTGGATCAGATGGAATTCTATATCCATGAAACAAAGAGAACGGTAAAAGCGAAAAACAGGCCGATCGTTATCATTACTTCCAATGCGGAAAAGGAACTGCCGGATGCATTTTTAAGAAGGTGTATTTTCCATTATATCGATTTCCCGGGAGAAGAACTGATGGCGGAAATCGTCAGGACACATTTCCCGGATATTGAAGACAAGCTGTTAAAGAGCGCGATGGATGTCTTTTACTGGATACGCTCCATCAAAGACGTACGCAAGAAACCAAGCACTTCTGAGCTGATTGACTGGGTCAACGCGCTTCAAATCGGAGGCATCCCCTTGGAGAAGATTCAAAAGGAGCTTCCTTTTATCGGCGTTATTGTAAAGAAGGACGAAGATCTGGATACCGTAAGGGATAGGGTGAATTAAAGGATATGTTTGAAAAATTTTTTGACACCTTGAAAGCGAAGGGCCTGGAAGTAACCTTAAGCGAATGGCTTACTTTGCAGGAGGCCCTGGATAAAGGATTATGCGACAGCAGCCTTACCCGGTTTTATTATGTGGCGCGGATGATCCTTGTAAAAAGCGAAACAGAATATGACAAGTTTGATCTGGCCTTTGAGGAACATTTTAAAGGAGTCCAGTCGGAGAATGAAGTCACTTCCCAGATGCTTCGCTGGCTGGACAAGTCCGATATGATGGAGCTTGCCCATGAAGAAGCCAGGGATCATCTGAACCGGATGGAGGAAGTCCAGATCGATAAAGAAGATGTGGAAGAGAAGTTCAAACAGCGTCTGAAGGATCAGGACAGCGAACATAACGGGGGAAGCTACTGGATCGGAACGATGGGAAAAACTTCCTTCGGAAATACCGGCGGAAACGTAGGAGGAGTCCGCGTGGGCGGAACTACTGGCTACCAATCGGCTTTCCAGGTGATCGGAGCGAGAAAATACAGGGATTTCAGAGAGGATAAAGTTATTGATAACCGACAGTTCCAACAGGCGCTGCGCAGGCTGCGCCAGTTTTCCAGCCGACTGGATATTCCGAAAACAGAACTGGATATCGACGGCACGATAGATAAGACGTGCAACAACGGAGGATGCCTCCAGATCGTGATGGATAAACCCAGGAAAAATGCGGTCAAGCTTTTGCTTTTGATGGATTCGGGCGGAACCATGATCCCTTATACGACATTATTGAGCGAACTGTTCCAGTCCGTACACAAATCCAATCACTATAAAGATGTAAAAACTTATTTTTTCCATAATTGCATTTACAGCAAGCTCTATAAGACACCGGAATGCGAAAACGGGGACTGGATCGACACGGAATGGATGTTCCGTAACCTGGACAGCGATTATAAAGTAATCATTGTCGGGGATGCCGCCATGGCGCCGGAAGAACTGTATTCCACAACGGGGAATTACAGAGGCCCTAACGGCGGGCTTTCAGGCATGGACTGGCTGCTGCTGATGAAGAGGCATTATAAGAAAATTGTCTGGCTGAATCCGAAAATGGCACCGGGACATGCGCCCTGGAGGGAAGCGGAGACGGTGATCAAGAATACCTTCCCGATGTATAAACTGACGGTGGACGGACTGAACCAGGCGATGGTGAAGCTGATGGTGAATAAGTGATGAGTGTTAATTGAAAAGAAATAAGGAGTAAGGAAATGACGATATTTGATGAATTGAAGGCGAGGGGGCTTTTGGCTCAGCTTACGGATGAAGAGGAGATTAAGGAACTGATTAATAACGGAAAGGCTACGTTTTATATTGGTTTTGATCCTACGGCGGACAGTCTTCATGTGGGGCATTTTATGGCGTTATGTTTGATGAAGAGGCTTCAGATGGCGGGAAATAAGCCGATCGCCTTGATCGGGGGCGGTACGGGCATGATCGGTGATCCTTCCGGCAGGAGCGACATGCGTACGATGATGACGCCGGAAATGATCCAGCATAACTGCGACTGTTTTAAAAAGCAGATGAGCCGCTTTATTGATTTTTCCGAGGGAAAGGCATTGATGGTCAATAATGCGGACTGGCTGATGGATCTGAATTATATTGAAGTTTTGCGTGAAGTGGGTTCCCACTTCAGCGTAAACCGCATGCTGGCGGCAGAATGCTATAAACAGCGGATGGAAAAAGGCTTAAGCTTTCTGGAATTTAACTATATGATTATGCAGAGCTATGATTTTTACGTATTATATCAAAAATACGGCTGCAATATGCAGTTTGGAGGGGATGACCAGTGGAGCAACATGCTGGGCGGCACGGAGCTGATCCGCCGCAAGCTGGGAAAAGATGCCTATGCCATGACGATTACCCTGCTGCTTAACTCCGAAGGAAAGAAAATGGGGAAAACCCAGAAGGGCGCTGTATGGCTCGATCCCAATAAGACATCCCCCTTTGAATTCTTCCAGTATTGGCGCAATGTGGCCGATGCCGATGTGCTGAAATGTATCCGCATGCTCACGTTCCTTCCGTTAGAACAAATTGACGAGATGGATCGATGGGAGGGCAGCGAACTGAACAAGGCGAAAGAAATCCTGGCTTTCGAACTGACAAAGCTTGTCCATGGAGAGGAAGAGGCGCAGAAGGCGCTGGAAGGGGCAAGGGCATTGTTTTCCAGCGGAAATGCGGCGCAAATGCCCACGGTATCCCTGACAGAGGAAAATTTTGCAGAAGATAAGATCGATATCCTTTCCATGCTGACCGTTTCCGGCTTGGTGGCATCCCGTTCCGAAGGACGGCGCGCGGTAGAACAGGGAGGCGTCAGCGTAAACGGAGAAAAAGTGGATGATATCAAAGCCGTTTTTGAAAAAGAGCAGTTTTCCGGCGAAGGCCTCGTATTAAAGCGCGGAAAAAAGAACTTTAAGAAGATCATATACACAGAATAATGCGCAGCCCCCTTGCATATATTGTAACAGCAAATATGGAAGGGGAGCTTTTTTTATGGATGCGCTGCATACACATAACTTATACAAAGATATTCAATCCCGCACCGGAGGGGAAATCTACTTAGGAGTCGTTGGGCCGGTAAGAACCGGGAAATCCACATTTATCAAACGCTTCATGGATATTATGGTGCTGCCTTATATGACGCAGGAGCATGAAAAAGAAAGGGCGCAGGATGAACTGCCCCAAAGCGCCGGAGGAAAAACCATCACGACTACGGAACCGAAGTTTATCCCGAAAGAGGCGGCAAAAATCACCTTGAATGATGATATTGATGTCAATGTGCGCCTGATCGACTGCGTGGGATATATGGTGGACGGAGCCAGCGGCCATATGGAAGAAGATGTGGAACGGATGGTAAAGACTCCCTGGTCCGCAGAAGAGATTCCTTTTACTCAGGCAGCGGAGATCGGCACGAGAAAAGTCATCAACGACCATTCCACCATTGGGATCGTTGTCACCTGCGACGGCAGCTTCAGCGAGATACCGAGGGAAAACTATATCCCTGCGGAGGAACGGACAATACAGGAACTGAAAAAAATACATAAACCCTTTATCGTCTTAGTAAATTCCGAAAAGCCTTATTCGGAAGAAACCAAAAAGCTGACAAATGATATTGAAAAAAAATACCAGGTCAGCGCGATGGCGGTAAACTGCGAACAGTTGAAGAAGGACGATATCCATGCCATTATGGAAAATATCCTTTATGAATTCCCGCTGACAATGATCGAGTTCTATATGCCGAAATGGGTGGAAATGCTGCCCAATACCCATCGGATGAAAGCCGATATCATTGCACAGATCAAGGAACTGATGGGGCGCTTAAGCTGCGTCAGGGATGTGGCTGGAAACGGAATTATGCTGGAAAGCGATTACATACGCAAGTGCAAGGTGGACGGAGTGGATATGGCCAGCGGATGCGTGTCCGTGTCCCTTGATGTGGACGATTCCTATTATTATGAAATGCTCAGCGACCTTGTCGGCGAAAGCATTACCGGGGAATACCAGCTTTTATCCATCTTAAGAGATATGGCGAAAATGAAGAAGGAATACGTCAAAGTCCTTCATGCCGTGGAAGCGGTCAGATGCAAGGGGTATGGAGTCGTAACTCCCGACCGGGAAGAAATCACGCTGGATAGACCCGAAGTCATCCGGCATGGCAATAAATTCGGCGTAAAAATCAAGGCGGAAAGCCCAAGCATCCATATGATACGCGCCAATATCGAAACCGAAATTTCTCCGATCGTGGGAACGGAACAGCAGGCAGAGGATCTGATCCGCTATATTTCCGATGCGGGAACGAGCGAGGAAGGGATATGGGAAACCAATATCTTTGGAAAAACGGTAGAACAGCTTGTTAATGACGGGATTACAAGCAAAATAGCGATGATCGGAGAAGAAAGCCAGGTAAAACTGCAAGAAACCATGCAAAAAATAGTGAACGACAGCAATGGAGGAATGGTCTGCATTATTATTTAATGCCAGACAAAATGACAACGTTTCTATACGGAAATCCATTTTGCTAAGCGCCATGGCATGCCGGAAACCGGGCAGGACTGTGGATCGGGGGCGGGCTGCCGGAGTATCCTTTTTATGCTGTTGCGTACAATCAGTAATTTCACTTATGAAATGGTCAATAACCAGAGTGAAATCGCCAAGGATGGCGATTTCAGGAAGCATAGGCATGGATGCCGTTGCTTCCGGCTCGTTCGTCTTGATATTATTGCCCATTTCATTAGTGAAATCTGATTGGAAGCTTCAGCATAAAAAGGAGATTCCGGCAGCCCGCCCCCGATCCACAGTCCTGCCCGGTTTCCGGCATGGCATGGCGCTTAGCAAAATGGATTTCCGCACCGCGTTCGTTTGATAGTTGCCTTTTTTTCCATCACATGGTATATTGTTACTATTAATGAACGGAAGAAGGGTGGTTACGTATATGAAAAAGGATTATGAAAAACTATTGAAATGCTTGGAAAGCGTTCGGGAAAAAATAAAATTTCAGCCAAAGGCGGCGATTGTACTTGGCTCCGGCCTTGGAAACTTTGCGGATCAGATAGAAGTGGTGGAAGAACTTCCTTATGAAGAGATCGAAGGATTCCCGGTATCTACCGTGCCGGGACATGAAGGAAAGTTTATCTTCGGTTATCTGGGAAAAGTGCCTGTTGTATGCATGAAAGGGCGCGTCCACTATTATGAAGGCTATCCGATCGGGGACGTAGTGCTTCCCACCAGGCTGATGAAGCTGATGGGGGCGGAGATTCTCTTCCTTACCAATGCTTCCGGCGGTGTCAACGATTCCTTTCATGCAGGGGATTTGATGATGATCACGGATCATATTTCCTGTTTTGTGCCGAACCCGTTAGTCGGGCCGAACGTGGATGAGTTAGGCACCCGGTTTCCGGATATGAGCAACGTATATGACAAAGGACTGCAGGAGATACTCAGGCAGACAGCAAAGGAATACGATATTCCTATGAAGGAAGGGGTATATATGCAGCTGACAGGGCCTTCCTTTGAATCCCCTGCGGAAATACGCATGGTGCGTGTTCTTGGCGCGGATGCTGTGGGAATGAGTACGGTAGTCGAAGCCATCGCCGCAAACCATATGGGAATGCGGATATGCGGGATTTCCTGCGTATGCAACCTGGCGGCAGGGATGACGGAGAATCCTCTGACCCATGAAGAGGTGCAGGAGGCAGCCAGACAGGCGGCTCCTTTGTTTACAAAATTAGTGGCGGAATCGGTAAAGAAATTTGTATAAAGAAAAGATAACGGCTGTGGCATAGAAATGCGGCATATGGATCGTACAACTGCGCGGAGCAGGGATTTACGGTCTTTTGCCGCAATTACTATTGTAAGGGCTTGGGGATGCGGGAAGCAGGAGAAGGAGGAAATACATCGATGAACATTCGGTTTTACCATGCGTTGTTATTGACAATGGAAGAAAACAGGTCTATTTTTGAAGGGGAAGCCTGGATCAGGGATGAATGGATACGGTATGCGGGCGACGGCAGCGATAAGGATACCGCAGAAGCATGCGCGTTTTTTGGATGTTCCAGGAAGGAGGACATCCTTTGGGATGAAGAAATCGACTGCAGGGGTAATCTGTTGATGCCCGGGTTTAAAAATGCCCATACCCATTCAGGAATGACGCTGCTGCGTTCCTATGCGGACGATCTCCCCTTGCATTCCTGGCTGAATGAGCAAGTGTTTCCGATCGAGGCGAAATTATCGGAGGAGGACATCTACCATCTGACGAAGCTGGCAGTTCTGGAATACCTGACCAGCGGAATTACTTCTATTTTTGATATGTACCTTACGCCGGAGAGCATTGCCAGAGCCTGCGCGGATATGGGCATGCGCTGCGTGCAGACAGGGGGCGTGAATAACTTCAGCCAGTCCGTGGATCTTTTGGAGAAATGGTATGAAGAACTGAATGGAAAGCATCCGCTTCTGTCTTTCCTGCCAGGCTTCCATGCGGAATATACCTGTTCAAAGGAATTGATGGAAGAAATCGCCGCATTTGCGGCAAGAAAAAAAGCACCGATTTATGTCCATCTGTCGGAAACGGAAGAGGAAGTGGCTGGATGCCAGGAACGTTATGGAATGACCCCTGGCATGTTCCTTGATTCCCTTGGCATGTTTAAACATGGAGGGGGTATTTACCACGGCGTATGGCTGACAAAAGAGGAAATGAAGCTTTTTAAGAAAAAAGAGGTCAGCGTGATTACTAACCCTGGTTCGAATACGAAGCTGGCGAGCGGGATCGCGCCGGTCAGCAGCTTCCTGGAAGAAGGATTAAACGTGGCGATCGGCACGGACGGGCCTGCAAGCAATAACTGTCTGGATATGTTCCGGGAAATGTTTCTTGTCACAGGGCTGGCTAAATTGAAAAATAAGGATGCGGCTGCAGTGGATGCGATGGAAGTGCTGAAAATGGCTACGGTAAACGGGGCGAAGGCGATGCATCTATGGGATGCCGATACGCTGTCAAAGGACAAGCTGGCAGATTTGGTTATGATTGATTTGCATATGCCGAACATGCAGCCCCTGAACCATATCGCAAAAAATATTGTATACAGCGGCAGCAAACAGAATGTCAAAATGACGATGATCCATGGAAAGATCCTATACCAGGACGGAAAATTCCTCCTTTCAGAAGATCCAGAGGATATTTACCGCAAGGCGAATGAGATTATCCAGCGATGCAGGGATTGACCAGCAAAATTGTAATTTACATTTTGCTTTTCAATAAATGTTACTTAATGTTTTTATTTTTTTAGGAGGTACAAGGAGATATGTTGGAACAATTTTTCAAGCTGAAAGAAAATAAGACAGACATGAAGACCGAAATCATGGCCGGTGTGACCACTTTCATGACGATGGCTTATATTCTTGCGGTAAACCCCAGTATCCTTTCCGCTGCTGGAATGGATGCCAATGCGGTGCTGATCGCGACGGCGCTGGCTTCTTTCGTGGGTACTTTGCTAATGGCGCTTTTGGCGAACTATCCGTTTGCATTAGCCCCCGGTATGGGATTGAACGCTTACTTTGCGTTTACGGTCGTGCTGCAGATGGGATATTCCTGGCAGATTGCCCTGCTGGCAGTTTTTGTAGAAGGCCTGATCTTTATCGTGCTGTCTTTGACGAATGTGCGCGAGGCGATCTTCAATGCGATCCCTATGACGCTGAAGTCCGCAGTCAGTGTCGGCATCGGCCTGTTTATTGCCTTTATCGGCCTGCAGAATGCAAAAGTCATTGTCAACGACGATTCGACCCTGCTGACCTATCAGAAGTTTGCAGGCGAAGAATTTTCTACCGTGGGCATTACCGCGTTGCTGGCGATTATCGGCGTTCTGATCACGGCGGTTCTTTTGATTAAAAACGTAAAAGGAGGCATCCTTCTCGGCATCGTTGCCACGTGGGTACTCGGAATTCTTTGCGAACTGGTAGGACTGTATGTGCCGAACCCGGATGCGGGCTGGTTTTCTACCATTCCCCATGCTATCGTAAGTTTCGATTTTTCCTCGATTGGAAATACGTTCGGACAGGTATTCAAAGCCGACTTTTCTTCCATCAAGGTATTGGATTTCATCGTTATTATGTTTTCTTTCCTGTTTGTCGACCTGTTCGATACGCTGGGAACCCTGATCGGCGTTTCCTCCAAAGCGAATATGCTCGATAAAGATGGGAAGCTTCCGAGAATCAAGGGCGCTTTGCTGGCAGACGCAGTCGCGACCAGCGTCGGCGCTGTATTCGGCACATCCACCACAACGACTTATGTGGAAAGCGCTTCCGGCGTGACGGAAGGCGGAAGGACTGGACTTACTGCTGTTGTAACCGGTCTTTTATTCCTGCTTGCCCTGATTTTCTCGCCTTTATTTTTGACCATTCCGTCCTTTGCAACGGCTCCTGCTCTGATCATTGTAGGTTTCTATATGATGGGTTCCGTAGCAAAGATCGATTTTAACGATATGACGGATGCTATTCCGGCATTCCTCTGCATTATCGCCATGCCTCTAGCATACAGCATTTCCGAAGGCATTGCGATCGGCGTCATTTCATGGACGATCATCAGCCTGGTATCCGGAAAAGCAAAAGAGAAGAAAGTCAGTGTTTTGATGTATGTGCTTACCGTTTTATTCATATTAAAATATATTTTCTTATAATTTTGGTATTGCGCACAACAAAAGGGAACCATTCACCGAGTGGATGGTTCCTGTTTTTCAATAAGGAAAAGATATGAAGATCACTTATATTTATCATAGCGGTTTTACGGTGGAACTGGATACTTGCGTGCTGTTGTTCGACTATTATAAAGGAAACCTTCCCTCATGGGACAACGGGAAGCAGATCTATGTTTTTGCTTCCCATAAGCATCAGGATCATTTCCATTTAAAAATATTGAATTTGGCGAAAAAATATCCGAAGATACATTTTTTTCTCGGCAGTGATATTAAACTGAACGGCAAATACCTGGAAAGAAACCAGATCGATCCTTCCGTTCTCAGCCAAATAACGAATGTTGGGAAAAACAAAAATATTTCTTTCGACGGCTTGGAAATACGCACGCTTCGTTCCACTGATGCAGGGGTCGCATTTATCGTCCGCGCGGAAGGCCGCTGCATTTACCATGCCGGCGATCTGAACTGGTGGCATTGGGAGGGAGAGCCTTATCCATGGAATGAAAACATGGAAAGGGATTACAAAAAAGAAATGGATGCCATCCAGGGGATGCATTTTGACGCGGCTTTCGTGCCGTTGGATCCCAGATTGGGAAAAGCATATGGATGGGGCATGGATTATTTTCTGGAACATACGGATGCGGATATGATTTTTCCTATGCATATGTGGGAAGAATACGGATACATTGGAAAATATAAAAAAACGCCGATAGGAAATCGGTACAAGAACCGAATCGCGGACATGGACAGAACGGAATGGGAGTGGTAGGGATGGAGTATATCATATTTGCCGGAGTAGTTATTGGAATTATCGTCCTGATTATGCTGAAAGGATTCTGGGATGACCAGAAAAAAAAGAAAAATTTTATCCTGTGGCTTAGGGATCATTATGGCGAACTGCCAAAGCGCGGGGAATATAAGGATGAGGAGCTGAAAAAGATTGCCCGTTACTATGAGGCCCACGCACATGCAGGCTTCCATATCGACGATATTACATGGAACGACCTGAACATGGACGAGGTATTCAAACGCATGAATTATACTTATTCCGCCGCAGGGGAGGAATATCTTTATTATCTGCTTCGTACCCCCATGCAGGAAGATACGGGAACAGAAACAATGGAGAAGCATATCTATTATTTCATGCAGAATGAAGAAGACAGGGTGGCCTACCAGACTTTTTTTGCAGGAATCGGAAAGACGGGGAAATATTCTATCTATGATTACCTAGATTATCTGGACTTGCTCGGAGAAAGAAGCAATGGAAAACACTATCTGGGAAACTTAGCCATCGCGGCAGCTCTCGCTCTTTTGTTTTTCTCCGCCCAATATGGCATTCTCCTTCTGGTCGCCGCCCTGATGTACAATATTACTTCTTATTTTAAGGATAAAAATGAAATTGATCCTTATATCACCAGCTTTGGATATATTCTGAGGCTGATTGAAAATGTGGAAAAAATGGAGAAACTTCCGGCCCGTGCTTTTGAAAAGGAAATGGAAGAGCTGAAAAACTGTAGGAAGAAAATGGGAGGTTTTCGAACAGGCTCCTATATTGTAATGTCCTCCTCCAGAATGAGTGCATCGGGAAATCCGCTGGAAGTTCTTTTGGACTATTTGCGGATGGCTTTGCACCTGGATCTCATCAAATTCAATTCGATGCTGTCCGAAGTGCGGAAAAATAAAGATACCATAGACAAAATGCTGACAATCATCGGCTATATGGAAGCCATGGCGGCGATCGGCGCTTTTCGGACTTCCTTAGAAAGTTATTGCATCCCGGAATTTGATAAAAGAAGGGGGATAAAGGCTGAGAACTTATACCATCCGTTGTTGGATGAGCCGGTAAAAAACAGCATTTTGACAGAAAAAGGCGTGTTAATAACAGGTTCCAACGCCTCCGGCAAATCTACCTTCCTGAAAACAGTGGCAGTGAATGCCATCCTCGCACAGACCATACATACTTGTATGGCAGACCATTACCATGCCGGCTTGTATCGGATTATGTCCTCTATGGCTTTGAGGGACGATCTGGCAGGGGGCGACAGTTATTATATTGTAGAAATCAAATCCTTAAAAAGGATTTTAAACCAGATAGAAGAAAACGGGAACCCGGTGCTTTGCTTTGTGGACGAAGTATTGAGGGGAACCAATACTGTGGAACGCATCGCAGCTTCCACCCAGATACTGAAAAGCCTTGCCCGTTCATCGGTGCTTTGCTTTGCCGCTACGCACGATATTGAACTGACGCATTTGTTAGAACGCTATTATAATAATTACCATTTTGAAGAAGAAATTATCGATAACGACGTAGTTTTCCATTATAACCTGTTAAAAGGCAGGGCAGTCACAAGGAACGCCATCAAACTGCTCGGCGTGATGGGATATGACGATGCGATTATACGGGAAGCGGAGGAGATGGCGGAAGGGTTTCTGCAAAAGGGGAGTTGGTAAAGGAAGAAAGTACGGAGCTGTGGGTTGAGAAAGCATCGCTCTGCAAGAGCATCCGGCGGTAAAACCCTGGGGAAGGATGGCGAGGCGGCAGGAAATGGCTGGGGTTTTTTGCTGAAACTGCCAATCAGATTTCACTAATGAAATGCTTTATGTTGCGGAACCGGCCGGGTCGGAAAAAAAGGGCATCCATGCCCTTTTTTCCTGAAATTGCCCTCCATGGCAATTTCCCCCTAGGGATTCGACCATTTCATAAGTGAAATTTCTGATTGTACGTAACAGCAAAAAAACCCCAGCCATTTCCTGCCGCCCCGCCATCCTTCCCCAGGGTTTTACCGCCGGATGCTCTTGCAGAGCGATGCCCGTACATTTTAACGCTCTAATGTAGTACGTTTTTTATATGGATTATATAGTTTATTATTAAAACAAAGTTCATATAATTGGAGAATTTTGCCTTTGGATGGTTTTCCTGGCACGGTACTGGCACTGCCGGGCTTGCATGGGACGGTTGGGCAGGCGAAGTTTTCTTCTGTTACGAACAATCAGCTATTTCACTTATGAAATGGTCGAATTATAGGGTGAAATTGCCATGGATGGCAATTTCAGGAAAAAAGGGCATGGAGGCCCTTTTTTTCCGACCCGATCGGCACCATAACATTGTGCCATTTCATTAGTGAAATCTGATTGGCAGTTCCAGAAGAAAACTTCGCCTGCCCAACTGTCCCATGCCAAACCCAGCAGTGCCAGTACCGTGCCAGGAAAACCATCCAAAGGCAAAATTTGTTGCTATGCTTGACGGCAGAAGGGAAATAGTGGTATGATAGATATTATAAAAAACATTCGGGTATGTGAAAAAGGACAGGAGGGGCAGTAAAATGACGAATGTGATTTTATTTTTTAATTCCTTTTTTTCTTATTTGCTGGTATTTGCGATTATCGTAGCTTTAGTGGTTGTCGCATGTATCCTTGGAGCGAAATGGAGCCGGAATTCGGATGCAAAAGCTGCAAAGACGGATGGGCCGTCGATGCCGGATACCGTCAATATCGATAACGGGAAATAAATTTTAGCGAGTTGGCTGCCAGGCCAACTCTTTTTCAAGTAATAGGAAATTACGTTACAGCGTTATGGAAGGATATAAGACAAAATGGGAAGATTTGATACGATATTATGGGATGTGGATCAAACGCTTCTGGACTTTAAAAAATCGGAAGACTATGCCATCCGATATTGTTTTCGAAAATTCGGCAGAGAGGCGACAGAGGAAACGGTCGCCATTTATTCTGCAATTAACGAAGGATTTTGGAAACGGATCGAGAAAGGCGAGATCAATAAAAAGGAAGCATTGGTTCAGCGGTTTTATCAGTTGTTCCAACAGATCGGGGAAGAGGAGATGGATGCCGCAGCATTTCAAGCGGAATATGCGGATGCCCTTGGAAGCGTTTATTATTATCAGGACGACTCTTATGAACTGTTAAAAAGCCTACGGGGAAAATACCGCCAATATTTGGTGACAAACGGCGTTACCTATACACAGATGAAAAAGCTGCGGCTTTCCGGCTTTGACCAGCTGGCGGACGGTATTTTTGTTTCAGAGCAGATAGGGGTTCCAAAGCCATACAAAGAATTTTTTGAAAAATGTTTTTCCATGATCCCTGGATTTTGCAGAGAAAAGGCTTTGATTGTCGGCGATTCCCTAAGCAGCGACATGCAGGGCGGCAATAACGCGGGCATTGCTACGTGCTGGTATAATCCTGCCGGCTTTGAAAATTCTCTGGATATTAAAATTGATTATGAAATTAAAAATTTAAATGAAATATGGGACGTACTTCAGGAGGAGAAGAGATGGAACTGAGATTTGCAGACAGAATGAAAGATTTTGAAGAGGGAATTTTCCAGGTATTGAACGAAAAGAAAAATGAAAGGCTGGCCCAGGGCAAGACTGTTTATAATCTTTCCGTCGGGACTCCGGATTTTCCTCCCGCCCGGCATATTATAGATGCAGTGGTGGAAGCGGCTAAAAAACCGGAGAATTTTAAATATTCCCTGGCCGATCTGCCGGAACTGACTGAGTCGGTTATAAACAGGTTCCAAAAAAGGTATGGCGTTTCTTTAGAGCCGGAAGAGATCATGTCCGTATATGGTTCCCAGGAAGGAATTACCCATATCGGGCTGTCGTTGTGCAATCCAGGGGATGGCGTGCTCGTCCCGAACCCCGGATACCCTATTTTTGCCATAGGGCCGTCCTTGGCAAATGCGGAGCTGGTTCCCTATGATTTGCTGCCGGAAAACAATTATTTGCCGGATCTGGACGGAATGAATGACGAGCTGCTGGAAAAAATCAAGTTCATGATCGTGTCATACCCCATGAATCCGATCTGCAAGACTGCCCCTAAGAGTTTTTATGAGAAACTCATTCCCTGGGCAAAGCAAAAAAACATTATCATTGTCCATGATAACGCATATTCCGATATTATTTATGACGGGAGGGAAGGAAGGTCGATACTTTCTGTTCCGGGGGCTAAAGAGGTTTGCGTGGAATTCTATTCTTTGTCCAAATCCTACAATTATACAGGGGCAAGGATGGGCTTCCTTGTAGGGAATAAGGACATTATAGCTAACTTTAAAAAACTTCGTTCACAGATCGATTACGGAACTTTTTTCCCGGTGCAGTACGGGGCGATTGCCGCCTTGAACGGGCCGGATGATATGATCCGATCCCAGTGCGCGGAATACCAAAAAAGAAGGGATGCCCTTTGCGGCGGCCTGCGTTCCATCGGCTGGGATATTAAGGACAGCGAAGGCACGATGTTCGCCTGGGGGGCTATTCCTGAAAAATATGGCACGGATGATGTTGCTTTTGTCATGGAACTCATGGAAAAATCCGGCGTCCTTTGCACGCCGGGGAGCAGTTTTGGTTCTCTCGGAAAAGGCCATGTCCGTTTTGCCCTGACTATGCCTGTAGAAGAGATCCAGGCGGCAGTAAAGGCTGTGGAAGCATCAGGGATGATTCGATAATTTAAGATCACGGAAGCCAATTTTTGCAGACGCCATGGCTGCCGGAGAACGGGAAACGGAAAG
>OFGQ01000209.1_pt1 | contig 53506 bp, 50 predicted proteins | sample 1521791 | NCBI WGS metagenome assembly OFGQ01 (sample SAMEA3504116, study PRJEB24116) | mouse gut metagenome | biome: mouse gut; feature: mouse-associated habitat; material: faeces | place: Denmark | collected 2011 | reverse complement strand
CGGTTTTTGCATCTTTGCCTTTTGTAATAATGACGGTTTTATCTTTTGCGCTTGCTACCTGGTATGTGCCGCTTGCAATCGTAAAGACCTGACCGTCTTTTACCTGTGTCTCTGTCTGCGGGCTGGATGTTTTTTCTACCAGTTTAATTTTCAAATCACTCAACAGTTTTGCCAGCTGTTCGGAACCGAGCGCCATCAGCTCTTCGTCTGTTTTTCCGTTGACTGCGTCATAAGCCGCTTTAAACGGTTTCCATGTTTCATCCGTATAATTCTTCTGTCCTGCTTCTGCAATGGCTTTCACCTGATCTGTCAGTGCCGCTTTCAGATCCTGAACCAGTTTTTCGCATGTTTCCGATTCTTTTGTTTTCAGAGGATTCTCCTGCAGCCGTTCAATCGCTGTCAGCAAATCTGCATAATTTAAATTTCCTTCTTCATCTTTCATCTCATCAATGTCATCCAGAACCTGCTGTAATGCATCGATTGATGTTTGTGTATAGAGATCCGTTTTCGCTATTTCCGTTTTTGCAGTATTATAAAGCGTCAGGAACTCAGTCTCTTTTTCTGTATATTCAGATTTTGTGATCAGGTTATCTTCATCTGACGCTTCCCTCATTGCCGCAATCGCATCCATTGCCGCATTCTGGTTCTCCGCTGTAACTTCCGTAATGCCGTCTGCTTTTGCAAGCGCTGTATCCAGCGCTGCCAACGTTTCCTTGGCATACTCTGTATCTCCGGTCTTTAATGCGTTGATTGCTGTGATCAAAGCTTCCATATCTTCCTGGATTTTCTCTGTTGCAGGATATGGTTTCGTCTTTGTTGATTCCCCGCCGCTGCAGGTTTGTGTTTTCACGCCGTCTGTTGTTGCGTGCGTATCCGTATTGTACGTCGGCGCCGTAGTCACTTCCCATTCACCATCCCAGGTATGATCCAGCTTCTCAAGTTTCGTTCCTTCATTCACAACAGACTTGCAGTTTTTACATACGGTTCTGTCCCGATAACCTTCTTCCAGACAGGTTGCCGGCTTTTCGGTAATGGTAACGCCGTAATCGCTGTGATCGCATTCGCCTATAATTTCAATCGTATACGTCTTACCGTCGATTGTAATATTCGCCTTGTCGCCTTCGTTTGCATTTGAAGCTGACAGCCTGACGCCTTCTACTTCTGTGGATGCAAACAGTTTAGACTGATTTACAATTCCGGTTCTCGGATACATAACAAGCACGACATCTCCACGCTCCCGGTCCGTATAAAATTCCGTAATCAGGTAGCTTTTGCCGGATTCGACCTTACTTGCACGTTCATAACCCGGAATCGGATCCGTATAGGATTCTACTCCGTTCGCTTTCTTTGTCAGAAGTTCAAACTTAAAATCGCCCTTGCTCTCAAAATCAGCATTTTTTCTATCCAGCGCATCAAATGCCATTCTCTTATAGTAGAAATACATGTACCTGTTTCGCTGTTCCGCATTTGTATTATTCGGATCATACCTGCGGATTTCAAACGAAATATTCTCACCGTCCGGCTGTGCCTCAACCGACTGCGCTACTGCCGTCGATGTAAAATAATTGGTTGCATTCTGATTTACCAGATAATTATTTTCCAGTTCATTGAAAATATGATAGGTCGTTCTGCCGTCGTCCGTCTCTCCGACTTTTGTAAAAATAAATTCTGCGTTTTCCACATTCGCATTCCAGTTCGGCGTTGTGTCATACCCGCTTAAATTGTTATCCGCCTCGCCCTTACAGTCAAACAGCACTCTTCGTTCTTCCGTAGCTCCCTGCGGCGTTACAATCGTGGTCTCGCCTAAATCAACATCTTCTAATGAAACGTTATCAATAAATGCGCTTCCGTTTTTATTGATCTGAATGGTCTCATATTTTACTGTAATGTGATAAGTAATATTGTTTACGGTAAGATCATGTACACCGTCTGCCGCTGCTTTCGGCGTAATTGTCAGCGTCTTCTGTGCTGCAACATCTGCTTCGCGTACGCCATAAATCAATTTACCGTAATTCTGCTTCATATTGCGCGGATACAAAATGACATATCCGCCTTCCGGGAATCTGGTATCTTCCGCATTTGCATCCACTTTATACCCGATTAAATATTGCCTGCCCGATTGAATCTGATCGTCTGCTCCCAACGGCAGATATTTATATAAATCTCCTGCTTCGCCTGTGAAATCGACTACGTTCGACTTATCTTCCATCGCTGCCAGTTCCGCTGCCGTCAGCTTCTTTAACAGCTGCAGATGCATGGTCCACTGCGTATTTGCTGTTAATCCTCCAATACTGGAATTGGAATCAAAACTGTAAAATTTTGCGGGATCGAACAGAATACATCTGGTATCGTTATCCCTGTAAACCATCCATCCTTCTCCAAAACCGTTTGCCCGGTCTGTATCGTATCCTACTACTTTCATATTGTTCCGGAGCGTTGTTGTAAAAAATGTACTTCCGTCTACCGCGTTTGTCAGATATCTCTGTGCCGCTTCACTATAGACCGTATAAACGTCTGTATTTGCTTCCGACGGTCTCGTCAGTGTAAATTCGGCATTTTCAATTCTTACGGAAGCATCCGGCGCCGCTCCGAACGTCTGCTCCAGTTTCTTTGTATTTCCGCTATGCGTGGAAATAGAGTACAGAGAAGGAACTTTTTTCTTTGTCGCCGTACCTGCATTAAATGAAACTCCAACGGATGCATTTCCTGCCGTCGCCCAGTCTCTGTCTGCCGATTCAAAATTCTCCGTTCCCGTCACCTGATAACTTCTTGTATAAGGATCATCATCCGGATCCAGTTCAAGATCATACTCAAGATACGGAACAAACAGATCGTTATCCAAAACATCTAACGTCTGGTACTGCTCATAACGTATCGTGCCTTTTCCGTGTTCCCAAAGCATACCTATTTTGCTGCCGTAGTACATTTCATCCAGCGAAGCCATTGCAAAGTTGCCTCTGTACAGGGAATATCCGTTCCCATGACGTGTAATCGTAGGATTTTCATCCGTACCGCCGTTTTTCTCAAAGGTCAGAAGCAGTCCGTTTGTATGGCCCGAACCTGTAGGCATAGCAGCCAAAATTACCTTTCCGGCATTGTCCGCTCCCGGGTTTACCTGCCTGGAATAATTGATGGCGGTGATTTTAGCGTCTGCCGTTATACTGCTTGCGGTAGATACCGGAGCCGTAAAGGTAAACATATCCGAATTACCGCTTGCTTCGCCTTCTTCTTCGGAAAGCCCTCTGGCCGCATCTGCATAATACACAGTTGTCCTGCCGGTTCTGACAAACATACGGAGGTGTCCTTTACTCAATTCCACAATTTCTCCGCCCTTGGTCCATGTCGGAGAAGAATTTCCTTCTTCTGCCGAAATTGCCGGCACATCTGCATGATGCCAGCCATGCGACTCATCCGTCGTACATTTCCAGAGCATTGCTGCCGCCTGGGTATCCCCTTTCTGCACGGTAGCCGGAATTACAATTCGTTTTCCGCTGGTATATAAACCTTTTCCGGACTCCAGAGTGTAAAGAACGTCTTCCGTTTCATACAAAGACGCGTTTAAGATCTCCGGCTCGCTCCATGTGTCTCCATCGTCCTTAGACGTTACGCACATCACATAGCCTGTTTTATAAACGTGAAGTTCGGAATCCTTATAAAAAACATTCTGCTGCACTAACACAGGTGCATTACTGCTGGCTGCGGATCCAAGCTGATTTTGCGTAAGTGCCGTATAGTTAGATCCGTTCTTTTCTTTTTTATAAAGATTATACCACTTGTCTACTTTGTAATTGCTTTCTGTATTGTCGAAAACGTTCAATACTTTTGCATATCCGTCACTCTCGAAATCGCCTACATAATACTCGTAGCCTGCGCCGGATGCCGTTGGATTTGTACTTGTTTTATCAAGGGATGCCGTTAAGGCAAGCCTCTTTGTCTTACTTCCGCCCTCTCCGATTTCAATATAACCGGATCCCGCTTTTGGCGCCTCAAAACGGCTGTCTGACGAAACTGCGACGCCTCCCGGATATACATTAGCAAATAAATAAGTGGTTCCGCCCATTACAAATCCCGGTTTTACATCGCCGCCGATTCCGGAGGGATTATTCAGTCGTTCTGCATCTGCCACAACCGGATTGCTCACCGATGTAGCCCCTTCTACACCGTTGCCCACACTATCCGGGAAATAGAACGGAAAACTGTATTTCCATGTTGCTCCGTTGTCGCTTGATACGGATGTAATAATATCTTGTCCGCCTCCGTCTGCCGTTGTATCGTATTTCATTTCTGCCGCTGCAATCAATAAATCGGACTGCTGCGCCCCAATTACGCCCGTATCCAGGTCCGTGGGCCTGACTGGACGAACCGTTGTACCCGATGCCCGTTCACCTTCTACGATCTGACGGACAACAAATGCCGGTGAGCTGAAATTGGCGCTTCCCGTTTTTACCGTAAACGGCTGTTCCCTTGTCGTCATAGATTCCGTTGCTTCCACGCTGTCAGCCGCTTCCGGTTGTCCTTCCCCTTCTTTTGGAGCCGCCTGTACTCCGACTGACGGAATCATTGTAACCGCTACAGCCAAAGAAAGCCCTTTACATAAGCTGCGCTTCCAAAATCCGGGTGCAAATTTTTGCTTCATTAACTCCTTACCTCCTTTTGTTTTCCCACATATCTGTCGCAAATTGTACACAAAAAAAGATTTGGAAAAGTCTGAAAGTATTTAAATATGTGAAAAATCGACAGATTTTAATAATTTGTCTCTTTTAGGCTGTTTTACAGGTTTTTTGATGTAAAACAGCTTTTTTTGATGTAACAAAAACCTTTTGTTTGGTATAAATTTTCCCCGTCTCAAATTGTGTACTTTTTGCGACACTTCATGAGATTTGAAAATGAAATTAATTTTTACATTTTAATTTTACCGCCTTTTCATGAGATATGTCAAGAAGCTTTTCTGCAAAATTGCAGGATTGCAATATATGAACTTTTATAACGATAACTCCTTTCTTACCTCAACTTCTTTGTTCATCCTGCTTCCGCTCCTAAAACACTTCCAGATACTTCTGGAGCATATCGGCAAACTGTCCCATATGTATGCCATCCACAAAAGAATGATGCGCCTGAACAGATATGGGCATGACAATTCTGCCGTCCTTCTCATAATATTTTCCCCAGTCGAACAGCGGCGTCGCATTATCCTTTTTCCCGGAATTGGTATGTGAAATATGCGTATAGGTGATCCAGGGCATAGGCGAACACTGAAATATGTCATTTCCCAGGGGACCGGTAAAATATTCCTTCTGTTCCCTGGCAGTTTTTCCGCTGTTTCCACATATTCCTGGATGCTGCCCAAAAGCGGCACATTTACCACTTTAAATAATTCCGTTTCCTGATTCAGATAGGTAAATGCGGTATCAATATGGTCGAAAAGGACTACTCTACCGTTCAAAAAACGATACCGGAATGCTTCCACTTCGTTTGCGCATTTACACACCGCATACACAAAACGCCGGCTCCACGCTTTCCCTGAAAACCATACAATGCATGGTTCTCTCCCAGTTTTTTTCGTCTATTACTTGATAGGTATTCATTTCTGCTTCTCCTTTTTGTCTATTTGTGCCTGGCAAATTTCTCTTTCCAAAACAATATACCCCATTTTCGGAATAGCAGCAATCCAAAAGAACTATGGCTATATTGGCGGTTCAGCCTCTGGCTTAACAAATGGTTCTATAAAGAAATTTGGCAGAAACAAAGTACACAGCAGACTGCTATACGATCACAATTGCGCTGCCGTTGAACGGATATTTGCAACCGCATAAAAATCAGGAAAAGGCTTCCCGAAGCAATTACTTCGAAAAGCCTTTCCCATTCCATTTAAAAGCTGGCAACGGGAATCGAACCCGTGACCTCCGCACTACCAATGCGACGCTCTACCGACTGAGCCATGCCAGCGTTTTGTCAACGACTCAACATATGTTATCTTACTATAGCTCGTCTTTCCTGTCAATATCTAAATTTATTTTTTACAGAAGCATTTTTTACGGAAGCGAATGTGAAACAGAAATCCCCTGCAGCATTCATCCGTTATCCTTCCGCTTTCCCTTTCATCCTCTGAATCGCATTATCGATGGCTTTGGGGGACTTTCCCATTTTTTCCGCGATCTGCCGGTAATTCAGCCCCTTTAACATGTAATCAAAAACCTGCTTTTCCATCTTACTTAACTTTTCAGACAGCGCGTTCAGCCTCTGCCTGACGCTTTCCCGGTCGATCAGCAGATTTTCCGGATTTTCATCTTCTTCCCCCTTTAAAACATCCGCAAGCGCCATCCCCTCTTCGTCGGAATCGTCATACAGGGAAATATAAGAATTTAACGGCGCGTGCTTCATTCTTCTGGAAGCCTCGATTGCCGTATACATCTGCCGCTCCACACAAATTCTTGCAAAATGGGAAAAAGAACTGTCCTTATCCGGGTTAAAGTCCCGAATCGCCTTAAACAATCCGATCATTCCCTCCTGAATCAGATCGTCCGTATCCCCTCCGATCAAATACAGAGCATTTGCACGTTTCCTCACCAACGGCTTATACTTCCCCAAAATATACTCTTGGATTTCATCTTTCTCCTCCTGCCCCCGAAGCGCAGCAATCAATTCCTCATCCGAACAGCCTGTAACATTCAAATCCGCCATTCCCATCCTCCCGTTTTTACGATACCTGCACGGTACGGCACGCCTGCCTATACGCCTCTTTGGTGCAGAATTTCAAATGCCAAAACGCCTGCCGCTACCGAAGCGTTCAAAGAGTCGATATTACCTTTCATCGGTATGGAGGCAGTCAGGTCACAATTGTCTTTCACCAGCCTGGAGACGCCCTCTCCTTCGCTTCCGATCACAAGACCGATCGGGCCTTTGAGATCCAGATCGTACATCGGTGCACCGTCCATATCTGCACAGACAAACCAAAGCCCTTCTTTTTTTAATTCCTTCATGACGTTGGTCAGGTTCGTCACCTTTGCCACCGGCGTATAATTAATCGCCCCGGCAGAAGCTTTCGCCGCCGCTGCGGTCAGTCCGACGGCTCTGCGCTTTGGGATAATCACGCCATGCGCTCCGCAGAGATTTGCGGTACGAATCATAGCGCCCAAATTATGGGGATCTTCAATATTGTCCAAAAGAAACAGAAACGGCGCTTCGCCCTTCTCTCTTGCATTCTCAAGCATCTCTTCGACCGAAGCATACGCATATGCCGCCGCTATGGCGATCACGCCCTGATGCTTTTTCGTTTCAGACAGCTGATCCAGCCGCTCTTTTGCAACAAAGCGGACGATCGTATCCTTCTTTTTGGCTTCCCGTAAAATCGTTTGAATCGGACCGTCTCCGGATCCGTCCAGCACAAACAGTTTATCTATGGATTTTCCGGAACGAAACGCCTCGAGCACAGGATTCCTTCCCTCTATTTTCAGTTCTTCGTATTCCATATCTTTAAATCCTTTCTTTTATCTGCGCAATGCCTTCCTGTACCAAAAACAAAATGCGGTCAAACCGATCGTTCAAATACAGATACCCAAACACAGCTTCCAATCCTGTCGCCCTGTGGTAGTCTGCCAGCGTTGCGTTTTTTGCCCGGGTGGAAGCATTGGCATTTTTTCCTCTTCGGTATATATTCCGCTCTTCTTCCGTAAAAAAAGCCTGCAGCTTTTCCGCCATTTTGGACTGCGTCTGCGCTTTGACGATATGGCTTGTCCTCTGATGCATACGGTTGACGCCGATATTACCGCCGTCCACCACAACGGAACGGATAATCAGATCGAACACGCCGTCGCCGATATAGGCAAGAGCCAGAGGTGAATACGTCCGAATATCCACCTCTTTTAACTGAAACTGTTCCCTGATATATGCATTTAAACTCTTTTCCATAACACACCTTCTCTGGTATCCTTTAACACAATTCCTTTTTCCGCCAATAAGCCGCGGATTTCATCTGCCCGTTTAAAATTTTTCTCTTTTCTGGCCGCCTGGCGCTCTGCAATTAAATCTTCGATCTCTTTTTCCAGTATTTCTTCTTCCGGTTCAATCAGAATGCCGAGCACGCCGCAAAGCGTGTGCAGCTGCCCGTACAGGCTTTTTAGAAACGCTTTTGCATGATCTGCCGCCGTGTTGGTGTTAATAAATTTCACCAGTTCAAACACTGCCGAGATTGCATCCGCGGTATTAAAATCATCCTCCATCGCAGCCCTGAATTTATCCTCAAACGTTTTTCCTTCCTTAAGAAGCGCCTCCTCCTGTTCGGTCAACGAAACGTCTGGGGCATTCTGTAACAGATGGCGCAGATGCTCTGCCGCCGTAAGAATTCTCTCCAGGCCGTTCTTTGCCGCCTCCATCAATTCCGCGCTGAAATTCAGCGGGCTTCTATAGTGTGCGCTTAACATAAAAAACCGGAGAACCTGCAGGTCATATCGTTCCGAAACCTCACGAACCGTAAAGAAATTTCCCAGGGATTTTGACATTTTTTTATTGTCGATATTCAAAAAGCCGTTGTGCATCCAGTATTTGGAAAATTCCACGCCGTTTGCCGCTTCGCTCTGGGCAATCTCGTTTTCATGATGCGGAAAGATCAAATCTTCGCCGCCCGCATGAATGTCGATCGAATCCCCCAGATATTTTTTGGACATCACGGAACATTCAATATGCCAGCCGGGACGTCCTTTGCTCCAGGGAGACTCCCAATACGGCTCTCCTTCTTTTTTCGGCTTCCAGAGCACGAAATCCAACGCGTTTTCTTTGAGATCGCCCGTCACTTTAATATCTCTGTGCCCCGCCTGCAGATCGTCGATATTTTTATGGGAAAGCTTGCCGTACTCTTTAAATTTACGGGTTCTGTAATAGACGGTCCCGTCTGCCGCGGCATATGCATAGCCTTTTTCGATCAGCCGGGAAATCATCTCGATCATACCGTCGACTTCTTTTGTCGCAAGCGGATGCGTCGTTGCCGGAAGCACGTTCATATCGGCCATGTCTTTTTTGCATTCTTCAATAAACCGGCCGGCCACTTCTTCCGCCGAACTGCCCTCATCGACTGCCTTTTGAATAATTTTATCGTCCACGTCCGTGAAATTGGATACAAAATTGACGTCATATCCGATATATTCCATATAACGCCTTACGGTATCGAATACGATCATCGGCCTTGCATTTCCGATATGGATATAATTGTATACGGTAGGCCCGCAGACATACATTTTTACTTTTCCCTCTTCCAACGGTACAAACTCTTCTTTCTTTCTCGTTAACGTATTATAAACTTTCATATTCCACTGTCCTTTCTGTTATGGCCGCCGAACGGTCTCCAGCCAATCATTCCAAACATGGATTCCTCTGCGGCGGTACTTTTATTCTGTTCTCCGTACGGCATCGTTCTGCAGTTCTTTTAACTGCTGTTCCAAATCGATCACCTTATTGCACAAGGCGGAATTTTCTCGCTGCAGCGCCATAATATCTTCTTTGACCGGATCCGGCAGGTTAACCTGATCCATATCGCTTCTGGGAACCTTCTGGTTATCCCGTTTGACAATCCTGCCCGGAACGCCCACCACCGTACAATTCGGCGGCACTTCTTCCAGCACCACGCTCCCGGCGCCGATTTTGGAGTTTTCCCCGATCGTAAAAGAACCGAGAATTTTTGCTCCCGCACTTACCATCACATTGTCACACAGCGTAGGATGGCGCTTCCCCGTTTCTTTGCCGGTTCCTCCCAGCGTCACGCCCTGATAAAGCGTCACGTTGTCTCCGATAATCGTCGTCTCGCCGATGATCACGCCGCTGCCGTGATCGATAAAAAAACCTTTGCCGATCTGAGCCCCCGGATGGATCTCGATTCCCGTTTTCCTCGCCGCTCTCTGCGATATAAGCCTTGCCCTGAAAAAATGGCCTTTCTGATACAGCCTGTGCGCCCTGCGGTAACTAAGCATCACACGGAACGCAGGATATAAAATCACTTCGATCGGCGATTTGATTGCCGGGTCTCTCTCCTGTATGACCTGAATTTCTTCTTTTATAAACTGGATAACCCCCATACTTCCTCTCTTTCTTTCCAATTTTATAACAAAGCGGCCGCCAACAAAAAAACTCCGTCTCCCGATCAAGAGACGAAGTTTATCCGCGGTTCCACTCTTCTAAAAGCAAGCGCTTTCACTCAAAATGCGTAACGTGCATGATACGTACCCGGCTACTGTTTTCACCGGATCAGCTCCCGGACGCACTTTAGAAATCATATGTAAAGCTGCTTACAGCCAACGGCAGCTTCTCTCTGGACGACAGCGGATTTCCTACTTTTTCCGTTCCACGCTTTTGCTTATTCTATGCCCCGACAAAGTTTTGCTTTGACACGCGCCGTAACCGGCGGTCTTTTGCGGTATATGGTATAGTTTATGCAAGGGAACGGAATTTGTCAACTGTTTCTTTTACAGCCGCCGCAGGAATCACAGGGGCCATCCAGACGGTCGGATACCCGAACGCTGTTTTCGTAAAATCTGCCCAGCGAACAAATGGCCTGCGCCGATATTCCTTCTCCGCTTCCGGTAAACCCAAGCCCCTCTTCTGTCGTAGCTTTAATATTGACCTGGTCTTGTTCCAATTTCAGGACGGAGGCTATCGTCTCTTCCATTTTCTCTATATAAGGACGCAGCTTCGGCTTCTGCGCGATAATCACGGCATCGATGTTTTCAATATAAAATCCTGCCTGTTCCACCATAGCGCCTGTCTGCTCCAGCAGCGTTGTGCTTAAAATGCCCCTGTACCTCTCGTCCGTATCCGGAAAGTGCATACCGATATCGCCAAGCGAAGCCGCGCCCAGCAATGCATCGATAATCGCATGGAGCAGCACGTCCGCATCCGAATGCCCGAGCAGGCCAAGCGCATACGGAATCTCCACTCCGCCAAGTATCAATTTTCTGCCTTCTGTTAATCTGTGTACATCATATCCTAATCCAACGCGCATAATAATCTCCTGACTGCCGCATTTTACAGCTTATATAAACTGTATTGTAACACGTTCTTTACTTCTCCTCAACCCCAAACAGCGACAGCAACCCGTCCAGATACTTAAATCTTACCCGCAGTTCTCCTTCTGCCATAATTTCTGCATAATCCTCTTCCGACAGCACAGCCCGCAGCTCTTCTTTGGAATTTTCGTCGATTACTTCGTACATGCTGCCGGAAAAACAAAGATTCGGATACATCACGCACCACCAGTTTTTTCCCGAACCGCTTCCGATCACCACAGTAAGCGCCCGATACTCTCCTTTCGGAAACGTATAGCTCCCATACGTTTTTTTCGGAAACTTTGTATCGGAAATCTTTGCCTTTACGGAATACGCATACCCTTCTTCTTCCAGAATTGTTTTGGCGCAGCGTTCAATATCCGGTAAATGTTTCTGCACCGTTTTTTCGCACTCCTCTAAATTCGTAACCTGCCCCAGTTCTTTTCCCAGATATGCGCCGATTTTGTCCCTGACTTTTAATTTTAATTCCTGGTCTTCTTCTGTATCGCTGTTTGCGATCACATGAAACCGCAGAATCTGCTCCGAAAGATCCTCCTGCAGCCGATTGCTGCGGTAATGCAGTGCTCCCGCCAATACGATGATAAAAACAACTGCCGCTGCCCCTATACGATAATATGCTTTCATAAATCATTCTCCCCTCCGGCGTCGATCCGGGCCACCCGAATAGACGCCTGACTGTGTTTGTTATCATCCTTTCCAGATTCTGGAATCTTATACCAAAAATTTATCCTCTTTCATTGAGTAAAATCACATCGACCGCAAACTCATAAGAAAGCGCGTCCAAAAAACGGCTCCGATTGTCCTTATACTGCTCATATCGCTGACTGCTGCTCATCCCAAGCCGGTAAAAGCAGTTGGTCAGGTCGATGCGCGGCACTTCCAGCAGGCTTTCCGCACTTTTTTTCAATTGTTTTTCAAACATAGAGCCGATCTTTTTTTTGAGTTTTTCTCCGCCGGCGCTTCCCGTTTCCATCTGTTGTTCCACAATCACTTCCAGAGAAATCTCATTTCGATATACCAGCTCTGCACCCTTTTTAAATTTACCTTTCCAGGAAATCCGGTCAACGGAAACCGGCGTACCGTCTTCCATCGTAAACGCCAGTTTTTTTAACTTTCCCTGGCTTAAATACGACAGTACCGCTTCATGGATTCCGATTTCTCCCTTCGGCCTGCCTCCTGATACGGCATAATAGCTGCGGATCACCGGAAGTCCGCCCTCTTGCGCAAGCACGGGAACCAGTAACAGCTGTTCCTTATTTTCCATATCGTTAAACAGATCTCCTAATGTGACCGTATCCTTTAATTTATAATCTTCTCTGCTGTCAAGCATTTCCTCCAGATAGCTTCCGATCGCCGTATCCAGATTTTCATCCAGCTTTAAAATTTCCGCCGCATCATCGGCAAAAAACAAAAGCGTGTTTCTTGCGATCAGGCTTTCTTTCCCGCACACCTGCAGAAAATAAAACAGCGACTCTTCATCCTCCACAAAATCTTCCGACAAGATCAACGTCTTCATATGGTTATAATCCATGATCTTATTTGTATTATTGGCATATTTATTTATCCCGGTAAAAAAATCCCTGTCTTTGATAAAAAAATCCGTGCCGCTCGGACTGTCGGCATTTTCATTTGCAACAGCGGAAAGATCCTGAAATTTATAGCTGATCAGACAAGAATCCTCTTCTTTATCGATTCCCATTGCCAACGGGAATTTCCGGTTTTCCAATTCGTTTGTACTGCATCCCGATAAAAAAAGAAGAGGCACGAAAAGAATCAGACAGCAGACGGCAGATTTCTTTTTCCTGCGCCAAACGATACACAGCCACGCAGCTGCCGGAATAATCACGGCAAGCGGCGTAGCCGCAGATAAAAATATCCTGCCCAGTAATCCCGTAACGGCAGACGAGCGGTAACTGCCCGCCGCAATCCCAAACAGAAGTATGGCAGACGCAAAGATCCACCACTTTTCTTTTTTTCCCGCCGTCAGTTCTTTTAGATTTTCCGCCGCATAAAACATGCTGCTGCTTAAAAGGGCGTACATGGTAAAAAACCAGATCGCTATCATCAGCGCATCCTGTCTCTGAAAAAATCCGCCCGGAATCTGGATCATGCTCATCAGCGTTACGGCGGGATACTCTAACGCATGTATACCGGACACACCGAAAATTCCCTGCAGAATCCCAAACAACGAAAGCAGCACAAAACCGCTGAATAAAACCGCGCCCATACACGCCCCGGAAATCGACTGCTTCTTTTTCGCAAAAGGAGCTAAAAACAGGGACATGCCGCCGATTGAAAATACGGCAAAGCTAAGAAATCCTCCGACTGCAATTGTTTCTGCGTCTGCCGTATACAGCGGGAAGAGCCGCGGCAGTTCTACATCCCTTGCCGCAAAAAACAACATCAAAAAAAGCGGCGCCATCAAAAACCAGAACAGAATTTCATATATTCTCGCCCGTCCCTCTATTCCCTGAAAAATTCCGTATACGCCAAGCAGCACAATTCCAGCGGCAATGCCGTAAAATGACTGTTCCTTTAATAATTCCGTAATCATCAGATGTCCGAATATATATGCCGTATATCCCCCCAGACAGATATAATATCCGGCATAAAACAACAGCGCCGCCGTACCGATGCATTTGCCGAAACACCGTTTCAAAAAAGCAGGGTACGTTTCATTCTCTTCGATCCAGGCAAGCAGCCTGCCGATCAAAAGGCAATACAGCAGTCCCGCAGCAATTCCTGCAAGGATTGCCAAAAGCCCGTTTTTTCCTGCGCTCTTTGCAAGTTCCGAGGGCAAAAGCAGCGTCCCGATCCCCAATAGGTCGTAGGTCAGCAGACGAAACATCTGACGTTTTGAAATTTTATTGTTTTTTGAAAACATTCTGATCCTTCTTTCTCAAACGTATTCTCCGGTTCCTTTTAGCATAGATCGGACGTCGCTTCATCCAAAACAGCGGCTGTCGGATGATCGAATCACGCTCGTCCTCATAGCCGTTTAAATCCGCTCCCACAAACGGCATCAGATACGGGATTCCAAAACTTTTTAAATGAGACAGGTGAATCAAAAGCAGCAGCAGCCCATACAAAAATCCGTAAAATCCCAGCCAGGAACACAAAAAAATAAAACCGAATTTCAATATCCGAAATGCCGTGGCAAATTCCTCATTGGGAATTGCAAACGAACAGAGCGCCGTAAACGCAACGACGATTACAACGATCGGACTTACAATATTTGCCTCTACCGCCGCCTGCCCGATGATCAAACCTCCCACGATCCCAATCGTATTTCCCATCGCCCCCGGCAGCCGCACGCCTGCTTCCCGCAGAAGTTCAAAGGCAATTTCCATCAGCAGCACTTCCACGACGGCGGGAAACGGCACTCCCTGTCTTGCCGCCGCAAAAGAGAGCAGCAGCGTGGTCGGCAGAATCTGCGTATGGAAATTCGTAACCGCAAGATAAAGCCCCGGCATCGTCATGGCAAAAAAGGACGCCATATACCGGATCATCCGTCCAAATGACGCAATCTCCCAGCGGTTATAATAGTCGTCGCTTGTTTTGATAAATGAATTATAATCCGCCGGCAGAATCAATCCCGTCGGAGAATTATCGGTCAGAACCACGACCCTGCCTTCCAATACCGCCATCGCCGCACGGTCCGGCCGCTGCGTCGTCTGAAACTGCGGAAACGGCGAATACCACTTCTCTTCCGAAAGCTGCTCGATGATTCCGCTGTCCAACACTCCGTCGATCTCATAGCGTCCGATCCGTTTCTCGATTTCTTCCAGCATACTCGGATATACAAGATCTTCCATATAGACCAGGTCCACGTTTGTATTGGAACGTGTGCCGACCTTTGCTTCTTTCACCTTAAGCTTCGGCGTCCGAAGCCGCTTACGGATCAGCGCCGTATTCACTTTGATAGAATCCACAAATCCTTCTTTGGACCCCCGGATTACCTTTTCCGATGCCGGCTCCTGGATTGTCATCGCCGGATATCCCTTATCCGGAATCTTCACGGCCTTGTCATACCCGTCCACAAACAAGATCACGTCGCCGGTGAACATACCGTCCGCCGCTTCTTTCACCGTATCAAACGTCGTCATATCGGAAATTCCAAGGGCATTTTTATCCAGACACGCATAAATCTCTTTTTCCGACATCGTACACAGCTGGTTTAACAGCTTTCCGACAACGGAATTTTCAAACAGGAAGCTTCCGCCCGTTACTTCGATATAGGCAAGAAAACACGCAATATCCTTTTTTTTGCCAAGCGCCATCGTCTTTTTCTTGACATCCGCAGACTCCCCCAAAAGCGCCAGAAACGCCCGTTTATTTTTTTCAAGTTCTTTTTCCATAGATTCACTTCCAGCAATAAAAAATAGGAACAGACCAAGTCTATTCCTACTCTAGTATCCTCTGTTTCATTTTGTTTTATTCCTGGCTGCGGATAATATTCTTTACCGCATTCGCCTGGTTGAGCATATGATGTTTCATGGTTTCAGAAACATATTCTTTATCCCTTTTTTTCAATCCTTCCAAGATCTGCCCATGCTCCTGAATCAGGCGGGGATAATTCTGTTCGTCTTTCAGGTATTCGATCCGGTAGCGGTAAATCTGCTCCCGTAAATGATTCAGCATAACGACCAGCTTCGGATTCTGTGCCGCATTGTATAACATATCGTGAAACTCAATGTCAGCCTCGGCAATCTGTTTGATCTCCCCGGTTTTGACCACTATGCGAAACTTCTCTACCTTCTCTTCCAGCAGCATAAGCTGCTCGTTCTCAATATTATCGCAGGCAAGCTGTACCGCTAAAATTTCAAGCGCTTCCCGGATCTTAAGCACATCCTCCATATCCTTTTCCGTCATTTTGGCAACCTCCGCCCCTTTTCTGGGAACCGTGACTGCCAGCCCTTCCTGCTGCAGCATACGGATCGCTTCCCGAATCGGCGTACGGCTCACGCCAAGGCTCGATGCAAGCTGAAGTTCCATCAGACGCTCTCCCGGCTTTAAATCTCCCCGTAAAATCGCTTCCCGAAGCGTATTAAAAACCACATCCCGTAAAGGCAGATATGCGTTTGCATTTAATTCCAGATTCTCCATACTTCCTCCGTTTACCTTTTCTTTCTATCATTTCCTGCCGGCGTTCGGATTACAGATTCCCTGCGGAATCATCACTTGGATCACACGCTCCCGTACGGCTTTCTCTGCATACCCGTAACACAGATCTGCCGCGCAAGATTGGACCGGCGCAGCGCTTTTTCTGCATCTTTTGCCGTCTCCATATCAAAAAACAGTCCAAACACGGTCGGACCGCTGCCGCTCATCATCGCACGAATCGCTCCGTTTGCCGTCATACAGCTTTTGATCTGATCAATCACGGGATAGTTTGGAATCGTAACGGTTTCCAGAACGTTGCCCATACACTCTGCAATCGTTTTCAGATCCTGCCTGTGAATGGCTTGTATCTGCGCGTCAATATCCGGATGATGCATCTTTGCGTTCAGCTTTAAATTTTCATACACAAATTTAGTCGAAACAGAAATCGGCGGTTTGGCAATCAGCACGGGACAATCCGGCATCGCGGGAAGCTCCGTTAACTTCTCTCCGATTCCTTCCGCCAAAGCCGTCCCCTGCATCAGACAGTACGGGACATCCGCTCCGATCTTTACGCCGATCTCCTGCAGTTCTTTCAGATTCAGTCCCAATTCAAACATCGCGTTTATACCGTGCAGTACGGCTGCCGCATCTGCGCTTCCGCCCGCCATCCCGGCAGCCACGGGAATATGCTTTTTTAAATCGACCGAAATGCCTTCCCGCATCTTACAGTGCTCCATCAAGCGCTTTGCCGCCTGATAGATCAGATTGTTCCGATTCACCGGCAAAAAATCCAGATTGGTACGGATCGTAATACCGGAATCGTTCGTTCGTTTGACAGTAAGCACGTCGTGCAGACTGACCGTCTGCATAATCATCTTAACCTCATGGTATCCGTCTTCCCTTTTCCGGATCACATCCAGACCCAGATTGACTTTTGCATATGCATTGACCGTTATTTGTTCCATCGACCATCCTCCGCCGTAACATCCTGCAGTATCCCGTTGTATTTTGTATACAGCACATTTTACCATTTCTGAAAAAAAAGGTCAATTCCACTTTATTTTTTCTTCCGGTCAGCCGATACAAGTATTGATACCAAATATATGGATATATTTTATTATGCCAAGGAGGGTTCGTATTATGAGCAATGTCGGTGCAATTCAAAATTCTTCTTATTATACGGCTGCAGCAGATACTTCCGCAAAAACAACTGAAAAAGAAACGACGAAAGAAGCTGCGGATACCGCAAAGAAAAACGAAGGCGTCGTATACGAAAGAAGTTCTTCTACCAAAAACACAAACTATGTAAAGAAAAACGCTTCCCTGATCAAACAGCTGCAGGCGGACACAGACGCAAGGCTTTCCCAGATGAAAAATATCGTAGAGCAGATGATGTCAAAGCAGGGTTCTGCGATCGGCAAAGCAGACAGTATGTGGCGGTTTTTAGCAGGCGGCAACTTTACGGTTTCCGCCGATGTCAAAGCACAGGCGCAGAAAGATATTGCGGATGACGGCTACTGGGGCGTAGAGCAGACCTCCGACCGTATCGTAGATTTTGCAAAAGCGCTCAGCGGCGGCGATTCGGAAAAAGCGGACAAGATGATCGCAGCATTTAAAAAAGGTTTTGAACAGGCTACCAAAAGCTGGGGCAAGACGCTTCCGGATATTTCGCAGAGAACCTATGACGCTGTCATGAAAAAATTCGACGCATGGAAAAACGGCACGGATGTTTCCGCTTCCGACGCCGAATAAGAAAACACTTAAATTTCCGTAATTTAAAAACGGATTCTTCCGATTGAAGAAGAATCCGTTTTTTTGTGTTGTTATCTCTTCTGTTTTCCCGCCTGCTCTTCTTTCGCCCGGATGATCGCATCATTAAGCGTCAGCATCTTAGCGTCCAGCATAGAAACCAGGCCGGAGCATTCCCGCAGATCCCTGCTGATATAATCGGGAGCATTGCCTTCAAATTTGTAGTAAATCTTATGCTCCAGGCTTGCCCAGAAATCCATTGCGATTGTGCGGATCTGTATTTCCACTTTTGCATCCTCCACACGGTCGGATAAAAAGATCGGAACCGTAACGAGCATATGGTAGCTTTTATAGCCGCTTTGTTTCGGATGCTTAATATAGTCTTTTAACGATACTACCGTCAGATCGTTCTGCCTGCCGATCATCTCTGCCAGCCGGTAAATATCTGACACAAAGGAACACACAATACGGATACCCGCAATATCATTGACAAACTCTGTCATATTTGAAATCGTGCTCTCATGACCGCCGCGTTTTAGTTTCTTTACGATGCTCTCCGGCGACTTGATCCTGGATTTGATATATTCGATCGGATTGTACTGGTGAATATGCTGAAATTCGTCATTTAAAATCTCAAGCTTCGTACCGACTTCTTTCAATGCGCTGTTATAAATCAGCATCATCGTCTTCCAACTGTCTACGTCTTCCCCAATCGCAAGATTATGTGTACGATGAATCATCTACAAAACCCCCATCACTGCCATTTCTATGACTTTTTGATCGTCTGTGATCTCATACGTTTTTAAGTCTTTGTATTTTTTTATCATAACACATTTTTCAATTTTTTTGTTAATAATTGACAGGAATTCACAAATTCTTAATAGTTTATCCTTGACTTCTCCCACAGAAAAATGCAAAATATACGATAGAAACTATGGATATAAGGAGCTATTTACATTATGAAAAATTTGATCATTCCTGCAGATTACCATTCTCCGCTGAATCTGCACGACACACAGATCGCCATCAAGACGGTGAAAGACTTTTTCCAGAACCTGTTAGCCCAGCGCTTAAATCTCGCCCGCGTCTCCGCGCCGCTTTTCGTGGATCCCGCTACCGGATTAAACGATAATCTAAACGGTGTGGAACGGCCGGTTTCGTTCGGTATTAAAGAACAGAATGAAAAACGGGCAGAAGTCGTGCATTCGCTTGCCAAATGGAAACGGTATGCATTACAGAAATACGGATTTTGCGAGGGAGAAGGCATCTATACGGACATGAACGCCATACGGCGGGACGAAGATACGGACAATATCCACTCCATTTTTGTCGACCAATGGGACTGGGAAAAAATTATCCGAAAAGAAGACCGTACGCCGGATGTTCTGAAAGAAACCGTGCGTTCGGTTTACAAGTGCCTGAGAAAAACAGAAAAATATATGTCCATTCAGTATGACTATATCGAAGAAATCCTTCCTCATGATATTTTCTTTATCACAACAAAAGAGCTGGAACGCCTCTTTCCCGACCTTTCTCCGAAAGAACGTGAGTATCGGATTTCCAAGGAAAAAGGCGCCGTATGTGTTCTGCAGATCGGCGACGTGTTAGAAAACGGCAAACCGCATGACGGACGCGCGCCGGATTACGACGACTGGGCGTTAAATGCCGACATTGTCGTATACTACCCGATCCTTGATATCGCATTGGAGCTTTCCTCTATGGGAATCCGCGTGGACAAAGAAGCGCTGTTATCTCAGTTGGAAAAAGCCGGATGCATGGAACGCGCCGGTCTGCCGTTCCAGAAAGCAGTCATCGACGGCAAACTGCCGTTTACCATCGGCGGCGGCATCGGACAATCCCGGATCTGTATGTTTTTCTTAAGAAAAGCACATATCGGAGAAGTGCAGTCTTCTCTCTGGCCGGAAAATATCTTGGCCAAATGCAGAGAAAACGGGATCCCTTTGCTTTAGTCCCGGCAAAACGTCCGGTCATCCTCTGTTATAAAACCCGCGTCCTCCAAAAGGCCGCGGGCTTTTTTTGTATTTTTATATCCGTAGATTTCAAGAAATCCGCCGCTGCAATGTGAAGCGGTACCAAACACTTCCTGCATCTGCCGGTGATCCATATAAATTTTATTCTCCGGCTGCGACAGAATACCGCAGATTTTCGCCGTTCTTTTCTGTCCATTTTCGTCCGTTACGCTCACTTTAAGCGTCGGATACTCCTGTATCCACTGTTTGATTTTACTTTCTAACGGCGCGTACCCCATCTGGTCTTCCAATTCCGTAAACGCATCTTTTCCAAAAAATAACAGCGGCGTATTGCCCATCGCAATTTCTTCCTGTGCGCCGGATATCTTTTCCCATTTGACGGGATACTGCCGAATATCCACCCCGATCACTTCTGCCTGCATCGTATACGTATCGATCTGTATTGTAACCCACGCTGTCTTTGCAGGAAGAAAACGGCAGAAACCAGAAATTTTCCGAAATTCCTCCACAAGTTCCTTCTTCAAATCCTCTGCCGCCTGAATCCATAACCCATACGCCCTGTTCTCCTTGGCATATTCCCTGCCCCAGCGTGCCGCTGCTGCTGCGATGATACAAAATAACACAGCCCAGACAATATCCTTATAAATATTTCGTTCTTTCATAGATTTCCCGTCCTATCCTCTGATAATGCTTCATTCTAAAATACAGCAGAGCAATCGCTAAAAGCAGCGTCAGGATTGTCAATATAACGATTGTCACCCACCACTGATTCGTCTCGGGCGCTTCCTCCTCAATTACCAGATCTATCGTCTGGGGCTTTCGGATTGCCGTAGTGAAAGCCTGTTCCTGTTCGATTACCTCTCCCTGTTCGTTTTCATAGGAAAAAACAACTCTGCCGGAGACATCTCCGTATTTTTCTGCATGTTCATCCGCAACATTTCCCTGTGCGTCCATATTCAGCGTTCCCGCAAAAATCTGCATCTGTGCGTCCTGCGACGTTCCGGCTTCTATGTTACCGAGAAATACCTCTCCTGCAAACAGTCCCTGCCCTTCCAGTCGGACTTTTGCATTGTAAATAACGGCAAGCCCTGTATTTTGTACCTGAAACTCCACGGAATGCGTATCGGACTCATAAAAACTCTCCGGGACGGCAAAATGAACAAGGCTCGCCTGCTGCATCTGCCGGATCGACAGATACACCGTTTCCGTTGTCGAATATGCCGTCCCTTTCTTATCTTCATAATCAAATTGAAACTGGATCGGCAGAGCTTTCTCCAAAGCTTTTTTTCCTGCCGTAATATTTTGTGACAAATCTGCCGTGTCACCGGCGCCTATCCGGTCAAAATACCAGGCATTTTTCTCAAAAACGATATCTTGCTCATCCGCAAGCAGCGTCACTTTCATATTCTGGATTTCCTGATCCGCGCTGCAGTTTTTTGCTTTCAACGTCCATGCCTGACTGCTTCCCGCCAGCACCTCCTGGTTCTGCAGGCTGTTTTGCTCCAGCAGAATCTTCGGCTGGCGTATGGTCTCTTCTTTTTGACCGGATGCTTCCATTGTCTCTTCTTTCTCTCCGCCGTCGAATCCCGTGCTCTCTTCCGCATTCTCTTCATACAGATCAAACGCCGCACGTCCGTCTGAAATTTCCACATAAATCGTAAATTCTTCCCGGACCGTACCCTGCGGCGTTTTCACCAATGCATACAACTGCAGCGGATACTGCCCGTTTACCCTGTCCTTTTTCAGCCGGATCCGGCATCGATACAAATAAACGCCGTTTTTGGACCGCTTTACCTGTTTCTGATACGTTTTAAAGTAAAACGGACTGTTTTCCTCCCGTTCAAACACCACGCCGACCAAAAGCGTCTGGCCTTCAGGCGCCCCGTCCGTCCGAAACGGAATCACCAGCTGCATCGTATCTTTTTTTATCGAAGGCGTATATCCTTTGGCAAACGAAGCGTTCATGCCCTTATATTTTTTATTGGCGTCGATCCTGACCGTCCCCTCCGCCCGGACAATAACGGCAGAGCCAAAAACACAGGCAATCCCTATACAGATTGAAATAAAAAGCACCCATTTCCTTCTGCTTCTCATAACTCCCGCATCCTCCCTCCGTCCATTTCAAACACTTTATCACACAACAGCCGGATATCTTCGCTGTTGTGACTCGCCAGAAGAATCGTTTTCCCCTGTTCCTTTAACCCAAGTATCAACGCACGGATATCTGCTACGCCGTGCTTATCCAAACCGTTAAACGGCTCATCCAGAATCAAAAACTTGGGATCCTCCATAATTGCCTGGGCAATGCCCAGACGCTGCCGCATCCCCAGAGAGTATTTCCCGACAGATTTTTTTAAGTCCGGATCTAACCCCGCTTTCTGGATTGCGGCGCGAATATCCTCTTTTGAAATGTTTCCCTTCAGTCCCGCCAGAATCTCCAGATTCCGTATCCCGGTCAAATTCGTCAGAAATCCGGGCGTCTCAATGATCACACCGATACTCTCCGGAAAATCGATTTGTGTACCGATCATTTTTCCTCCGACCGTAATGCTTCCTTCGGTAACCGGAACAAAACCGCAGATACATTTCATCAATACCGTTTTTCCGGAACCGTTGTTTCCGGAAATTCCATAAACCATCCCCTCTTCCATCGTCATATTAATGTCTGAGAGTACGGTATCTTCGCCGAACTTTTTTATCAAGTGGCGGATGATTACATATTCGCCGGACGGCATGACCGTATTCTTTTTCGGTAATTTTATATGTTTCATATTCCGCTGGCCTCCAGATCTGATTTCCCATCTGACAGTTTCAAATGAATGCGTTTCCAAATCGTACGCATCTAAACCGGGTACGCTCTGCCTTTAAATCTCCCGCAGGCGATACCCTAACAGCAATCCGTGCAGCAGACAAAAGAACACAGAGCTTACGAGAAAAAATACCCATATTCCGTTTCCGCCCGCTCCCCAGTAGTTCTCTGTCAGTATCCACTCCTTCGGATCTATCACATACAAATCCTGCAGATATCTGTCTTTTAAAATAATCAGCAGATAAAAACAGACAAACGGCAGGCCGTACGCCATATAATAATTGCAGAAAGCCGCGGCAAAAATCCCGGATACCTCTGCCGTAATTCCTCCCGTCAGGCAAATGCGCAACAGCAGAAGCACGGCGTCCCACACCGTCTTCATTTCGATCGTTCCTTTGTATTCCAGCGGATATAAAAATAAAAATCCCATTGTAAGAGACAAAAGTCCCGCGAAAAAAAACGGAAGAAATCCGCCCGCATAGACCTGCATCGTCTTTCGTCTGATATACTCCGCACGGCTGATCCGAACCGCGTACAATTTTAAAAAACCGCCGGACGATTCTCTTACATAAGACGCCCCCGCAGTCAGAACCGAAACGATCGGAATCAAAAACAACATTCCCTGTGAGGAAAACGCCGATTTCACATACTGTAAAAAACTTCCGGCGGCAAGCGGAAACTCCATCTTAGAAAAAGGAACAGATGCCGCAGCCGCAAAAAAACAGGATGCCGTCATAAGATAAAACGCCTTTTCTTTTCCGATTTCTCCCATGGACTATTCCCCCGTAAACGAATGAAAATGATATTGCTTCAACGTCCGAAAAGAAAGATATGCAAAAACCAGAAGAATCCCGAGAAATACCGCGCAGGACTGCCAAATAGAAGGCAGCGCATCGTAGCCGAAATCGTGCATCCCGTAAGTTGCATGGTTTAAGGGACTGATCCAGCCGACCAGCCGCCGCATCTGGTACATCTGGTATTCTTCCTTCTGCAGCAGATGCGCCAGTGTGTCCGGATCCAGTAAAAATCCGATCAGGCTGTAAGAAAGCCCGGCGGCAACCGACGCTTTTTTACCGATTTTCATTTGAAAGAACAGCATCAGAAAACCAAGCGTCAGCGCATAACAGACGAAAAGCAGCATAATCTGAAGGCTGCAGGCAGCCGGAGACGTGCTTTCCATTACTTTCACGGTAGACGGCACGGACATCTGTTTTCCCATTTCAGAATAGGCAAGCAGCGCCGCCGTTTTGCTCCAGATATTTCCGATGTATGTTTTTTTCATACACAAAATTCCGGTCACAAAGAATACATACCCCATATACAGCAATGCGGCGCAGATTATATAGAGAAACTGTGCAAACAGCCACTGGCTTTTTTTCATCCGAAGCAGCAGATACGGTGTGAACGGGCTTAATTTCGGCAAATCGATAAACAAAAGGATCAAAAGCATGGTGCACAAAAGGATCGACACCGTATCCCCAAACGTCCAGATAAACGGTTCAAACGCCTGCATCGGAGAATCGTAATATTCTGCTGCCTGCATGGCACGTTCGCTTAAAAAAAAGCAGAGAATAAAGGAGAATAAAAACGTAAGGAGTATCCTGGGATTTTTCAGAAAACCAAGAAAATTCCATCGCAGCACGGCAAAAACCGATTTCATATCCTAATACCCAAGACCGCGGTCGATGATGGATCCGTCTATGGCGTTAATCGTCAGAAAGCTATAGCTGGATCGTTCGCCGGTATTGTGCTGCGACTGCGTCCCGTCGGAACTCACCGCATCAAAACCTCCGAAAAAATCCCAGACCGGAACCAGCAACCCCGTCTCGTTATCCGAAGCCGGATCGTAGATCCTCGTATAGCCAAATTTGATCTTTCGAATATGAAATGTCCGCTTCGATTCATAATTTAAAATATCCGCATTCGAGACTTCCATCATCTGTTCATATATATTTATCACGCTTTCAAAATCCATCAGTTTCACATTCTCTGTTTTGATTTCTCCAATGTCATACGGATTAAGCAGCGTTACCTCCTGGATGCCGTCATCTCCGACTATGACCAAACAGCGTTCATAGCTCCAGGGAACAAGCGTGCTGTCCATATCCTCCAGTCCTCCTCCGCTGCTTAATTCATACGTAATCGGCACACCGTTAAGATTTCTGGTAAACACAAACTGATAACCCGCGTCGAGCATGCCGTCTTCGCTCGCGCCCTGTTCTCCATGGCAGAATACACTGTAATCCCAGTCTGTAAAATCAAGTCCCCAACCCAGCTCTTCTACCGTCTCTTCCGCAATTTTCTTCGCATCCTCATATGAAATGTTTAACATCTTCTGAATGGACGCTTCCGGAATGTAATTCGGGCTGTCCGGATCCGACAAAACAAATTCCGCTTCCGTCCAGTCGGAAAATTCCATCGGATCCTTTTGCTCGTCTTTGATCTTTGAGATGCAAAACTTTATGTCCGGTTTTAATGCGTAATCCACGGTATATTGATACGTGCCGTGTTCCGTCTCCGCTGCGCCGCTAAAACGATCCTGATCTACTTCTTTTACGCGTTCTCCCTCGCCTTTGCTCCAGTATTCCAGATTCAGCGCGGGCTTTACCTCCACTTTTTCCCGTTGCTCCGGCGCGGTTTTTAACCGTTCTTCGTAACTTGCAATCATTGCGTCTATATCGTACTGTAAATTACCGTTCTCATCCTTCCCGTGATCATAAGGATCTAAATTTCCTTCGGATTTATATTTTTTAAGTCTTGTGATCATCTGCTGCAAATCATCTTTTGTCCATTCAAAATACGAATAACTCTGATAAATCTTATCTTCTTTAAAAAACGCGTTCGTTACCTGATCGATCAGTTCCTGATTCACTTCCTTCGCGGAGACTGCGTAGGTATTGACCGTATCTACATCCGGTACAAACACATCCGCGTCGGTATCGACAATGAGTCCTCCGTTTTCATAAACACTCTCGTTTTTATAATGTTCGGGCGCTTTCAGGCGTTCCCGCAGTGCTCCTTTTATATCTTCCCCGCTTTCGTACTTATCGATGCTGTCGGCTCCTTTCTCCCTTACGATCGACTCTTTCGGTGTTTTCTCGCATCCGGCAAGCAGCGTGCTTCCCATGCCAAGGCATAAAACAATTGCCGTAATTTTTTTCTTCATATGCGCCTCCTGAATTGAATTGTTAAACCTGATGTTTTGCTTTTTGTTTTTCCTGAGACCATCTTATCCATGTTTCTTTTTCAAGTATTCATTCTATTGTTAAGGATTTGTAAAACTGCCTTTAAAAAACAGAACCGCTTTCGTTCCGACTCCGACTTCACTTTCCAGTTCAAGCTTTCCCTGATGCGCGGAGGCAATCTGATCACAGAGGGCAAGCCCCAGTCCCATATTTCCGCTTTTTCTGGAACGCGACGGATCCACCCGATAGAATGCCTTCCTTACTTTCTCCAATTCTTCCGGCAAAATGCCGCATCCCTCATCTCTCACCCACAGCGAATCGGCATCTGCCCCCATATAAATCCGGCTTCCTTCCGCGGACGCAAGAATGCTGTTATTTACCAGGTTGATTAAAAAACTGGTCATCAGGTCCATGTCCATGCGCTTTGTTTCCCCCTGGTATCCGCCTTCTTTTATCAGCGTCATGTTCTTTTCGCAGAGGCTGTGTTTCACGCTTTTCTCCACTGCATCAAACAGCGCTTCCACGGAAACTTCTGTCAGATCAATCTTACATTCCGGCTCGTAAAGCCGCGTTAACTCCATCATCTTTTCCGACAGACGCGAAAGCCTTCCGCTCTCCCCATGGATATACCGCAGCGCTTTTTCCTGCTGCTCTTTGGAAAGCTTTACCGCAAGCAGCGTCTCCGAATAGCCTTTGATCGCGGTCAGCGGTGTTTTCAATTCATGAGACATACTGCCGATGAGCTGCCGCTGGGCTTCGTTGACCGCCCAAAGCGGCTTTGTAATTTTCTTAATCAGATGCGTCAGCAAAACCGCCATTCCTAAAGACGCCAGAGAGGAAACGAGAAGCTGGCGCACGATCAGGGAAAAACTTTTGGAATACACGGAAGTAATATCCGATATATGATACAGATAATACGTTTCCCCGTGTTGATATTCGGTATAAAAGATCAGCACATGGCGTTCGCCCGGCTGCTCCGCTGCAAACGGAACCGGATATTCCTTCATCTCCCAATCTGTCTTCGTTACGTCAAAGTCATAGGAACTGCTGTTAAACAGCTCCTCTTCTCCTTTATATAACGCACTGTCCCTCATCATATTTTCCCGAAAACAATGCGTAACCATATAATCGCGCACTTCCGTTTTTCTGTTCAGATTTGTCACTGCTATGGAAAATCTATGAACCGCCTCTGCAAAAGATTTTCCTTCTTTTTCCCGGATCAATTCAATTTTTTCCGTATGGCTGGGATAAATCACATAAAAAGAAAAAACCTGCGCCAATACAAACAACAGAATTGACGCAGTGCATGCAATTTTTTTTATCATATTCATTCTGAAACCTCCATGCGGTAGCCGACTCTCGGCACGGTGATAATAACGTCAAAAAAATCCAGCTTTTTACGAATATTCGCTACATGCACGTCGATCGTCCGGCTCTCCCCTTCAAAATTCACGCCCCAGAGCAGATTCAGCAGAAACTCCCTGGTCATCACCCGGTTTCTGTATTTCCAGAACGCCATCAGGCAATCGTATTCCATTGGCTGCATGGGAATTACCGCTCCGCCTTTTGACACGGTCCGCTTTTTTTCGTCGATCACAACGTCTTTTATATGGATTTCTTCCGGTTCTCTGCCGCCGCAGCGTTTTAAGACGTTATCCATCCGTACAAGAAGCTCCAGCATTTCAAAAGGCTTTACAATATAATCTTCGGCGCCGCTTTTTAAACCTTTGACTTTGCTCGGCAGATCGCCTTTTGCCGTAAGATAGATCACAGGGATTTTGTGCGCTTTTAATTCTTTCAAAAGTTCAAACCCGTCTTTCCCTGGCAGCATGATATCAAGCAGCGCCAGATCGTAGCTGTCGTTTTCTTTTAAATGAAGGTCAAATTCCGCCCCGTCAAAAAACGGAACCGGCGTATAACCCGCAATTTCCAAGTTCATGCAGATCAAATCATTGATCGCAATTTCATCTTCAATCACCAATATTTTTTTCATTTTTGTCTCCGTTTTCTATAGCATAATTTTTAAAACGTCCTGCCAGGCAGACGCCTTTCGTATAGTATAATATAGTATGTTTGGGAAAACTATAAGGTTTTGTAAATGTTTTGTAAATTACAACCTTCGGTCATCCGTGTACCATCGTCTCTGGATTGAAAAAGCCGGCAGTTGAATATACAGAGACTTTCTGTCACTGTTATCTGCTTTCTTCATAAATTATATAGAACAAAAAAAGGAGATTTTTATGGCTATCGGTTATATGATACTCCAGGCAAGAACCGCTCACGATGCCGTCCCGCTCAGCGGCGTGAATATCCGCATTTTAGACGGCCTTGGCAACCGCGTGTATGAACTGACGACAGATGAAAGCGGGGAAAGCGAAAAAGTCCCGTTAGAAACTATCAGCGGAGATTTTTCCAGAAACCCGTATTACTCCGAAACTCCTTATATCAGCTATTATGTTATGGCACAGAAACCGGGTTTTCAAAGCCTCTCTGTCGCAGATATCCCCATTTATGAAGGAGAAACGGCAATTCTGCCGCTTACGCTTCTCCCCATGGAGGAAAATCAGCGCACGCCGCTGCTGTCGGAAATATACGTCGGAAAACCCGCTGTCGCTATGGCAGCGCCCCGAACCCAAACAGGAGCTCCGTCCGGCGCCTATGTCTTACGTCAGGTTGTCATACCAAACCCCATTACCGTACATCTTGGTTCCCCGTCTTCTTCGGCATCCAACGTAAGCGTTTCTTTTCCGGACTATGTGAAGAACGTAGCAAGCAGTGAAATTTATCCCACCTGGCCGGATGCCGCTCTGCGGGCAAATATCTATGCCATTATTACATTTGCATTAAACCGGGTTTTCACGGAATGGTACCGCAGTAAGGGATACCCCTTTGATATTACGAACAGTACCGCCTATGACCAGTATTTTGTAAAGGGCCGTCCGATTTATTCCTCCATCAGCCGGATCGTCGATGAAATATTTAACGAATATGTGCGCAGAAGAGGACAGAACAATCCGTATTTTACCTCGTTTTGCAACGGCACGACGGCAACCTGCCAGGGATTATCCCAATGGGGAACCGTAACGCTTGCAGACCAGGGAAAAACGCCGCTTCAGATTCTGCGCTCTTATTATCCCAAAGATATCGAAATTGCAGAGACGGATATTATCACCGGCGTACTCTCTTCCTATCCCGGTTCCGCGCTCAGGCAGGGCAGCCGCGGACTGGATGTTCAGACGATTCAGACCTATCTTAACCGGATCCGGCGAAATTATCCGGCGATTCCCGCAATTACGGACGAACCCGGCGTATTCGGAAACAGCACGGCGGCGGCGGTCAAAAAATTCCAAAATGTGTTTCAGCTGACGGCGGACGGCATCGTCGGAAAAAGCACATGGTACAAAATATCAAGCCTCTACACTGCAGTCACCCGGCTTGCGGAATTAAACGGGGAAGGTGTGACGCTCGGCATCGGAACCGTCCCGCCGGGCTCGGTTCTCCGTCAGGGAAGCAGAGGCCAGGATGTCATCACCCTGCAATACCTTTTAAACGTGATTTCCGAATATTATCCCGGTATCCCCGCGCCCGCGCAGGACGGCATTTTCGGAAGCGGCACGGCGCAGGCGGTACGGGCGTTTCAACAGCTGATGCGCCTGGATCCGGACGGCATCGCAGGGCCTAAGACATGGCAGGAGCTGTATCGGGTTTATCTTGGAATCGGCGAAAATATCCCGATTCCGAAACCGGAACCCGGTACGATAGAATATACCGTACAGGCGGGAGATACCCTCTGGGCAATCGCAAGAAGATACGGCACAACCGTCGACGTGCTCAAAAGCTATAACGGCTTAACGAGCGACATGCTTCGCATCGGACAGGTGCTGAAAATCCCTGCCGCGCAGACGCCCGCTTATACAGAATATACCGTACGCGCCGGAGATACGCTCTGGGCAATCGCAAGAACATACGGTACAACGGTAGACGCAATCCAGAAGCTAAACGGACTGACCGGCGACGTAATCAATATTGGGCAGGTATTAAAGATTCCTCGATAATCGACCTGCTTATTGGTATTCGATTAGAAAGCGGAACGTCTCTGCTGACACAAAACAATGCTGCCGCACTACATCCACATAGTACGGCAGCATTGCTTCATCTGTATCTTCAATGTTTACGAAATCGCTGCAAACGCAACGCTGTATGCCAGAATGCACCACGGCTTTCCGAGCACGATAATGGCGGCAAATTTTCTCGCCTTCATCTTTGTCAAACCGGAAAAATAACAGAAAAAATCATCCGGAAACAACGGCAGTACCATACCCAAAAATAAAAAGATCATGTAGGACTTGCTTTTTCCCGCCCATCCCGAATATTTTTCATACTGCTCTTTGGGAAATAAATGTTCCACCAGCTTTACTCCGTATTTTTTTGCCAGCAAAAACGCAATGATCGATCCCACCGATATCCCGATATAATTACACCAGAATCCTCCTGCGCTCCCAAACAGCACGGCTCCCACCGCACAGCCCAAAAAACCGGGAAGAATCGGGATGATCACCTGAAGCGCCTGAATTACAATCAAAATCAATGGGGCAAATAATCCGAAACTTTTTATATAGATCTGCAGTGTTTCTACCGACTCAAATTCTCCGTCCAGATATGCTTTTACGATAACTCCTACGATAAGAAAACAAAATACGGCAACCAAAACCGTCAGTATTTTCTTCCAATTCATTCTGCACCTCTTTCATTTTCTAATACGCCGCTGTCTGCCGGCAGGCAGCTCATCGACGACACGTTTTTTGATTGACTTCCTGTCATATAGTATATCATATCGCAAGCAAATCTTTTTTAAGTATAGCGGTTAATTTATTTAATATCTTTTTAAGAGTTTCTAAATTACAAATTCCCTACCGTTTCGCTTTCCGGTACCCTGCCTCAATCGCCTCCTCCTCGGAAGAGAATAGAATCAGATTCTTAGAATCCGCCATCTCCTCATAAGCGGCCTGTCCGGGACAATGATAAATCTTAGAGCGTGTATTCCCCCGTATCAAAGTCTGCGCAGCCTCCTGCTGTGTCTCTGGCACATCCGAACGCCGGCTCTCTCCGGTTGCATAATCGATGAAAATGCCAGGCTGGACATTGTAGACAAATACATGAAAACAAATGCCCTCGCCCTGATCTTCCACAGAATATGCTTCCATCTGCACGCCCTTTGCCAGAAGATCATCTCCTTCAAATACCGGCGTTACCCGATAGAGCACATGAAAACCCGTCTCTTTGATATAATCGGCGACCATATTTTCAAACGGAAGCATACCCTCTACATTCATATAACGCGTCCCCGTGATCAGATTCTTCTCGTTTGCATTTTCTGCCGTAAGCTGAAATCCGATCAAATGACAGCGGTTATACAGATATTTTCCGTCGACCGAATCGTATTTTACCGTATGCCATCCGGTCGGTTTGATGTGTCCGATTTTTCCGCGTTCTCCGGTCGGCATCAGATCCTGCCCGATATTCGCCCATGCGCTTTGGCATCTGCCCAGCGCATCCTGCTCACTGTAAGCTTCAAAGGATGTTTCCGTCAGATCCTCTTCGGAAAAATCCGGTTGGTTTTCATTGAGCGTAACATAAGGTTCCCCGCTGTATTCCGGCACATCGGACAGTGTATAAGACGCCTGGTCCGCAGTCAGGGCTGCCAAATCTTTCGTTTGTGCACAGCCTGCTGTGCAAAGCAGTAATACCAGCGTCCAGATCGCTAAAAATACTGTTCTTCTGCTTTTTTTCATCGTCATATGCCGTCTCCTTCCATAAAACATCCTGCCGCCGATGCATCTTTGCATACGACTGCAGTCATTGCGCATGATGCAGGCTCTTGAGCAGAGCAATTTCTTTCGCCCAGCCCGCATCGTCATTCGGCGTCTCTAAAATCACCGGCAGGCCCTGCAGTTTCGGATGGTTTATGATGCGTTCCATCGCAGGAAGCCCGATCTGTCCCTCGCCGATTTTCTCATGACGGTCTTTGTGGCTGTCGAAAGGATTCATGCTGTCATTCATATGAATTGCCTTTAAATGCTCTAACCCGATCACCGCGTCAAACGAATCCAAAACGGATTCCAGCTCATGCACGATATCATAACCGCCGTCCCAGACATGACAGGTATCTAAGCACACGCCCATTTTCTCTTTTAATTTCACGCGGTCTAAAATGGCTCTTAATTCTTCAAAATTTCGTCCGATCTCCGAGCCTTTGCCCGACATTGTCTCAAGCAGCACGACCGTCGTCTGCTCCGGTTTTAATACCTCGTTTAAAAGCTCCGCCGTTAAATCGATGCCGGTCTCGCTTCCCTGCCCGACATGGGAACCCGGATGAAAATTATAATAATTACCGGGCGTTGCTTCCATCCGCAGTAAATCGTCCGCCATCACTTCCCTGGCAAACCTGCGGATCTCTTCTTTGGCGGCGCAGGCATTGAGCGTATACGGCGCATGCGCGACCAGCTTACCAAACGAATGCGCTTCTTTTAACGCAAGAAATTTTTCAACATCCGCAGGATCGATCTCTTTCGCCTTTCCTCCCCTTGGATTTCTCGTAAAAAACGCAAACGTATTCGCTCCCAGCTTCAACGCCTGTTTTCCCATTGCTTCATAGCCTTTTGACGCCGATATATGGCTTCCGATATATAACATAACGCCCTCCTATAACCGTTGGATCCTCTCGATTGCAGCCAACGTATTTTCATAGCTGCCAAATGCGGTCAGCCTGAAATAGCCTTCCCCGCTCGGTCCAAATCCCGAACCAGGCGTACCCACAACATTCGCTTTTTCTAACAGATAATCAAAAAATTCCCAGGACGTCATCGCATCCGGCGTCTTTAACCAGATATACGGCGCGTTGACGCCTCCGAATACGGTATATCCGCCGTTCTTTAATGCTTCTTTAATCAAAGAAGCGTTTCGCATATAATATGCCACCTGCTCTTTTAACTGCGCCTTCCCTTCGTTAGAATACACCGCTTCTCCGGCGCGCTGTACGATATAAGGAGCGCCGTTAAACTTCGTTCCGTGCCGCCTTGCCCACATATCCCGAAGCGATACGCCGTTGCATAAAAGCTCTTTTGGAACAACCGTATAACCCAAACGGACGCCTGTAAATCCGGCATTTTTGGAAAAACTCTTTAACTCGATCGCGCAGGTCTTTGCACCGCTGCACTCATAGATCGAATGCGGCACATCCGCTTCCGAAATATACGCTTCATACGCGCCGTCATACAAAATCACCGCGCCCGTCCGGTTTGCATAATCCACCCATTCCTGCAGCTGGTCTTTGGTCAGCGTCGTGCCGGTAGGATTATTCGGCAGGCACAGATAAATCAGATCCGGCGTCTCTTTCGGAAATTCCGGAACAAACCCGTTTTCCGCCGTACACGGCATATAGATCACATCGCTCCACCGTTCTGTTTCCGCATCGTATGTGCCTGTCCGCCCCGCCATCACATTAGAATCCACATAGACCGGATAGACCGGATCGCAGACCGCAATACGGGAATCCGCCGCAAAAATCTCCTGAATATTGGCGGAATCGCTTTTCGCGCCGTCCGATACAAAAATCTCATCTTCCGCAATCTCACATCCTCTTGCCCTGTAATCATGTTCGGCAATCGCTCTCCTTAAAAAATCATATCCAAGATCCGGCGCATACCCGCGGAACGTAGACGCACTGCCCATTTCATCTACGGCTTTATGCATCGCCGCAATAATGGCCGGCGCCAGCGGCTGCGTCACATCGCCGATTCCCAGACGAATAATTTCCGCATCCGGATTCGCTTCGGTAAACGCCGATACTTTTTTTGCAATTGTGCTGAATAAATAACTCCCCGGTAATTTTCCGTAATTTTCATTAATCTGAAACATGTTCTGATTTCTCCTTTTCTTCTCTCATGATATTAATTGTATGATCCCAAAAGCCTGCTCCAAAGAAGCCGCCCGTGTTACCTGCTCAAAAAAATTTCTCCTTCAAAAACCTCTGCCGCTTCTCCCGTCATATACATCCGGTTTTCTTTTCTGTCCCAGTAAATCTTTAAATCTCCGCCGAGCAGCTGAACCAGAACTTCCTCGTCGCAAATCCCGTTGACGACCGCCGCCGCCGCAACGGCACAGGCTCCCGTCCCGCATGCCAGCGTCTCGCCGCTTCCCCGTTCCCAAACGCGCATACGAAGCGTTTTTCGATCGATCACATTGACAAACTCCGTATTGATCCGATTCGGAAACGCTGCATGATGTTCAAACAACGGACCGATTGCCTTAAGGTCGAGTCGCCCGATATCCTCCTTTAAAAACGTCACGCAATGCGGATTTCCCGTCGACACACAGGTCACGCGGTACTCCTTTTGGCCCGCCGTAAGAGGAACGTTCACGGCTGTTTCTCCATCCATGTGCACAGGAATCTTCTTTGGTAAAAACTCGGGACTTCCCATATCCACCCGGATCAGAACCGCTTTTCCTTCCTTTATGGTCAGATCCAGCTGCTTGATGCCGCCAAGCGTCTCAACAAAAATCCGCGTCCGGTCCGTCAGCCCTTTGTCGTATACATATTTTCCCACACAGCGAATCCCGTTCCCGCACATTTCGCCTCTCGAACCGTCGGCGTTGTACATCTCCATTTTAAAATCCGCCACATGCGAGGATTTGATCAAAATCAGCCCGTCGCCTCCGATCCCAAAATGCCGGTCGCTTACCTTTCTGGCAAGTTCAGACGGAGATTCTACCGTCTCTTCCAGACAGTTGACGTAAATATAATCATTTCCGATTCCATGCATCTTCGTAAATTTCATTGTATCCCTCCAAAATCTGTTCCCTGTTCCATCAGGCGCAAACGTAGTTCTGCGTCTTCCCCTTCTGCTGTACGGAGCCGTCCTGTGTGGTATCGTTACTCCGCTTCGTTGCTTCTTTTTACAAAATCCAGCACGTCTTCATACGGCATAGTTCCGCCGAAAAGGTCCAATGCGCTTCCGATCGTCACATGCAGCCTGCCGCGTCCGATTTCTTTTAACATACGCAGATCCTGAAAACTGCCGATACCGCCGGCATACGTAATCGGAATCTTTGCCCAGTTTCCAAGCGTGTGCACCAGCTTTGCTTCTATGCCGGATGCTTTTCCCTCCACATCCGCCGCATGGATCAGAAATTCATCCGCATATTCCGCCATCTCATCCAAAAACGTGTCCGTGATAATCTCTTTTGTAAACTTCTGCCACCGGTCTGTCACAACAAAATAGCAGCCGTCTTTTTTTCGGCAGCTTAAATCTAAAATCAAACGTTCTTTTCCCACTGCCGCGGTCAGTTTTCTTAAGTTCTCATAATTTACCCGTCCGCCTGAAAACACATAGGACGTCACGATCACATGACTTGCGCCCGCCGATAAAAATTCCTCCGCATTCTGCTCCGTAATCCCTCCGCCGACTCCAAAGCCGTTCGGATATGCCTGCAGTGCCAAAAGCGCCTGCCGTTTGGTTTGAGAATAATATTCGCTGTCCCTGGCATTGAGCAGAATAATATGTCCGCCCCTGATGTTGTCTTTTCGGTAAAACTCTGCATAAAATGCCGCATCCTGCTCGGAAACAAAATTTTCTACCGCTGCATTTCCTTCATCTCTTAAACTGCTTCCGACAATCTGCTTGACTTTTCCGTTATGAATATCAATACATGGACGAAATTCCATAAACTGCTTCCTTTCCTGTTTGATAAAACGACGAAGCTCATCTATCAGAACTCCGTCGTTTTGTATCAGAATAACATAAAATTATGCAATTGTGAATAGTCAGTCTGTATTTCCCATCGAAGAATTTGCAAGTCCCAGCAGGATAAACAGTATGGGCGTCGAAAAAATCGTGTAGCTGTTGATCAGCCCCTGCGCCAGATACGCCGCAAGAAGGATAAAAACGGCAAGAAACATCTCCTGATTTTTTCTCTTCTTTAAAGCAGCCGCCATCGTATGCAGAATCATTCCGAAAAAACCGACTACTCCCACAATTCCCGTTGTCACAAGCACCTGCAGGAAATCATTGTGCGGATCGTAAAATACGGCGCCGAATTTTGCGACCATATCGTCATACCACGGGTTGATAAAATCATAAAAGCAGCCCAGCCCGCAGCCGAACAGCTGATTCAAAAAGGGAAGGTCCAGAAAACGTCCGCCCGTCCGAATCCATACGTACCCTCTTCCGCTGCCCATCGCATCGTTTAGAACCAGATTGGAAAGCAGCGTCCCTTCCACTCGTTCCGAAAAAGCGAAATTCAGCGCCAGCACAAACACAACGAAAAGTCCCAGCAGAACAAACATGGTAATTTTATAAATCTTCTGTCCCTTCCACAGCCTTTCTTTCGTAAAATTCCCTTTCTTCTGCATGACAAAGAATATGCATAAGAAAATAAATTCTAAAACGACCGTCTCGGTTCTGACAAACAACGCGCCCAGACTGTTAAACGGATACATATGGTCTTTTAACAGAACAGATAATATAAATACGGCGATATTTGCCGCAAAAAACAGGCCGATTACGGACAAACACCGCAGAAACCACGTCTCCTGTTCAAAGGAAAAATAAATCAAAAGCAGAAACACAACTAGGATCATTACGATGGCGCTGTCTACACGCAGGCAAAACAGATCCATAAACCCGACAAACAAATAGGCGGCAAGCACCCGCTTTGTAAATACCTCTTTACACAAAAGAAACATGACCGCCGCCGCCGGAAGAACCAGGCTGATATAGGCGACATTGAAATTGATATTGCCAAGCGGGCTGACAAACATAGCTTTCTGTGCGTCTATAATATCTTTCTGCATATTTAAAATATCCGTTCTGCAGGCAATAAAAATCCCACAGAGATAAATAAACGAACTCGCCAGAAGATTTGCCCAGATCAATCCTTTATCCCACACGGCGAAATTTTTTACAAAGAAATAACTGCCGATGCATAAAAGCATAACGATCAAACCTGTCTGTACCGTGGAATTTCCGTAAACCGCTTCCGTTTGATTCAATGCGATCCCCGTAGAAACCAGGGCTGCGATCAAAAACAGGCCCGCAAAGATATCGCTGCGGTCAATTTTTTTACGCTCCCTGCCCTTGAAGACAAAACTTGCTTTACACAGAAACGGTATCAGCATCAGACACAGATATACGCCTGCAGATATCGTAAAAAACTCTTTTTTTACCGTATGTATGCCGATTAAACTGCCCGGATAAAATACCGGAAATAATCCAAACATCACCAGTAAATATACATTGGTAATTCCTTTGCCGAATAAATCCGGAACGCTGACTGCTGCTATTTTATTCTTCTTTTTTCCCATGGTTTACCTCATAAAAACAGGGGACAGACAAAAATCTGCTCCCTGCTGTCCCCTATGTTTATGCTGTGTTATTTTACTTCTATTTTAAATGTTACTTTCTTTCTGCTGCCGTCTTTTGCGGTTGCGGTAATCGTAGCTTTTCCTTTTTTCTTTGCCTTTACTTTCCCTTTTCCGTTTACGGTTGCAACTTTCTTGTTGGAAGACTTCCATGTTACTTTCTGGTTATCCGCAGTTGCCGGTAATACGGTGAGTGTTAATGTCTGGCTTGTTTTTGCCTTCATTTTTTTCGTACCGCTGATTTTTAACTTTTTCACCTTGACCGCAGCTTTTCCGCATTTAAATTTCACGGATGCTTTGCTGCCGTCTGCAGTAACTGCCGTAATCGTAACGGTTCCCGCTTTTTTAATCTTTACTTTTCCCGTTGCGGTTACGGTTGCCGTTTTAGAATTGGATGTTGACCAGGTAACCTTTGCATTTTTTGCATCTGCATCATCCGGTGTAACGACTGCTTTCAGGGAATATGATTTCTTCACTTTCGCCTTTAACGTTCCCTTGATCTCCTGTCCGTTTAACAGAATGCTCACGCCTGTGGTCTTCTGGCTGACCGTTACGGTCGCTTTTGCCGTACATTCTCCGGCCTTTGCAGTAATGACAGCCGTTCCGTTGCCTTTGGACGTAACTTTTCCGTTCTCTACTGTCGCTACCTTTTCATTATCGGAAGACCATGTTACCGTCTTACCTGCCGCATCGTCCGGTTTTACGGTTGCCGTCAGCGTCTGAACCGCACCGATTTCATCAAATACAAGCGCCGTTTTATTTAATTTCACCTCTGTAACAGCAACATCTTCTTTTTCAATCGTTACCGTAACTTTAACAGATGCCGTTTTGTCACCCGCTTTTGCCGTAATTACGGCTTTACCGCTTTTTACTGCCGTAACCGTTGCGTTTGTTCCGTTACCTCTTACAGAAGCAATCGTTTTGTCGCTGGACGTCCAGGTGATCTCTGCCGCATCCATCTGACCCAGCTCTGCTTTTACCGATTCTACGGCTTCCTCCTGTCCCTGTCCGCTTACCGGAGTCACAGGCGTTGCCGGAGCCGGTTTTGTCGTCGGCTGCGGATCTGTTACCGGTGTAGACGGCGTCGACGGAGTGGACGGCGTTGCCGGGGTGGATGGCGTCGACGGTGTTGCCGGAGTAGACGGGGTAACGGAAGCATCATTTTTATAAGTTACATTTGCTGTCAAAGTTACCGTCTGTCCTTTTTCTGTCAGCTCTACCGGTCCGTTCGGCGTAATAGAAATGCTCTCTACCGTTCCTTTGCCGGCCGCATTCTCAGCCGATACAGCTTCCGGAAGCATCCCCACGCTCAGACAAACTGCCATCGCTATAGCAGCCACCCGCTTAAAAAAGCCGGTTTGTACTTTTAGTTTCAATTCTGTCATATTGTTTCCTCCTCATTTTAAAAAATATCTTTTCAAAACAAAATTCATCTTATCATGGCGCCCTTTGAAATTCAATATTCATTCTGTAAATTTTCCGCTCCATTTTCTGTGTTTTTTTGTTATTCTTGCCAATTAAGTTTTGGAAAGTTTGGTTCCGTTTGATGGACCGGTTACACTTCTTATCTTTTATAAGCCATTCCCCAGTGCAGCGTTTTTCCGTATTTTATCTTTATTTTCAATTGACACGTCAAAATATATTTGCTAAAATGAAAAAATTAAAATTACAGTTTACACATACGGTTTGAAGAAAGCGAGGATTTAAAATGGGTACAATTATCGGCGATGGAATCACATTTGACGACGTATTACTGGTTCCGCAATATTCTGAAGTAACACCGAATATGATCGATCTGACCACACATCTGACAAAAAAAATTGTTTTAAACATCCCCATGATGAGCGCCAGCATGGATACGGTAACGGAGCACAGGATGGCGATCGCCATGGCAAGGCAGGGCGGTATCGGTATCATCCACAAAAATATGTCCATAGAAGCGCAGGCAGACGAAGTCGATAAAGTAAAACGTTCCGAAAACGGCGTCATCACCGACCCATTTTCACTGAATCCGGAACATACCTTACAGGACGCAGAAAACCTGATGCGTAAATTCAGGATTTCCGGCGTTCCGATTGTAGAAAAAGGAAGCAAAAAACTCGTCGGTATCATTACAAACCGAGACTTGAAATTTGAAACGGATTTCACAAAAAAAATCAGTGAATCCATGACATCCGAACATCTGATTACAGCCCCCACCGGCATTTCTTTAGACGAAGCCAAACGGATTCTTGCCAAAGCCAGAAAAGAAAAGCTTCCGCTCGTTGACAAAGAATATAATCTCAAAGGTCTGATCACGATCAAAGATATCGAAAAACAAATCCGTTACCCTCTGTCTGCAAAAGACGATATGGGACGGCTGCTCTGCGGCGCAGGCGTCGGTATAACCGGCAATATGATGGAACGCGTGGACGCTTTAGTAGGCGCACATGTAGACGTTATCGTTTTAGATTCCGCACACGGCCATTCCAAAAATATCATCGCCGCAGTCACACAGGTCAAAGCCAAATATCCCAACCTGCAGGTGATCGCGGGCAACATCGCAACCGCAGAAGCTGCCAGGGCATTGATCGCAGCCGGAGCAGACGCCATTAAAGTGGGTATCGGACCGGGTTCCATCTGCACCACCCGCGTAGTCGCAGGGATCGGCGTACCGCAGATGACAGCCGTTATGGACTGCTATGAAGTTGCAAAAACATCCGGCATTCCGATCATTGCCGACGGAGGCATCAAATACTCAGGCGATATGACGAAGGCGCTCGCAGGCGGCGCGGATGTATGTATGATGGGAAGCATGTTCGCCGGATGCGACGAATCTCCGGGAACGTTTGAATTATACCAGGGAAGAAAATATAAGGTATACCGCGGCATGGGCTCAATCGCCGCAATGGAGAACGGAAGTAAAGACCGCTACTTCCAGGAAGACGCCAAGAAACTGGTACCGGAAGGCGTAGAAGGACGCGTTGCTTATAAAGGAAGCGTGGAAGATACGATTTTCCAGCTGATCGGAGGCATCCGTGCAGGCATGGGATACTGCGGCTGCTCTACGATCCCGCAATTGCATGAACGCGCAAAATTTGTTAAGATTTCCGCCGCTTCTTTGAAAGAAAGCCATCCGCATGATATCCATATCACCAAAGAAGCGCCGAACTACTCTATCGAAGAGTAGGCAGTCAGAGAAAAAAGTACGGCAGTCCGCATAAAATGCCAAACAGCGCGCCTGCCGCTACATCTTTTGGAAAATGGACGCCGCCGACGACCCGAAGATATGCCAGGGCAGTTCCGGATACAAAGGCGGCGATCCCCATCGGCTCTGCAATATAAAAAAAAGACATTCCGATGATAAACACGGAAAAGACATGACGGCTGGGAAATGATTTCCCTTCCGTCTCTTTTTTTATCAGCGGCTGTATATCCAACACCTCGTACGGGCGTTTTGCAGAATATACGGCACGAAATGCAGATACTGCCGCAAACGAAACCGCAGGGATTGCCGCGCAGAAAAACAATTCAAAAAAACGTTTTGTTCCGAACAAATACAGCAGAAGCCCGGGATAAGATAAAAAAACACAAGCCGTGATCATCCGGTCCGCCCGATTCAAAAAACGAATCCTCTTTTCTTCTTTTCGAAACACATACGACCATTTTTCATATTGCTGCTGTGTCATGTTCTCATACTCCCCGCCGTTTTTTGTTTCAGGATATCTCATTTGAAAAAAGAACGCAACAAAAAAGTGAAAATGGATTACTCCATTTTCACTTTTCTGAGAATCATTTCCGCTGTTTTTGCGTTTTGATTCCTTATTTTGGATGTTATCTTGCCGTCTTACTGTTCTGCGGCTTATCTTTTTTACCGCCGTTATTCGGCGCCTCTGTTGTACTGCCCGTATCTTCCGTGTTATCTACAGCATTGTTTGTTCCGTTATTGCCGTTTCCTGTCACATCATCCACAGCGTCTTCCAAATCATTGCCGATATCCTCGGCTCCATCCATAATGGCATCTCCTGTTTTGTCCACTGCATCTTCCGCATCGTCAGCAGCGTTTCCGCCAGCAGTATCCCCGGCCTCCGTATTTTTGTCCGTGGAAGTATTGTTTTTATCCGTAGTATCGTCCTTTGTGCCGCAGGCAGCCAAAGACAATAACGATACGCTTACGATACCGCACAGCGCCAGCTTCTTCCATTGTTTCATGATGAAATGATTCCTCCTTTCCTGCTCATGTGGAATTCATCGGATTTCCGTTTACCGGATTCCACCGTTAGTCTGCGCAAATTTTGTATTTCTATTCTGTTTTCTTACGATTTCATTTTGGGATCGAAAATCAGGCTCGCCAGATAACCGAATACCAGCGCCGCAGAGATCCCGACTGCGCTTGCCGTAAAGCCTCCCATAAAAATACCCAGCAGCCCGTTTTCATCCACAGCTTCCCGGATTCCTTTCCAGAGCGTATTTCCAAAACCAAGCAGCGGCACGCTGGCTCCCGCGCCGGCATAATCGATCAAAGGCTGATAGATCCCTACCGCTCCCAGAACCGCTCCGCTGCAGACCAAAAGAACCATAATTCTGCCCGGAAGCATTTTTGTTTTTTCCATTAAAATCTGGGTTAACGCACAGATCACGCCGCCGACCCAGAATGCATTGATATAATCCATGGCTACGCCCCCTCTTTCGCATGTTCTATAACAACCGCATGAGCAATCCCCGGCACGCTCTGTCCTTCGTTAAAGCTGACCGTAGATAAAAGCGCGCCGGTCGGAACAAATAAAATTCTCTGTAAGCTTCCGTCGCGCAGTTTCGGCAGATAATGCGCGCTCAGCGTAACCGCCGAACAGCCGCAGCCGGAACCGCCCGAACCCGTGCCCTGACTGTCTTTATCATAAATTAAGATCCCGCAGTCTTCATGTACGCCGGAAATATCTATTTTTTTCTTTTTCAGAAGGTTGATTAAAATTTCCTGTCCGACATACCCTAAGTCTCCCGTTACGATCTTATCATAGTCCTGCGGGGATCTTTTAAAATCGTCCAGATTCTGTGCAATCAGATCCGCAGCAGCCGGAGCCATCGCTGCTCCCATATTCATAGAGTCTTTGATTCCCATATCGACGATCTTACCAGTGGTAATTCCGGTAATTCGTACGTCTCCTTTTTTGCCGGACAGGAGAAAGGCTCCGCTTCCGGTGACGGTCCAGGTAGCCGATACGGGTCTTTGATTGGCATACTCCAGGGGAAATCGAAACTGCTTTTCCGCGCTGGCAAAGTGGCTGGATGTAAGCGCCGCCACGGTTTTGGCATATCCTGCGCCAACGCACATAGAGGCCAGCGAAAGAGATTCTCCCGCCGTAGAACACGCGCCGTAAAGACCAAAAAGCGGAATTTCATAATCCATCAGACCAAAAGAGGTTGCAATATTCTGCCCCAGCAGATCCCCGGCAAACAGATAACGGACATCCTCTGGCTTTACGCCTGCTTTTCCCAATGCAAGCGAAAGCGCTTCCTTCTGCAGGGTACTCTCTGCCATTTCCCAGGTATCTTCGCCGAATTTATCATCCTGGCATATCATGTCAAACGCATTTCCCAAAGGTCCTTCGCCTTCTTTCTTACCGACTACGGACGCGCTGGAACTAATATAGACGTCATTCGGAAACGTCAGGCTCTGTTCTCCGATATAATAAGTTTCTTTTGCCATATCGATTTGCTCCTGTAAATTTCATTTTACCGTTAGTATGCGGTTTCAAAATTAAAATTATGCAGTTTTTTTCGTTTTATCCTTCTGCGCAAAAAAAGACCCTGCGAAGCAGGATCTTTTTTGATTTTTTATTATCACAAAATTTTATTATGCATCGATTTCAACGGTCCATCCGTACTTATCTTCCACGTCGCCCCATTGTATGCCTGTCAGATAATCATACAGCTTCTGCGTCAGCTTTCCGATCGCAAAATCGTTTACTTTTACCGTATCGTCTTTATAAACAAACTCGCCGACCGGAGAGATTACGGCAGCCGTACCCGTGCCGAACGCTTCCTCCAGCGTTCCGTCATGCCCCGCCTTCATCAGATCGTCAATAGAAAGATGTGTTTCATGAACTTCATATCCCCAGTCTCTTAAAATATGAAGAATGGAATCTCTCGTAACGCCTGCGAGCACGGTGCCTTCAATCGGCGCCGTATAGATTTCTCCGGCGATCTTAAACATAATGTTCATCGTTCCGACTTCTTCCACATACTTGCGGTGAACGCCGTCCAGCCAAAGTACCTGCGTACAGCCCATCTTCTCTGCTTTTACCTGGCCTAAGATCGAACCGGCATAATTGCCGCCGCATTTGGTAAAACCGGTTCCTCCCTGTACGGCGCGTACCAGCTCGTCTTCCACTAAAATCTTCACCGGATTGATCCCTTCCGGATAATATGCGCCGACCGGACAGCAGATTACCATAAATTTATAACTTGTCGCCATATGAACGCCTAAAAAACTTTCTGTTGCGAACATAAACGGACGGATATAAAGAGATGTCCCCGGTTCGGACGGAACCCATTCCTGCTCTACCTTCACGAGTTCTTTTACTGCTTCCACAAACATATCGACCGGAAATGCCGGCATACACAGTCTTTCGTTGGATATGACCATGCGTTTTGCATTCATTTCCGGACGGAACAACTGGATCTTTCCTTCTTTTGTACGGTAAGCTTTCATCCCCTCAAACGTCTCCTGCGCATAATGCAGCGTCACACAGGCGGGATCCAGTGCGATCGGCTCATAGGGCACGATCCTCGCGTCCATCCAGCCGTCCTCTGCCGTCCAATCCATGACAAACATATAATCCGTCATATATTTTCCGAACCCGAGATGTTTCTGATCCGGTTTTTCTTTCAACTGTTCCTTTTTCACAAATCTGATATCCATAGCCTTACCTCCGATTCACTCTCTTGTCCTGATTCTTCTGAAAATCATTATTATACTTTTTTTTCTGTGTGTCAAGATTATTCCGAAGGCTTATAGGCGGCATAATCTGATCTTATGTTAAAAATTTTACGGCAGTCCCGTAAGCAATGACTTCTGCCGCTCCCTGCATCACCGCTGCCGAAGCGTAGCGGATATTGACAACCGCATCTGCTCCCATAGCCTCGGCTTCCTCTGTCATGCGTTTCGTTGCCAGCGCTCTTGCTTCCGTCATCATTTCATTGTACGCTTTCAGTTCTCCTCCGACAAGCGTTTTTAACCCCTGGGAAATATCTCTTCCTATATTCTTGCTCTGAATGGTACTTCCCTTGACGAGACCCAGCATTTCCAATTCTTTTCCCGTAATGTAATCCGTATTTACTAAAATCATTGTTACCGCTCCTTTTCCCATAGATAGATTTTGTTTGTATTGCACAATTAATACAATAATACGTTCAACGGCATCTGTCAACAGCATATGAAAATCCTTTCTATAAAAAAATTTATAAAAACAAAAAAATTTTCATTTACCTGAAGATTTTTTATCTGCCCGCTCGTTATATAATATGATTGACTTCAAACACATGGGGAGGTGGAACGTATCGATAAGCAACGGCATTTGACAGAACTGATCGACCTATACCAAAATCTGATATTTTCCATCTGCTGCAAAATGACCGGCGACTATTTCGCCGCTGAGGATTTAACGCAGGAAACTTTTTTATCCGCATACCGCCATATAGAATCGTTTGCCGGAAGCAATGAAAAAGCTTATCTTTGCCGGATTGCCGCAAATAAATGCACGGATTATTTAAAATCCGCCGCCCGCAGGCAGATTCCGTCGGAAGAAAGCGCATGGGCAGCCAGGCCGGATGCCGCCGCGGGACCGGAGGCATCTGCGTTAGAAGATGAAATTTATACAACCCTGCTGAAACGCTGCAGCGGATTGAAACCGCCCTACGACAAAATCGCAATCCTATATTTTTGCGAAGAAAAAAACGCAGAGGAAATTGCCTCTAAACAGAACAAAAATGTAAAAACCGTTCAGACACAGATTTACCGTGCGCGGGCGATGCTGCGGAAACTCTATGAAAAGGAGCGTCATGCCTATGAAGCAACATAATTATGTAAGCGAAGAAGAACTTTTGCAGATCATCGAGTCTGCGGAAACCGGTATTACGCGAAATCCGCCGGAATACCTGAAAGAACAGATCTTAAGGACCGTTGCAAAAAAAGACCGTTCCAAACAGACGAAAACTCTTTTGTATTTCAGCGCCAAAGTCATTGCCGCTGCCGCAGCTTCCATTGCTCTGCTGTTTGTTCTGCCGACGGCGGATCCGCCGGATGAAGCGCCGCGCACACCTGTCGTTTTCCACAGGGCAGAAGACTCGCCGCTGGATCGATTCAGCCAGAAAACCGATCAGTTCTGTTCCTTTTTACTCGAAACCACAAATTCTATTTTTATCAAGGAGGCCAAAAAATGACCAGCAAAAAAAACGCACTCTGGAGGTTCCTGTTTTCTCTGATCCCGGGCGCAGGAGAAATGTACATGGGATTTTTGAAAATGGGCGTAAGCATTATGGCATTGTTTTTCTTTATTATCTTTGCCGCCGCATCGTTTTCGCTTGGAATACTGATTACCGCCGACGTCATCGTATGGTTTTACAGTTTTTTCCATGTGCACAATCTTGCAAGTCTTTCGGATGAGGAATTTTACTCCGTAGAAGATACGTATCTGTTCCGATTTACGGATCTTTCCGCCAGCCAAACTTCCCTGCTGCAAAACAACCGCAGCATCATTGCCGCCATTTTGATTTTTATCGGAATTACGTCAGCATGGCGCAGTGTCTGGGGACTGCTGCGGGAATTTCTGCCGGGTATCATGTATGATTTTATCTGGATTCTTTCTTATCATGTTCCAAGGCTGTGCGCAGGCATTGCAGTCATCGCAATCGGCATTTGGATGATCCGAGGAAAAAAGAAGGATTTGACAAAAGAAGAGGAGGATTTTCATGGAAAACAATAAACAGTTATCTACACGGCGCGTGGGAACCGTTACCTACGGCATGGCGCTGATCGTTTTCGGGGCTCTGTTTTTGCTCCGTATGGTTTTTCCGATGGTAAACCTTCTGTTTGTCTTTCGTCTCTGGCCCTGCATCTTTATTATGCTGGGGATTGAAATACTGATCGGCAATTTTAAAAACGCATCTTCCATCGTCTATGACAAAGGCGGGGTGTTCCTGCTTCTGATTTTGATGCTGTTTGCTATGGTCATGGGGATGATGGACGAATGGATGCTTCATTTGCCCGAACACACGGGATGGTATACCCTGAAAATCTAATCCTGAAAAAAATCGCCGAACATGCAATCCCTCCCATTTTGCAGATTTGATACAAAAAACAGCCGCCGGATGTTCTGTAAGGCAGCTGTTTTTTGTGCAGTTTTTCTAATTTACAAACCGGTTCTCCTGTGCTATAGTTCGTGCAAGCCGATTTGCCGTGGCATTCTTACCATCTGCATTATTCATGTTTGAAATGGAGGAATTCTATGCCACAGTATAAAAAAATCTTTCCGGCAGTATTTGCCGTCCTATGCATGATTTCCATGCTGATTTTTTCCGTTTACCAACCGTCCACTGTACATGCCGCTTCCGGTTATGAATTTGTTATTCTGAACAAATACTCGAAAAGCCTTAATATCGGAGACGAATTTCAGCTGATCGCAGTAACATCCAACGGGAAAAAACCAAGTTTTTCATCCAGCAGCTCTTCCGTCGCTTCTGTCAATACTTACGGCAAAGTGACTGCCAAAAAAGCGGGAACCGCCACAATCACGGTAAAAATCCGAAACGGCGAAGCACGCTGCAAAATTACGGTACAAAAAACGAAAATCGAAGTAAGCGCGCGCAAAATTTCTTTGGAAAACGGATGCAGCGCCAAATTAAACGTTACCGTATCTACGGGGCATCCGGCAACATTTAAATCAAGTAAAAAAAGCGTCGCTTCCGTCGATGAAAACGGCGTAATCACAGCCAAAAAACCGGGAACCGCTACGATTACGGCAACGGCGGACCGCACAAGCGCCGCCTGCCAGGTGACCGTCAGACAGCCGACTCTGAAACTGAGCAAAAGCTCTGTCTCACTTTTTCGCAAAGGTGTCGTAAAACTTTCTGTCTCCAGCACGTCTAAAAGCACACCCAAATGGAAAACCAACAAAAAAAGCGTTGCCACAGTCGACCAAAAAGGAACGGTCACTGCCGTCAAACACGGAACCGCTACGATTACCGTTACGGTAGACGGCTGCAGCAAAACCTGCGAAGTAACCGTCAAAAAACCGCAGATTTGCTTTGCAAAAGATTCTGTCACGCTGACTGTAGGAGAAACCGCTCCGGCAAACGTATCGGTTTCTTCCAAAAACAAACCGGAATTTTCCAGTTCCAACAGCCATGTCGCCTCGGTTTCCGAAAACGGCAGAATCACTGCAAGAGCAAAGGGACGGGCATATATTTATGCCAAAGAAGACGGTGCAAAAGAACGCATGACCGTTACCGTAAAGGAAAAATAAAACGTAACACATATCGATAACCGGTAAGAACCACGGCAGATTCGGCTTTCCTGCGCAGAGATCGTCTGACGATTCAACCGGATCTTCCCCGCTCTGCTTTTACTTTAAATTCCCGTTTGCGGGATTGTTCAATAACTTCCCGTTTTTGTCAAAACGGGATCCATGGCAGGGACAGTCCCAGCTTTCCTCCACACGGTTCCATTTCAAACCGCAGCCAAGATGCGGACACCTCTTTTTTGCCGGAAGCAGAAGGTGAACCGCCGCTTCCCATCCGTTGACCAAAAGCTGCGGCTTTATCATACTTCTGGACGGAGAAAATACCACTGCATACGGATTTTGCTTTTCCATAACCAGATCCGTAAGGATCATTGCCGATACCATCGAAGAAGTCATGCCCCATTTATGAAAACCGGTCGCTGCATAACAATCCGGCATATGTTTGGCATAAGGCCCGATGTAAGGAATTCCATCTAACGTCATACAATCCTGCGCCGCCCAGACAAACCGGATGTGCGGTTTGGGATAATGCGTCTGAACAAATTCCAGCAGATGCTCCCGCCTTCCCCTGCACTTTCCTGTCCTGTGCGCTCCGCCGCCGACCAGAAGATCGTTTTTATAGCTGCGAAAAGAAAAACCGTTTTTGTTTTCGTCCATATACATGCCGTCCAATGTTTCGCCGTTTGCAAGCGCCGCCACATAAGACCGGCTCTGATACATTTTCAGAAAATACATGCCGTGCGTATTGACAATGGGAAAATGGGAAGCAAAGATTGCTTTCCGAAAGGCAATCGTCCCCTGTTCGCAGACAGCCGTATGATCTTTCCATTCCTGAACAAACGTATTTTCATAGATATGCAGCCCTTTGGCAATCTGCGCCGCAAATTTCAGCGGATGAAACTGTGCCTGGCGCAGAAAACCAATCGCGCCCGCTGTCGGAATCGGAAGCTCTTTGGCATCGGTCAGCGTTGGATGATATCCAAGCTGCAAAAGCGCCCGCTCCTCCTGTTCCAGTTTTTTCGGATGATCCGTTGTGTAGATATAGGAAGTTTTTTCCTCAAAATCACAGTCGAACGATGATCCGATTTCCCTGTATCTTTGCACTGCATGACAATTGATATCCAAATACATTTTTGCCTGTTCATATCCCGCGTGCTTGAGCAGTTTTTGGTAACACAGCCCATGCTGTGCCGTAATTTTTGCCGTCGTACCAGCGGTAACGCCGCCGCAGATTCTTCTTCCCTCTACCAGCATATAATCTACTCCCGCCTCCTGCAGAAAATAAGCGCATAAAAGTCCCGCCATTCCGCCTCCGACAATCAACACATCCGTTTTTTTATCTCCGTTCCATGACGGAAACTGCGGTAACGTTACATCTTCCAACCAAATGGAAGCCATGAGATCCCCTCCAATCTGTACGCACATTCGCATTGCGCCCATTGATCTGATCCATACAAAGAATGGATCCTGATTATTCTGCGCCATGAAACGGATCCGTATTCCCAATCGGCATCCGCTCTGTTTAAAAAAGGGAACAGACTGCTGTTACGGTTCCGCACTTGCGAAATTCAGCCAGAAAATCATTTCCTTCTCCCGGTTTCTGCGTTATAATGAGAACACTACATAGCTTCAGGAGGCAGTATGATCGATATTCCAATGAAGTGCAAAAGCGCCGTAAACCGCACTACTCTGCATACATTAAACAAAAAACAAAACGAAAGGCAGCCCCAGACAGAAGAGTCAGCCGTAATCTCATCCGTTCTAAAAGGACAGAAAATCTCCCTAGGCTCTTCTCTGACCGGTATCACTGCCCGATTGGGCTGGAAGACAAAAAATACCCGGTGCGATATCAACGTATCTGCATTTTTACTGGGCGCAGACGGAAAAGTACCGGGCGACGACTGGTTTGTCTTTTACGGACAAACGCGCAGTCCGGATCAAAGCACCGTCTTTTGTGCCGGGCAGGCAGAAGGATCCGAAAGCGTCACCGTTGATTTTCGCAGACTGCACCCGTCCGTCAAAAAAATTGTCTTTGTTTTGACGATCTATGAGGCATTGGAACATAAGCTTCATTTCGGAATGGTTTCCGACGCCTGGATCCGCATTTTAAATTCCAATGACAACACGGAGCTGGTCTGTTTTAAAATGACCGATTACTATTCCAATGTCACTTCTATGATGATCGGTGAAATCTATTGTCATAACGGCACTTGGAAATTTAACGCTGTCGGAAACGGAGTTGCAAAAGACTTAGCAGGTCTTTGCACGCTCTATGGAGTACAAGTAACCGATTAGAGGAGGAAAATCCACATGTTAACATTTGAAACAGTCAATGAATTAACGTTAAAAGTTACCTGCACAGGAAACGACGTGCTGTTTACCAAAGCAGGCTCTTTTATCGCAGGAGAAAACCCAAACGGAAAAAACTATCGATTTGAAAAGGTCTTGTTAGGGCCGCAGGCCAATCTTGCCCAGGCGGCGCTCGGCTCTCTGATGCGCCGCGTCACAAAAGAAAACCTTCCGCTTATGAAAGTGACGATGAACGGAGATTCCGTTACTTACTATGCCGATTATGAACAGCATGTCGTCGTATACCAGCTTGCCATAGGCGAAACCGTTTCTGTAGAATCCGAAAACATCCTGGCGTTTACTTCCGACTGCAAATACGACGTCCGTTTTATCGGATGCGGCGTAATTTCACAGAAAGGGCTAGCCACTTCCACGCTGACCGGAACCGGAAACCATGCGTATGTTGCAGTCCTCTCAAACGGCAATCCGATCGTTTTGAGCAATGTCCAAAACAAAAATACCATTTCCGTAGATCCGGACGCCGTGATCTGCTGGATGGGACAGGGAACGTACTGCGACCCGCAGGTAAAAACCGACATTTCCTGGAAAAACTTTATCGGTCAGGCATCCGGAGAGTCGTATGCCTTTGAATGGAACGGCAGCCAGCCGGTGTCCGTTGTCGTACAGCCTTCCGAACGGCGCGGCGGGATCCGGCTGAGCATAGATTGATTTCTACATGTTTCAGAAGGATCTGGACTGCAAAAAAACAGCTGCAAAGTGAAGCTACTTTGCAGCTGTTTCGCTGTTTGATCCAGCGGATAATGGGAGTCGAACCCACCCCCTCAGCTTGGGAAGCTGATGTACTACCGATATACTATATCCGCATTGGTATAATTATAGCACAGTCCAAAATTTTCTACAAGATGTTTTTTCTGTTTTTTCATCTCATTTTTCGGGTCATGATTGCCGTCATTTTTCCTCACACACCTGAAAAATATAAAATTTCAAATAATTACTCTCGTCCGCAGCCCATAAAATCGGATGATCCGGCGCCTGCGTGCGGTATTCTACCTGACGCAGCCGTTTATGCACATTACGCGCCGCCTGCGCAATCGTTTTTGTAAACAACTCATAATCCATAAAATGCGAACAGGAACAGGTTGCCAAAAACCCGCCCGGTTTCACCAGCTTCATCGCCCGCAGATTAATCTCCCGGTACCCCTTTACGGCATTTTTCACGGAATTTCTCGATTTGGCAAACGCCGGAGGATCCAGAATCACCACGTCATACCTCTCCCCGTTCTGTTCCAGCTCCGGCAGCAGTTCAAATACATCCTTACACAAAAATCGAACGCTCTCCTGCAATCCGTTTAATTTTGCATTCTCCCTTGCCTGGCAGACGGCATGCTCCGACGCGTCCACGCCAAGCACGCTCTTTGCCCCTGCAATCCCTGCATTTAAAGCAAACGATCCCGTATGTGTAAAGCAATCCAGCACGGTCTTATCCCGACACAGTTTCTGGACCGCAAGCCTGTTGTATTTCTGGTCCAAGAAAAACCCCGTTTTCTGCCCGTCTTTTACATCTACCAGATACGTTACCCCGTTCTCGATAATTTTCACATTCGTATCAAATTCTTCTCCGAGAAACCCCTTGCTGCGCTCCATTCCTTCCTGCAGGCGGACTTTTGCGTCACTCCGTTCGTAGACGCCCCGAATTTCTATTCCGTCCAATCGAAGCCTCTCCTTTAAAAGCTCCAGGATCTCTTCTTTCAGGCGGTCAATCCCGAGCGCCAAAGACTGTACGACAAGCACATCGGAAAATTTATCCACCACAAGTCCCGGCAGAAAATCCGCTTCTCCGAAAATGATACGGCAGCTTGACGTATCCACCGTCTGTTTTCGGTACTCCCAGGCATCCGCAACACGCTTGCGTAAAAATTCCCGGTCAATTTCTTCTTTCGCATTTCTTGTCAGCATGCGGATACGTATTTTTGAGTTTTGATTGATAAATCCCCTGCCCATGGGATAACCGTCAAAATCATGTACCGTTACCACATCGCCGTTGCAAAAATTCCCCACAGCCGCATCAATTTCATTGTCATAGATCCACATCCCTCCGGACTTAATACCTCTGCCCGCTCCTTTTTTCAATGTTACAACCGCCATAGTTCTCCTCCGCTTCTTTCCTGTTTTTATGATTCGGGAATCGTCCAGTCCTCCGCTTCCTGTCCATAACGCTCTGACTGCTCCAGATAAAACCGCACCGCTTCTTCATCCAAATCCCCGCCGTCCTGCATCTGCTGCGCCAGCTTGCAGTAACATACCTTAAGCGCGGCAAGCGGGACCGTTCCTCCTCTGCGGACATCGATCACCGCTTCCGCCCCATGCGCCGCCAGTTCAAACCACTGAATGGCCTCTTGGTAATCCTCCCTTGCCTGAAAATAACTTCCGATTTCACAGCACAGCTCCGCACACAAGGCATCCGGCATCAGTTTAAACGCCAATGAAAACAGCCTGTCCGCATTTCCCGACACACGATGGATATGGCAGAGCGCACAGATAGCTTCCCGTTTCATGTCAAACGATGCATCCGGCTGTCTTAAGACCGCCTCAAACAGCTCGGCAACTGTTAGAAAATCCTCTTCTCTTCCGCTGACAAACAGCTCTTTGACAAACATCGCATGCAGTTTGGCGGACAGGCGCCCTTCCTTTTCAAATATCCGCCGAAACAGCTGAAAATCCCTGCCGCTGTGCAGATTTCTCGGCAGATGCTGAATCTCTATTTCACTGTCATAAACCACCGGTTCCAGCCGTACGGTCTCATGCACTGCATCCTCCCAGACAAATTGGCGCAGGCGCTTATAAAGCTTCGGACGGTACTCTTTCCGATAGTTTGCAGTCGTATTAAACGCCGGAGGCGTCACATAATGCATCTGCACGATTTCAATTTCCGGTAAAAGCGCCTGCTTTAACCCGGCAAAACGTTTATGGTTAAAATAGTCCACCACTTCGTCGGCATCTGCCGAATAAATATATTCCATGGACGCTTTGGAGAACGCAAAATTCCTCGCCGCCGCAAAGTCGTCCTGCCAGACATAATCATATATCCGATCGGTAAATTCCGACGCAATTTCTTTTGTACGGTCCGTGGAACCCGTATCTACTATAATAATCTCATCCATCAGATCGGCAATCGAAACCAGGCATCTGCGCAGAACGTCCGCTTCGTTTTTTACAATCATACAAAGGCTTATGGTAATCAATGCTGTTCATCCCTCCTCTTTTTCATTCAGTATACTGTAATATCTAACAAATTACAAATCCTGCCTGTATTTGATTAGATTTGATTAAAAATTGTAACAGTTCAGCCATGCGATTGACCTAACGGGTATTACACCGGCTAAAATATAG
>OFGQ01000201.1_pt1 | contig 54601 bp, 49 predicted proteins | sample 1521791 | NCBI WGS metagenome assembly OFGQ01 (sample SAMEA3504116, study PRJEB24116) | mouse gut metagenome | biome: mouse gut; feature: mouse-associated habitat; material: faeces | place: Denmark | collected 2011 | reverse complement strand
GGGCCGCTTCGCAGTGGGTGGAGTAGAGGTTTGTAGGTTGGGAGAAAGGTTTGGGTGATTGGGATGGAAGTACGGGAGATTGGGGAAGGGTTTGGGAGTATTATGGTGGTGGTGCCTCATGAGGATGATGAGGTTTTGATGTGCGCGGGGATTATGGAGAATGCGGTAAGGCATGGGGTGGATTTGACGGTGGTGATGGCGACGAATGGGGATTATGGGAGTAAGGACGGCGCGGATGGCAGGGCTAGGCTGCGGGAATTTTTGGAGGGGCTTAGGGTGCTTGGGGTGCCGGAGGAGAAGGCGGTGTTTCTTGGGTATGCGGATACGGGGATGCCGGAAGGGGATAGTTTTTTGTTTGGGTTGTATCATGAGTCGGATGGGGAAAGGGTTCATCCTTCCCATTGCGGTGTTTCCACTTATGGTTTGCCGGAGAAGGAGGAGTTTCATAAGGAAAAGTACGGGGAACATGGGTTGTATACGAGGAATGGGTTTTATGGGGATTTGAAGGCGGTGATTAGGAAGTATCGGCCAGAGAATATTTTTACCACTGCGGCGGAGGATACGCATGGCGATCATAGCGGGCTGTTCTTTTTTGTGAGGGATGTACTGGAAGAATGTAAGGAAGAGGGGTATCGGCCGAAGCTTTACAGCGGACTGGTGCATTCCCGGGCGGGGGATGAGAATTGGCCAGGGAGAGGGAAAGTGGCTGGTTTTGATTCGCCGGAATTATGGGCAGAGGGAACGGATGGGGAAGGGAGTTCTGCCAAAGGAGAGAATAGGGTATTGGGGAAGCTGAAGTGGGAGGATCGTATCGTTTTTCCGGTGCCGGACTCTATGAGGGGAAAACGGTGGGAGGAAAATAAGAAGGCGGAGGCGTTATCGAAGCATGTGACGGCGTTAAAACCGGATGCGGTGGATTTCCTTTATGCTTTTGTGAAAGAGGAAGAGATTTTTTGGGAAATGGGAGGATGAGGAAAAGTGGTGAAGGATAATAAGGCGATTTATCCGGTGGAGGCGTGGGATATTACGGAGGAAGAATTCCGGATGGAGCATGTCTACCGGAATGAGACGACGTTTGCGTTGTCCAACGGTTATATCGGAACGAGGGGTACTTTTGAAGAAGGGTATCCGTTTTCCGAGGACGAAGGGCTGGAGGGGAATTTTATCAATGGGTTTTATGAAAGCGAAGAAATCCGTTACGGGGAATGGAACTTTGGTTTTCCCACGAAGAGCCAGACGCTGTTGAACCTGCCCAATGGAAAGACAATCAAACTTTTCCTCGGGGAAGAAGAGTTTGATATGCGTAAGGGGAAGCTGGCAAAGAGCCGGCGGACGCTGCATATGAAAGAAGGAGTGCTGGAAAGGGAGGCGGAGTGGGAAAGCCCTTCGGGGAAGCGGATACAGCTCCGTACAAGGCGTTTCGTTTCTTTCGCCCATAAAAATTTGATGGCCATGGAATATGAGGTGACGCCGCTGAATTTTACGGGGCAGCTGCGTCTTATGTCCATTTTGGACGGGGAGGTGGAGAACCATACGAGGAAAACGAATCCGCTGGTGGATTACGGCCCATTCGGGGAGCATTTGCTGCCAGAAAAAATAGAGGCAGGGGAGGAAAGCCTTTATTATGAAGGAACGGCAAAAAACAGCGGGCTTGCCATGGCTTGTGGGTGCAGTCATGTTTTCCGTGCAGGGGAATACCGCATAGAGGCAGGAAAAGAGGGGAAGAGAGTATGGCTGGCATATGAAGCGGAGGGAAAAGAAGGGGAGAAGCTGCGCCTTTTTAAGTGGATAGCCTATACCAGCGTGCTGGATTGGAAAGAAGGCGGCAGGGAAAAGATGGAGCCGTTTGTCCGGGATGTGCTGCAAAGGGCGGAGGCGGAAGGCTTTGAGGAACTTCTGGAAAAGCAGAGGGCTTATATGGAAGCCTTTTGGGAAAAGGCGGATGTAAGGATTTTTGGCGATGAAAGATTGCAGCAGGGAATCCGGTTCAATCTTTTTCATGTAATGCAGGCTCTGGGCAGGGACGGCAGGACAGGAATGGGAGCCAAGGGGCTGTCGGGCGAAGGCTATGAGGGGCATTATTTCTGGGATACGGAGATGTATGTCCTGCCGGTGTTTATTTATACGGAACCGGCGCTCGCAAAAGGATTGCTGGATTTCCGCTATGATACGTTAGAGGAAGCGAGGGAAAGGGCAAGGGTATTGGGGCATGAAAAAGGGGCGTTGTATCCTTGGCGGACGATTAACGGAACGGAGGCTTCTACCTATTTCCCGCTGGGAACGGCGCAGTACCATATCAATGCGGATATTGCCTATGCTTTCAAGCTTTATGTGGACGTATCGGGGGATTACGATTATCTGGAGAAGCGGGCGGCGGAAGTGCTGGTGGAGACGGCAAGGGTATGGGCGGACGTAGGCTGTTTTGTTCCTTCCAAAGGCGGGCGTTACTGCATCTGCGCAGTCACCGGGCCGGATGAGTATAATGCGATTGTGGACAACAATTTTTATACAAATCTGATGGCGAGGGAAAATATCAAAGATGCCCTTTGGGCGTTAAAAGAAATGGGCGAAAGGAACCCTTCGGCTTTGGAGGAGCTTTCCTGCCGTCTGGGGATTACCAGGGACGAAACGGAGTATTGGGAAAAAATCGTGGAGAAGATGTATTTTCCTTATGATGAGGAACGGCAGGTCTATCCGCTGGACGATGGGTTTATGATGCGCAAGCCTTGGGATGAAAGCAAAATCCCTGAGGAAAAAAGGCATCTGCTTTATGAAAATTACCATCCTCTTTTTGTTTATAGGCAACGGATGTCGAAACAGGCGGATGCCATTTTAGGGCTGCTGCTGCATTGCGATTTGTTTTCCATCGAAGAGCTGCGGAGGAATTATGACTTTTATCAGGAAGTCACCTTGCACCATTCTTCCCTTTCCACGTGTATTTTTGGGATGCTGGCCTGCCGGATTGGATATAGGGAAGAGGCATATCGGTATTTTGCGGAGTCGGCGAGGATGGATTTGGACGATTACCACAATAATTTTTATGCCGGCATCCATGCGGCCAATATGGCAGGAACCTGGCAGGCGATTGTCTTTGGCTTCGGCGGGGTAAGGATCCATAACGGCATGCTTTGGATAGAGCCGTTTCTGCCAGAGGCATGGGAAGGCTATTCCTTCCCTGTTTCTTATCAGGGAAGCCGGTTAAGGGTTTTTGTTGGCGGGAATGGAACCGAAGTGGAGCTGGAAAACGATGTTCCGGCATGTTTTATGGCAAGAGGCGTAAAGAAGGAACTGAATAGAAAAGGAGAAAAGTGGATTGAAGAAGTATAAAGGGATTTTTTTTGACTGGGACGGAACGGCGGTAGTTTCCCGCAAAGCGCCGGTGAAGGAAGCGGCGGCCGCTATGAAGGGCTTGCTGGAGAAAGGAGTGAAGCTGGTGATTGTGAGCGGCACTACTTATGAAAAGATAGCGGGGGGAAAGCTGGAGGAGTATTTTACGGAAGCGGAATTGGAGCATCTGTATCTGGGGCTGGGAAGGGGGGCGTATAATTACCGGTTTGAGAAGGGAAAGCCGGTGGTATTTGCAGACCGGATTCCAGACAGGGAAGGGATTTTGCGCATCCATGATACGGCTTATGGGATTCACAGGGAACTGTTTGCATCTTACGGGCTGGAAACCGATGTGGTATTCTGCCGTCCGAACTATTGCAAGATTGACTTGATGGCGGGTTCGGACAGGGGGGAACATCTGTTTATGCAGGAAAGCGAAATCGAGTCGTTAAAGGCGATTCTGAATGCCCATGGCATAAAGGGGGGTCTTGGGGAGCTGCTGGAGATTGCGGGCAACGTGGGGCAAAGGCATGGGGTGGAAATAAAAGCAACCTGTGACGCGAAATATCTGGAAGCGGGAATCAGCGACAAAAGCGATAATACAGATGTTATTTTCGGCGAACTGGAGAAACGTTTTCAAATTAAAGGGGAAGAATGCTGTTTTTGGGGGGATGAATTCGTGGGGCTGGAAGAAGGGATTTACGGGAGCGACAGCTTTATGATTACGGAGAAAACGAAGAACGGCGATTTTTATGATGTATCTTCCGTAAATGGCAAGCGGCCGGAGAACGTGCGGCAAATTGGGGGAGGCGTGGAGCGGTTTCTGCATTTCCTAAAGGAACAGGAGGGCGGATTTTAAAAAGATTCAAATAAAAAGGAAGAAAAGATAGACAATCGGTTCATTCAAAAAAAAGAATGGGCCGATTTTTTTTGTGCGCCGGAAAACTATGCCATAATGGTAAAATAAAGCGCCAGTATCAGGCGGTTTATGAATACAAAAGAAAAGGAAGGATGTACAAATGAAAAAATACGGTTATGTCAGAGTTTCATCGAAAGACCAGAATCCGGCAAGGCAGATAGAGGCCATGCTGGAAATTGGTGTGGAAAGGGAAGATATTTATGTGGACAAGATGTCAGGAAAAAGCTTTCTGCGTCCGGCATACCACGACCTGGTGCATAAACTGGGAGAAGGGGATATCCTGTGTATTAAAAGTATTGACAGGCTTGGGAGGAACTATAGGGAAATTCTGGAGGAGTGGCGCAAGATTGTCAAAGAGAAGGAAGCCAATATTACGGTGATCGATATGCCGTTATTGAATACCGCTTCCGTGAATGGAGATCTGACAGGTACTTTTGTGGCAGATCTCGTACTGCAGATCTTAGCTTATGTGGCAGAAACGGAGCATTCCTTTATTAAAAGCAGACAGGCGGAAGGGATCGCGCTTGCCAGAAAAAATGGCGTTCAGTTTGGAAGGAGAAGGTTAGAAGTAACGAACAAGTTTGAAAAAATGTTTGAAGAATGGGAAAATGGAAGAATTTCAGCAAGGGCGGCCGCAGAAAATTTGCAGATCAGTTATTCTACATTCTATAGGAGATGCAAGGAATATGAAAAAAAATTGGAGAAAAATGGATAACTTTGTTTTAAAATGTAGACTTTATGAAACAAGATAAATAATATGTATAAACTATCATTTGCACAATTCTAATTTAGAAATATATTCTTTTTCTTATTATAATCCGTTTGTTTCAAAATGTCTACTTTATGAAACAAAATATGATGACGGAGATATGGTGAATCTATATGAAAATCAAAGTATCTGTTTGTTCTGCGGATGAGTTGTATTGTGAAAAACTGATCAGCTATTTTAATTCACATTATTATGATAAGTTTCAGTGGGATTTATTTACGCAGCCCGCATATTTACAGCAAATTTTTCAATCGAATACGGCGGATCTGATCCTGGTCGGCGGGGAAATGAAAGAGGAATTGGAAGAAGTGGAGGAAGCATCCAGAAACGGCCAGTTATGGGCATATCTGGTGGAAAATGACGACGAGCAGGAAGATGGGAACTGGTATTTGGAAAAATACCGGCGGGCAGATCAAATCTATAGGGATTTACTGGATCTATACGCTAAGAAGGAACATACCCATTATAAGGATACGTCTATCGTCAGCGGAAAGACATCTTTTATCGCGTTTGTATCAGCGGGAGGAGGAATCGGAGCTTCCACCATTGCCTGTGCGGCGGCTAAGGCGTTTTCACAGATGGAGAAAGTCTTGTATTTGAATTTGGAAAATCTGGGTTCCTGCGAAATTGCTTTTACGGGAGAGAGCAAATCCGGTTTTGACGAATTGGTATACGCAGTAAAAAGCAGGCGCAATACGCTGGAATTGAAAATCGAAAGCTCCGTTTCCAGGGACGGGACAGGAACTTATTATTTTAAAGAATGCGAGAATCCATTGGATTTGCAGACATTATCGCCGGAGGATATGAAGGAGCTGCTGAAGGGAATCGAGTCCTTGAAGACCTATGACAGAGTGGTGATCGATCTTGGGAACGGTATGCAGGATAAGGAAATTGCGGTAATGTCCATGGCAAACAGAGTGATTATGGTGACAGACCATAGCGAGATTGCAGCATATAAACTACAACGCTATCTGAAATTCGCCCAGGCAGTGGAAGAAGTCAGAAAAGTAGATATTATTTCCAAAATACAGATTTATTTTAATAAAAGCCTGAAAAGCATGCAGCTGCCGGAACATATCTCTCAGATACGCGTAGGAGGCGCCTTTCCGCTGATTAAAAACGGCGATTATGTAGGAATTATAGAAAAAATAGCGAAAATGGAGCTTCTGCAGAATATCAGATAGCGATCAGGAGGACGCATATGTCACAGGAAATCATGGGCAAAGCACAAGAGGATATTCGAAAAAAGATACTGGAAAACATCAATTTGACGAAAATAGAGGATGATGTGCTGGAGGATCAGGTCAGGGAAGAAGTGAATCGGTATTTCAGCAGGAAATATGTGTCCATAGAGGATAAGGCGCTTCTGGTGGATCAGATCTTCAGCGCCATCCGGGGATTTGGCTTGTTGGATACGATAATTAATGATCATACGGTGACAGAGGTTATGATCAACGGACCAAATGAAATCTTCATTGAAAAATCAGGGAAGCTGATGCGGATGGAAGAACGGTTTGAAAGCGAAGAAAATCTGCTGGATATTGTACAGAGGATTGTTGCTTTGGCGGGCAGGGAAGTAAACCAGGCGAATCCTATCGTGGATACAAGGCTGCAGGACGGTTCCCGCGTGAATGTAGTATTGAGGCCGATTTCCTTAAAAGGACCGATTGTCACGATAAGAAAATTCTCGAAAGAGCCGATGACGGTAGAACGCCTCATCCAGTACGGTTCGATTACGCCGCAGATTGCGGACGTGCTGAAACTGCTTGTAAAAGCAAAATATAATATTTTTATTTGTGGAGGAACCGGCTCCGGCAAGACTACTTTTCTCAATGCAATCTCTAATTTTATTCCCTCCGATGACCGCGTTATTACGATTGAGGATTCGGCGGAATTACAGATCGCCAACGTGGATAATCTGGTCAGCCTGGAAACAAGGAATGCCAATACCGCAGGAGCCGGCGCTATTACGATCCGGGATTTGATCAAATCGGCGCTGCGTATGCGCCCTGACCGTATTGTTGTGGGGGAAGTCAGAGGGGCGGAGGCGTTGGATATGCTGCAGGCAATGAATACGGGGCATGACGGCTCCCTGTCAACAGGACACGCGAATTCGACAAGGGATATGTTAAGCCGTCTGGAAACAATGGTTCTGACGGGGGCGGAAGGGCTGCCATTGGATGCAGTAAGGCAGCAGATCGCATCCGCTGTGGATATTATCGTCCATTTATCCAGATTACGGGACCGATCCCGGAAGACGATGGAGATTACGGAAGTGGTGAAATACGAAGAAGGCAAAATACAGCTCAATCCCCTCTATGTCTTTCAGGAGGAAGAAGGATCTACCGTGGATAAGGTGGTCGGAACGCTGAAGCGGACGGATCATCCAATGATGAATGATTTTAAACTGAGGCTTATGGGATATCGAGGTACGATATGATGTTTTGGAAGAAGAAGGAAGAAAAATATGAACCGATAGAATCTCTCATATACGGCGGAGAAGATTACCATGTTTATCATATGACCGTAAAGGACAGAACTGTGGCCGGATTGATGGGGACGGGCATAGGAGCGGCTGTATCCTGGCTTTTTTTTAAAAATATCGTCGTCACGATTGTGGCGGCGGCAGCTGTTGCGGCATTGGCGCAGGGGATTTATCAGGAAAGCAGGCAGAAAAAGAGAAAAAAGGAACTTCTCCTGCAATTCAAGGACTTGCTGGAATCGTTGACATCTTCTTATGCGACAGGAAAGAATACGCTGGATTCGTTTCGGGATGCATGGGGGGACTTGGAACAAATCTATGGGGAAAAATCGGATATTACGACAGAACTGGCAATCATTGTGACAGGAATGGAAAATAACATTAAAATAGAGGATCTGCTGACGAATTTCGCACAGCGCAGCGGATTGGAGGATATTGCCAGTTTTGCGGATGTTTTTCGTGTTTCCTTGCGGCAGGGGGCGAATATCCAGGATATCATCGCCTCTACCAGGGACGTGATCAATGACAAAATTGAAATCGAGATGGAGATACAAACGATGATTGCGGGAAACAAGAATGAACTGAATATTATGATGATCATGCCTCTGGTGATTCTGGTCAGCCTTGGCGGTTTGGGGGGCAATATGACAGCGGCGTCCAATACGCCGGTAAATGTAGTCATTAAACTCATTGCGCTTGGCATGTTCTATCTGGCTTATTTTCTTGGACGCAAATTTACGGATATTAAAGTATAAGAAAACAAAAAGAGAAAAGGAATGAGGGAAAGATGCAGAGTACGTTTCAGCTCGCCATGCTGGTGCCGACGACGGCGATCGTCTTATTCTGGGTCATATTGGCGGCAAAATATGAAGAAAAATTTGAAGAGGTGACATCATCCATTCCTTCGGAAGATTATTACCTGTGCGAACTCTTTTACATAGGGTTCCAGATCATGGAAATGATTCATTTTAATATGAAGTCGGATTCTTCCAGAAAAAAAATCAAGTTAATGTCGGAAGTATATGGAAAAAAATATGCCGAATATTACTATTATGTGTCCGTAGGAGGGAAAATTACATATGTAATTACAGTATTTCCGCTGATTTCTTTACTGGCGCTTCTGGCCAACAATCCTGTCGCGCTGCTGTTCGGAGTCGTTTTTGCGGCGATTTTCGTATGGTATATGAATGAGAGTTTTAAGGACAAGCTGACGGACAGAAGGGAAAAGATTCTGGCGGAATTCCCGCAGGTTCTGTCAAAAATGACGCTGCTTGTCAATTCAGGAATGCTGTTGCGGGATGCATGGAACTTGATTGCGAACCAGTCCGACACCATATTGTTCCAGGAAATGCAGCTGACAGCGACCCAGTTAAAAAACGGGGTGCCGGAAGCTGCGGCATACCGGGAATTCGCAGAGCGGTGCGGGATCAAGGAAATCCGTAAATTTGCCGCAACAGTCATTCAGGGTCTGGAAAAGGGAGCGGCAGAGTTGACAATGTTTTTAAAAGATATGGCGGACGAGCTATGGCTGGAAAAACGCAATCTGGTGAAGCAGAAAGGGGAAAGAGCCAACGCGAAACTGTTGGTTCCGACTGTCATTATTTTTATTGGTATTTTATTTATGATTATGGCTCCGATCATATCGGGGTTATAAACGGAATTCTGCCTTATATGGCAAAGTTCTGGTTAGATAACTGATTAAGGAAAAGGGAAGAGAGGGAAATGACATGAAAACATTTTTACAAATCAAGAAAATGCAGATGAAGCAAAAACTGGAAAAGAGGCTGGAGGAATTGATGCGCGAAGATGGGGATACCAATTTCGTATCGATCATACTGATTATGGTCATTGTCATCGCGATCGCTATTATTTTCCAGGAACAGCTGACAAATGCGGTTCAGAATGTATTTGGACAGCTGACGGATTTTATCGGCTGATGAATCGATGGGTGAAGGGCATGGTGAAAAAAGAAAAAGGCGCGGTCATGGTGGAGGCAGTCATCGTATTTCCTATCGTATTGCTGACTGTTTTTTCACTGATCTATTTGGGATTGTTTAAACTGCAGGAGATGGCGATGCTTTACCAGGTACAGCGCGTGGCGCACCAGGGCGCCCATGTCCTGGCCAATCCCGGCTACCGTACATTAGGGAATTATACGGGAAAACATATTGATTTTATCTCAAACCCTGCGGATGTGAATGAATATTATAAGGCAAGCCACAAAAACTTGCTTGTTTTATATAGGGAACTGGCGGGGTATGGGGCCTGGACCAGCGAAAGTGAATTAAGGTATTTTATGAACAGGCTGGCAGACAGCACTTTGATCTTGGCGGGAGGAGCTTATGCGGACAATACGGTGACAGTTCATAGGGGGCTGTTTGCCACGCAGATCAAGGCAGAAGTGACGTTCCGCTTTCCGACTCCGGGGGTCATGAGATATTTCGGTTATCCCGATTCCCTGGCATATAAACAGTCGGCGACTGCGGTTGCCCTGGATCCGGCGAATTTTGTGCGCATGGTCGATCTGGCGGGGGACGCGCTGACCATCGTAAGCGAAAAGCTCGGCATCCGGGGCGATTTGCAGAAGATTATGAACGGAATAAGAAAATACGTATTTTAGGTGGAAAAGATGGTAAATTTCTGTACAAAGCACAAAGGAACAATAGCGGTTTTCCTGACATTGATTCTGGTTCCAACCTTTATATTCAGCGGGGTCATGATTGACGGCAGCAGGATTATGGCGAGCAAGAATATGATTTCAGGGGCGGGCGATCTGGCAATGAACGCTGCTTTATCCAATTATAATGAAAAACTAAATGAGACTTATGGATTGCTTGCGATGGCAAATACCGCAGAGGAAGTGGAAAGCATTATGCAGGACTATTTTGAGGCCTCTTTGAATGCCTGCGGTGTTTCGCAGGAGGATTTCAGCAAAGCTCTTGTATATCTGGAGTTGACCCAGGGCGGTTTTTCCGCTTCCGATGTCGTAAATACAGAAATTTACCGTACCGAAGTCCTGAAGCAGGAAATATTGGAATATATGAAGTACCGCGCCCCGGTTACGTTGATCGGCAGAGCGATGGAGGGAAAAACAAAAGAGCTGGAAAACATGTCGGAGGAACGGGAGGCGGCAAAGGCAGAAGTCGAATTTGAAAAGGAATTAAACGATGTCCAGAAGCTGTTTGATGAATTGAAAGAACTGGTGGAGAAGCAGGAGGGGTATGTATATAACATCGGTGACGAACAGTCTTTGAACCGTCTGTTGTCCGACACGGAAAGTAATTATGGGAACATTACCTTGTTGGCAGTGGCTCATTACCGATTGCAGCATTGCAAAGAGAAAGAATCTGGAGAGATGAGGGACCTTATGATAAGGATGGCAGATTTATTTTGCAATACGAGCGATATCACAGCAGATACGGTATCCAACCTGATTAAGATGAAGCGTATTGATAATGCCATGCGCGGACAGAATCCCTCCTCTTTGCTGAGGGATTTGGACAAGGAAAGTGACGAGTATAGGGAAACACAGGAAATCATTTCTGCATATGAAAGCGCCAAAGCTGACATGGAAGCAGGGATATCATTCATAGAAGGGAAATTGGATACTCTTGTATGGGTAGCCCATGATGCCACGAATCGGCAATGGAAATATGCCAGCGAGGGGAAACAGAATTGTATCGATATAAAAGATAAACTGAATGAGATCAGGGCTGAGGTGGAGAAAAGCAGGGGAAAGTATGAAAACTGGAAAGCAGCGGTCAATAATATGTCGCCCGGGGCATCAAAAACAGCTTATCAGGAAAGCCTTAACGAAGTAAGCGGTTTATTTGAAAACGGGGGCATTATCGGTGACTTTGAGAAAAAAATTGATAATAATAAACAATATTTTGAAGAGGTCGAACAGGCTTTAGACCAGATAACGTTTCTGGAATACCGGGTGGATTATGACATTTCCGACAAGGAGAAGTTTATTAAAAAGGCGGATTACGGGCAGATCGTGGAAAGCGGAGAAGTCAGCAACGCGGCGGCTGGATTTATGGGGAACTATCATACTCCTTCCCAAATGGGACTGTCTGTGGAAATCAACAAGGAAGTGGATGAAAGGGATCCCTTTATAGATAAACTGAAAAATGAATACTGCAATAAGACGGAGGCCGATGAATCAAAAGCGCAGCAGCAGACGGACCAATGGAACCAAACGATGCAAGGGAAAAAGCATACGCTTCTGGATATTTTTACAACCCGTGACATTCCGAATGTCAATGTGCGGAGGATGGCGGGCAACGATCTTCCTTCCATATGGCTGACGATCCCGCCGGAAGCGGACTATGGGGGCAGTTCGATCAAAATGGAAGGCGGGCTGGAGGATGAAGAAGCCAGGAAAGCCGCAGCAGAATGCGGAAGCAGCAATCTGGGGGAGGATGCCGCTATTTTGGCAGATATGTCCTCTTTGAATTCCAAAATAGCCGGATATGCCATGAGCGGATTGGAACCTTTGTATTATACGGAATATGTTATGGGCATGTTTTCGTATTATACGGTAAACCGCGACCTGAATGGGAGAGAGATCGCCAATCCTGAGTCCATAAGCAGGGCATCCTTAAAGGAAAATGCCATTTATCGGGCAGAAGTGGAATACATTCTGTGGGGAAGCCCGAATGTGAGAAGCAATATTAATAAGACAAAAGCGATTCTGTTTGCGTCCAACTTTGTATTCAATATGTCCTTTGCGCTCACGAATAAGACATTAAGAAGACAGGCGAAACTCATCACGCTTTTTTTCCCGGTCGGCCCGCTTGCCAAAGCGGCGATTCGGTGCGCCCTTCTGACAATGGTCGCTACGGTGGAAACGGTGGATAATGTGTGTGATCTGCTGGACGGAAAGGCGGTGCCGCTGATCAAGAAGGAAGAAAAATGGCGGACGTGGCTGCTATGGCGGCCAAAGCCTTATAAAAAAGACAATTCAGGATTTACTTATGCGGACTACTTATGGATTATGGTCTGTATCAAGATGTATATTCCGTCCCAGAGAACGAAATTGCTGGGAAGAACGGCGGACTGCATCGAACTGAATATGACAAATAAGAAGACGGATAATAAAAACTCGCTGAAACATATGTATACTATGATCGCCGTGGATGCTTCGGTATTGGTGGATACTTTCTTTTTACAGAAACTGGGGGGCGCTGGATATGACGTTCCCTATAACAGGAATGCTTTTAAGGTAAATTATCATGGGATTCAGGGATATTAAGAATAAGAAAAAGAAGGAAAAAGGCAGTATTACGCTGGAGGCCTCCATCTTCCTGGTGATTTTTATCGTATTTTACATGGCTATGATGGATCTGATCCAGATCGCCAGGGCGCAGGTTGTTCTGCAATATGCCGCCAATGAGGCGGCCAGGGAAATTTCCCAGTACAGCTATGTGCTGACAAAACTGGGGATTGTGGATAAGCGTGTCAGTACGTCCACGCAGGCAGAAGCCTTCCGAAGCGATGTGGCAGGGTTTATGGATGATATTGAAGAAGTCGGCCGGCTCTTTTCATCGGGCGGAAACGGGATAGGGGCATTGCAGCAGGCGGGCAGCCACGCCCAAAGTATTTTTGGGGACCCGGATGCCTTGATGAACAATATTTTCAGCCTGATCAAAACAAAAGGGGCGGATATATTGAGCAATATGGTGATAGAAGCGATCGTGGAAGACATCGTGGAAGCCCAGATCAAGAATATGACAGCCAAGGGCGTGGATGAATATTTGCAGGATCTGGGAATAGAAGGAGGCATGGGCGGACTGGATTTTGGAAGCAGCAGATGGGCGAACGCGGCCAGCGGAGGAATGCCGGAGCTGGAAGTTTCCATTGTATATACGATCGATTTCCACCTGGGATTTTTTGAACTGGAACCGAGGAAGTTTAAGGTGTGTGCGAAGACAGCGTTATGGTGAGAGTATGGTTATGATAGTTGGAACGGGAACGGGAATCTTGTGTTATTTGCTGAATATGTTGTGCCGGTATGACGAGGAGGCAGGAAAAGAAGGAAACAGACTTCCTTATCTTTTGCCTATGGACAGGAAAAGGGGGATAACGCTTGCCGTATGCCTGGCAGGATGTACGGGGATGACGTGGCTTTTTGCCCAATACCAGTACGGGCCTTTGAAATCCATCCGTTATTTGCTGCTGTTAGCCGTATTATATCCGATCGCTTGGAAGGATGCCAGGGAAAAAAGGATTCCTAATCGGTGGCTGGCTTATATTCTGGCATGCAGAATGGTTCTGTTTATAGCGGAGATCCTATGTTTCCCCGATATGTGGCTGGAGAATATTGCATTTACTTTATTCGGAGGAGCGATAAGCGGCGCGGTTTTTTTTGTTGCTTATGTGCTTTCCAGACATGCAATCGGCATGGGGGATGTCAAATTGTTTGCAGTGATCGGGCTGTGCCTGGGATTTCGGACGACTTATTTGGTAATGATTATGTCTTTGGTTTTCTCTGCCTTGTATGGAGTGGGCATGGTGCTGAGGAAGAAAAAAGGCATGAAGGATGAGATCGCTTTCGGACCGTTTATTGCGGCCGGCACATTTATTACTTTACTGATAGGAGCATAGGTATGAAAAAGAATCTTTCGATTGTTATGATCGTTTTGCTGGTGCTGGCTTGGTATATTACGTTGTCTACATGGCTGGGCAATGAAAAGAAATATAATGATATGATCGCCGAGGCGCGGAGACTGGAAGAGAAAGGGCTGTATTTGGATGCTGTTTCCCAGTATGAAAAGGCAAAAGAGGTCAAGGGGAATGCGCTGGAGCTGGAAGAATATATTGCCGATGATTATCTGGCAATGGGGGATTATAAAGAATATAGGAAAAAACTGAATGAGATTATTACTGTCTATGGGCCGGTGGAACGGGATGTGACAAAGCTTTATGAGTTTACCAGGGAATACCTTTCCGAAGACAGCGTGATCGAGCTGGTAAGCGGTTTACATGAGCAGTATCCGGACAGCGGGATCGTTACGGAATACTACGACAGCGTAAAAGGAAAATACATAGAACGCACTTGTGTTTATGAAAAGATTTATGATTTCGCGGGAGATTATGCGGTATATGTCCAGAATGGGAAAAAAGGATTGATCGGAACGGACGGGGATATCGTGATTGAGGCGGTTTATGATGAGATCGGTTTTAACGGGAAGGACAAGCAGGAGATCGCGGTAAGGGATGGAAGCCAGTGTTTTTTTATTAACAATAAGGGCTATAAAACTAAAATGCCGGAGGAAACGTATGCATACATCGGAATGGTATCACAGAGCAGGATGGTTGCCAGCAAAGGTGGAAAATACGGATATCTGGATAAGAATTTTAAAGAAAAAACAGAGTTTGTGTATGATGGGGCTACACCCGTTTATGAAGGGATAGGAGCTGTCCAAAAAGGCTCCAAATGGGCGCTTGTGAATAGAAACGGGGAATTGGTCACGGATTTCATTTATGACGAGGTCTTGCAGAACAGCAAAGGGATATGCAGTGAAAATAAGAGGATTGCGGTCAGGCAGGGAGGCGTTTTCTTTCTGGTTGATACGAAGGGGGAACGGGTTTCCGAACAGAATTACGAAGACATGAAAGCGTTTGAATCGGAAAGCATGTGCGCGGCATGTATCGACGGAAAATGGGGATATATCGATAAAGACGGAAATTTGAAACTGGCCTGTTCTTATGAGGACGCAAAATCCTTTTCCAACGGATATGCAGCCGTTAAGAAAAACGGAAGCTGGGGGTATATTGATGAAAATAATTATATGACGATCCGGCCTTCTTTTGACGATGCCGGGCTGATGACGGAACAGGGAGTGGCGCCGGTCTGCCATGGGAATGCATGGACCTTGCTGCAGCTGAAAATTATGGAATGATTGCCTGAAAGGCGGAAATGGGGAAAGCGATGGATTTGGATTTTAAACAGCAGAGCGTGGGAGAGACCGTTTATCTTGTTTTTGATATTGATGATGCATGTGATGCAGAGCCATTTGAGATCGATACTTTTGCAATGAACATGATGGCGCATAACAGGATTGCGAATATCGTTCAGGCGCAGATTGTCAGGATCAATGAAAAAAGGCAGCTTCAATTTAATATTACCGGGCTGGCAAAGTTGAACGGAAGGATATCGATGCCCAGGCCGAAAAGGGAAGTGCTTGGAATCTTAAACAGTATATTGAATGCATTTGAGGAGGTGGATGCTTATATGCTGGATATGAACCATCTCTTTCTGGACTGGGAATATATCTATATGGACGGTCAGGAGAACTGCATGCTGATGTATCTTCCATTTGACCATGGCTTTCATAAAGACAAGATTGAATTTTTGCAGGAGATTGTGGGCAGGATACAGCCGGATTTCCAGGAAAAAGATCCTTATCTGTTCGATATCATGAATGCATTCAGCAGGGAGGCAATTCAAAAGCTGTCGGATTTCAGGGAAATCATTAAGAAAAGCGCCAACGCCGGAAAGGATGTGGAAAGGGAGGAACAGAAAGAAGAAATACTCCAGCAGGAACCGATTTGTGCTGTTCCCCTGCCCTTGAAGAAAGAAGAGGAGGCGGTTTCCGAGGCGGTTCTAACAGGGATCCCAAGGGGGGAAGATAAAGCGGTGAAAAAGAGTTCGGACAGCCCGAGAAATCCATTGATCAATATCCCGGGAAAAGGGCCAAAAGAAACCAAGGAAAAGGAAGCCAAGGAAAAAGAAGCTTTCAAAGTTTCCCTGCCGGGAAAAAAGAAACCGGAGAAAAAACCGGAGAAAATGAAACCGGAAAAAAAGAAAAAGGAAAAGGCAGGGATCTTCAAAAAGAGCAGCGGGAAACAAAATGTTCTGTCTATACCGAAAAAAAGGAAAGCCGGGGAAAGCGCGGTTCAGGATGAAGGCTGGAGAACCGTTTCCAGACAGGAAGATACGTCTGGAGTTGGAAAAAACAGACAAAGCGACATGTATGAAGAGTATGAAATGACGGAGATTATAAAAGAACCTCCCATTGCGCAAAACGATGGCAGAGAAACTATCATTCTGGAGCAGACGGACTGGCCGGGAAGCATGTCAGCCGGGCTGACCAGAAAAAGGGACGGAACTTTTTATCGGATGAACGGGAACCGAACGGCCATCGGTTCCAGCCAGACGGCGGATATTTGTGTTTACGGCAATGGGGCGATCAGCAGGATCCATGCGGTGATTACTTTTGAAAACGGTAATTATTATATAGAGGATAACAAGTCGAAAAACGGAAGCTTTATCGGTGAGAGCAGACTGCCGCCTGGAACAAAGCGCCAGCTGTCTGACGGAATGGTCATCAGGCTGGCAAACGAAGATTTTGAATTTTCCAAAGATTAATTTTGGTAAAGATCCGTATAGGGGATTTTTATAGAGAAGACAAAGGAGGAGGAAAAATGCAGCACATATTGAAATCGAAGCTATTTATTGCTATGGCCTCTCTGCTGACGGTTATTGCGGCCACAGCTGTTATTTCCATCAATGTCAGCCATTCTGTGGATGATTTGCAGGTGAAGCTGGATTTAGGCAATAAATATGTTTCCGAACTGGATTATGAGAATGCAATTATTGCATACGAAGAAGCTTTGGAGATCGATCCCTATTGCCTGGATGCTTATTTGGGGCTGTCCGATGCATATCTGGCATTGGGGCAGGAAGACATGGCGATTGAAATCATGGAACAGGCGAAAGAATTGCTGCCGGAGAATGTGGATATTTATGTGAGCCTGGCGCAATTATATGCATCGCAGGGCCAGACCAGCCTTGCTGTATCGATATTGGAAGAAGGGATTGAGACTACGGGGTCCGACCGTTTAAAGGATATGTTAGGGGAATACTGGCCGGAAGATGCAAAGACGGAATTGGCGGCCGGGAGAGGAACATCTGCGGAAACATCGGAAATTCCTCCTAAGGAAGAGGACTCTTTGGAAGACGATACGGTTTCTATAGGGATCAGACAGGAGACAAAACCGATTATCGTTGTTTCCAGAGAGGATGAAGAAGTGGTTGAAATTCCGCTGGTTGTTCCATTGCCGGATTATAATGCCGGGAATGAAACGGAGAGCGGAGGAAGAGATCATACAAGCGGCATAGGAGAAGGCAGCTATATCCCTGGCAGCGATGATGGGGATGAAGGAAATCTTCCTGGTGATGACGGCGGCAATGAGGAAGAACTTCCCGGCGACGGGGAAGACAGCAGCCTTCCGGATGATGGAGGAAACGGGGAAGGGGAGAACCCCGGTGACGGAGAAGACAGCAATCTTCCGGATGATGGAGGAAACGGGGAAGGGGAGAACCCCGGCGGCGGGGAAGACAGCAATCTTCCCGGAGATGGAGATGATGAAGGGAATCTTCCTGGAGGAGGGGATGACGGCAACCTACCCGGGGGAGGAGACGGCGGAGATGATCCAGACATCGTTGTTCCTGTGCTGCCAAGCACGGGGATTGCCGGGAGCGTATATGGTATTAACGGGCAGGGGCTGGAAGGCGTGACAGTGACGGTATATTCCGGCCAGGACGAAGTGCTGGTGTCGGCAGGTACGGATATTACTGGTAATTATTTGCAGGAACTCCTGGAAGGGGATTATCGGATCGTTTTATCCAAAGACGGGTATGCGGATCTGAGTACGTCTGTTTCGGTATTGGCTGATGCTTTGACAAGCAATGCTTATATTATGCTGACGGAAGAAGAGAGCAGACAGTCGGCATCCTTAAAAGGCGTTGTAATCAGCGCGTTGGATTCTGCTGCAGTCGAAGGGGCGACAGTTGCCCTGCTGAACGGCTTTGACCATCCATCCTATCAGGATCCCGATGCCATTGCAGGGAGCAGTCACACAACGACGGGGGCAAGCGGTGAGTTTTCGATTGAAAACGGAGTGACTGCCGGGTATTATACGGTAGTTGCTTCCAAAGATAATTATTCCACTTACCACCATAATGAAACGATAAAGCCGGGAGAAAACGAATTGCAGATCAGCATGTCCCCTCTTATTCGGAACCAGGGCGTGTATCGCATCGTCCTTGAGTGGGGGAGCAGTCCCAGAGATCTGGATTCCCATATCACTTCCAACGGAAACGATAACTACCATGTTTATTATGCAAACAGAAATTCCGAAGATGGAAAGGCTGTTTTAGACAGGGATGTCACGAGCAGCTATGGACCGGAAACGATTACACTGGAAATCGGGGAAGGAAATTCTTATATTTACTCCGTCTATAATTATACCAACGGCAGCGCATCGCAGGGAAGTCCCGAGGCATGGAATCTGGCAAATTCCGGGGCAAAGGTGACAGTATATGGGGACGAGGGAATGATTTTTAATGGAAATGTCCCTACACAGGAACAGGGAGTTACCTGGGAAGTATTTCGGATCGAAAACGGACGGTTGACGGTGACAAATAGGGTATGCTTTGACCATCCGAGCAATTTGCCACAGACAACGGCTGCAGATGAAGGATCAGGCAGATTGGCGGCGCAAGCTTTTTTGGAAGAGGAGAAAGAAACAGGCGTACAGGCAGCAGGAAACCCGGCGGCGGCAGCAAATGCAGGAGCGGGAGGAGCGGATGCAGAAGAAAGCGGAGAAGAGGCAGCAGAACCAGAAGAAGCGGACAATGAAAAAATAGAAGGATCAGGGGTGTCAGGAGAAATACCAGAAGAAGAGGAATCTGGAAATATAGAAGAAAATGCAGATTCGGCGACTGAAGACAAGGAAGAAAAAGAAGAAGCGGAAGAGACGGCGGAGCCAGAAAACCAGGAAGATATTGGCACCGCTGCGGATGAGCAGGAAGCCTTAAAACCAGAAGAGGAAACAGGGATAGAAGAGCCTGCGGGATCGGAGGAACCGGGTGCTTTTGATGAAGCGGAAGCATCGGAAGAGACAGAAATGCTTGAAGAGACAGAACCGGCGGAAGAGATAAAAGCATCGGAAGGGACAGAGGCATTTGCAGAAGAAGCCGCATCTTCGGAAGAAAGTAAGTAACGGCAGAAAGATGAGCAAGGAATATGGGAGATTTTACTGCAAATATTCAGAAACAATTAAAGGATACTTATGATATTGAGGGGCAGATTGGAGAGGGCGGAGGAGGTTCCATTTACAAAGCTTACCATAAACGCCTCCAAAAAGAGGTTGTCATTAAGAAAATGCATATGAGATCCCGGAATATACATAAAAACCGACAGGAAGCGGATATTTTGAAAAATCTCCGCCACTCCTATTTGCCTCAAGTGCTGGATTTTATAGAAACGGGGGACGAGGTCTACACGGTAATCGATTTTATTCCGGGGGAATCCTTCCAGCAGTTATTGGACAGGCATGTAACATTCTCCCAGGATAAAATTATCAAGTATGCAAGGCAGTTATGTGAGGCGCTGATTTATCTGCACGGACAGAAAATACCTATTTTGCACGGGGACATTAAGCCGGCCAATATCATGCTGACTCCGGCAGACGATGTTTGCCTGATTGATTTTAATATCTCCGGCTTTTTTGAACAAAACGAAATTATGGCCATCGGCTACAGCAAAGGATACGCAGCGCCGGAGCAAAAGGCTCTGGTGCTGGAGATCCAACAAAGAATGCAGCAGAACGGGTGGAACAGCAACGCGTTTGTGGAAAGCAGCTCCAGCAGGACAGAGACTCTTATGCAGGATGAGGAAACAGATCTTCTGGATGCTTCCATGGAAGAAAGCATTTTTGTGGATAACCCGGAACAGCGAATCGATGCCCGCTCCGACATATACAGCCTGGGCGCGACCCTATATCACCTCTTGTCAGGCAGGAAGCCGGAAGGAGAAGGACGCGACCTGTCTTATGAAGAATTGAGCGAGTTGTCTTCGGATGCCTTTGCCTATATTTTGACGACGGCGATGCAGTATCGGAAAGAAGACCGTTTCCAGTCAGTAGAAAAAATGCGGGAAGCTTTGGATCAGATCGCGAAACTGGATGGCAGATATAAAAGGCTGCTTTTCCAGCAAAGGATGGAGATCTTGTTTTCCTTTGCTGTTTTCCTTATGGGAATGGTTATGGTTTTTGTCGGGCTAAGGGCAGAACGGACGGAAAAAGAAATGGCATACGAATCGCATATTTCAGAAATGGAAACTGCTATTGCAGAGTTTGACAGAGATCTGTTTGAAGAAAATTACGAAGCGTGTATTGACCTGGCTCCATCCGATCCAAGGGCTTATTATAAAAATGCCGTCTGGCTGTACAGAAACATGGATTATGCCGGGTGCGCGGAATATATCCATGGTTTATTGGAAGAGTATTCATGGGAAGACAGGGTGGCGGCGGCAAATTTATATCTGCTGTTAGGGAATTGTTATTACGAAGAAGGGGATTGCCTGAACGCAGTGAAAGTATTGGAAACGGCATTGCAGTATGACGGGCTGAACAGCGCGATATATAGGGATTTGTCCATCGCATATGCCGGATTGGGAAAAATCAGCGACGCGCAGGAGGTTTTAGATGAAGCCGTTCGCAATGGCTTGGAAGAAGACCAGATTTATCTCGTGCAGGGAGAAATAGCAAAAAGCCGGAAAGACATGGATACTGCCAGAGAGAAGTTTAAAAAGTGCCTGGCAATGGCAGGGGATGATGCGGTCCGCATAAGGGCATATGTTTTTTACAGCGGCTTGGATATGGAGGATACGGGGGCGCTGCTGGACAGCGTGGAAATGCTGGAGAACGGGATTTTGGAGCTGCCGCTGGGGAGTACCGGTATACTATATGAGCGTCTCGCCCAAATCTACATTAATCTGGAGACACGTACGGGGGATTTGCAATATAGCAAAAAAGCAATACAAATTTTCCATGATATTATAGAAAACGGGATGGCATCTTATCAAACTTACATTAATCTTGTGATTCTGTATGAGCAGACAGGAGAGTTTGCGAAAGCCAGGGAAACAGTGGACAAAGCCATCGATTTATATGGGGATAATTATGTTTCCTATAAACGCAGAGCTTTTCTGGAAGCGGACGAACAGGCCAATAAAATGATTTCAGAAAGAAATTACCAGGGATTTAAACAAGATTATAAAAAGGCGTTTGAATTATATCGGACGGAAGGGACAGAAGATCCGGAGATGCCTTTGCTGGAAAAAGTATATGAGGAACTGGAGAAAGCGGACTGGCTGTAAATGACTGGACGAGGCAGGGAAAGGCAAGGGAAAACATGGGTAAAATATTGATTGCAATAGGCATTTTTTTATGTCTGGCGGGAATCGCTTCCTTAGCGGTGTCAGTATTCTTCTTTGGAAAACAGAGGGAAAGATTGATCGATCAGATAAATAACGAATACAAGGAGGCGTAAAAATGGGGAAGACAAGGACTCGGATAAAATGGCTGATAGCGATGGCTGCCATGCTTTTGGCTTTTGGAGGCGGAGGGCAGGTATATGCGGCAGAGAGCAGACTGATGCAGGTATCTGTGGACGGCCGGAAAATGATTTCCTATATAAAGTGCGGGGAAGCAGTTGAATCGGCTGATGCACAGATTGCCCAGTATCCATGTGAAAATGTGGAAATCACAACAGCTGGGAAGGTATCCATTCATACGGTGATCTTGTTGGATAATTCCTTGTCGATCTCCGGGGACAATCGGATAAAGATAAAGGATATCTTAAAGCGTTATATGCAGGGAATGCCGGAAAATGAGGCCGTCAGTTTCGCGGTGTTCGGCGAAGACATCCAGTTCCTTGCGGAAAAGCAAAATACAGCGGATGTGATATTGCCCTTGATTGATGAGGTAGAATTCCATGACCAGGATACCTATTTGACCGATTATCTGTTCCAGGCGGTGGAAATGGTAAAAAGCGATACGGAATATACCAGGTTTATTGTCATTTCCGATGGCGTGGATAATAATGCGACCGGCATTACGAAAGATGAGCTAAACAGCAAATTGAGGGAAAATCCAAGGCCTGTCTATACGGTCGGACATAGGTATAAAGAAAATTCCGGGGAATTAAAAAATATGTTTGCCCTGTCGCGCATAACGGGAGGGGAGGAGTTCTTAATCGAGGATTTTGAAGATATACAGATGCTGGTGGATCATATCCATGATTTTTCCAATATATATTCCATCAAAATGGATATCCCTGAAACGGTTATGGACGGCGGCAATCGACATTTTTTGCTGAATATCCATACCAAGCAGGGGGATAAGGAAGTAACAGGGGAGGTATCTATGCCGTTTGCGCTGGTGGAAGAAGAGCCGGAGCCAGAACCATTGCCGGAACCCGAGCCAGAACCAATACCAGAGCCGGAGCCAGAGCCAATACCGGAGCCGGAACCAGAGCCGATACCGGAGCCGGAGCCAGAACCAAAGCCGGAACCGGAGCCTGCGGGCATCGGCATGGAAAAAATAGCCGGACTTGTACTATTGGCAGCGGCGGTTGCAGCCTTTCTTTTTTATAAGAAAAAAAGCGGACGAGACAATGGAAATGGAGCAAAGAAAAGCAAATCCGCAGCGCCGGAGGCTGTTTCGGAAGATACACAGGAGAAGGAAGAGACGGTGTTTTTGGGCGGGAGATATTTACTCGTTTTACGGGACAGGACAAATCCTGGAAAGATTTTCCGTTATCCATTGGATGGACACGTAATAGTCGGGAGAAATATTGATATGGTTCAGATAGCAGTAGATTATAATCGAACGGTTTCCGGCCAGCATTGTGAATTTTATATGAGAAATAACCGTTGCTTTATCCGTGACATGAATTCGATCAACCATACCTATCTGGAAGGCAGGATCGTAAATGGAGAAAATGAGATTCTGTCAGGAAGCATAGTGAAGCTTGGGGAGGTGGAATTCAGTGTTGAGATCATGCCGATATAGTTTGAATCGGAGCAGGAAATGAAAGAAAAAATGAATTTGCAGTTTATTTCGGAAATGTATTCGGATGCAGGGGCATGGCGGCGGATGAATCAGGATGCGTGCTGCGTCAGAATCATGAAAATCGGCGGGCATTCGATTGTATTGGCGGCAGTATGCGACGGGGCGGGCGGCTTGCAGGAGGGCGATTATGCCAGCAAAAGCACCATTCAGTTTTTCAACCATTGGTTTGATTATACGGCCGGCAAAAATATCCAGGGGAAAGATCAGAATGAACTGATGCAATATTTTAAGAAAGAAATAGAACAATGCATCCAGAAGCAGAACCGCCTGATCTATGAATATGCACAGGATAAAGGAATACGGACAGGAACGACGCTGACCCTGCTTCTGATTGCTGACGGAAAGTATATGACAGCACAGGTCGGGGACAGCAGGGCATACCGTATCAGCCGGGAGCTGCAGCAGCTGACAGAGGACCAGAGCGTAGTTGCCCGGGAGATAAAAGCAGGCCGGCTGTCGGAAAAAGAAGCAAAACATGACAGACGGAGGAATGTCATCCTGCAATGCATGGGAGCTTCGGAAAATCTACAGACCGTATATGAGAGCGGAAACGTCGGCAGAGAAGATGTCTTTTTCCTCTGTTCCGATGGTTTTGTCCATGAGCTGGAAGAGGCTGAAATAAAGGAATTATTCAGGCCGACATCGTTGGCAGACCGGGCATCCATAAAGAAGCGCCTTATGGATGCCGTTTCCCTGGTCAGGAAACGGGGAGAAAAGGACAATATAACGATTGTTTTGGTGAAAGCTTATGAGAATTGCGGGTAAACGAAGGGGGACGGATCATGAACAGAAAAATAAAAAGATGGATGATAGGAGGGATATTGGCTGTCCTTGCCCTGGGAGGCATTCATTTGTACTCATACGGAAAGGTATCGGGCGACGAACAGGCCGAACAGCTGGATCTGGGATATAAATATTTATCGGATATGGACTACGAACGGGCAGAGGCGACCTTCCGGGGTATCATCAGCGTAGATGAGGCCAACTACGAAGCTTATCTTGGCTTGTCGGAAGTGTATGCTGCCATGGATGAGCCGGATATGGCGGAGGAAGTGCTGGAAGAAGCGGTGGACAAGTGCGGCTATGGGACAATACAGATAAAAGTCATCGAGGCAGAAGTCGGTTTGAGGCAGTTTCGCAGCGCGGCAAGTGATAGCGGCGAATTCGAGTCGGTTTCCGGTTTGACCGATTTCTGTGTGCAGGGGCTGGATATTTTTTTAGGGTGGATCGAGAAAGCATCTACCGTGATTGACGGAATTACATCGGTCTGGAGGGAAGTTTCCAAGTTCCTGCAATAACCCTTTTTATAAAAAAGCAGGGTTTTCGGTACAAAGGATACCCGGAAAAAGACGATATATGCCATAATGTGACAAAAGAGCTTCTTTTTTTGCTATACTGTCGGAAGTTGATAGATACTTTTGTAAAAAGCGATAAAAGGAGTGGATACTGCATATGGAAAGGTGGAAAAGAAAATGGAGATCTTCCCGTACAGATTTGATCAAAAGGCGTCTGGGGGGTATCGTACTTATGGCTGCTACAATACCTGTGGTGAAAATGCTGGAGGGAGATGCGACGATAGCTTTGCTTACCATACCGTTAGGACTGTATATGGTTTTCGGAAAGTCGATGGATGAGTTTTATTAGGATTAAGGCATACTCCAAAACTTCTTATATATTTTTCTGTTGAATCAGGTCTGGCTGCTGTATATGGCAGCCGGGCCTGATTTTTGCTATCATAAACTGGCTTGTCACAGGAATCAATTTTTGCGGCCAGCATAGTGTGCATGGCGTGCTAGGGAAAAGAAAACGGCAGCAGCCGGACTCGTTCCCCAGCTGCTGCCGTTTTCTTTTCCCTGGCATACCATACGCACCATGCCTGCCGCAAAAATTGATTCCCGTGCTGGTTTGCGAAGCATACTTGCATCCTCAGGTAAAATAATTTATACTGTAGCAGGAAGTAGATGGAAAAAGGCAGTATATGCGCGAAAGATGGCGCGGAAATGAGGGAAAGATGAAGATCAGACGGGCGGAAGAGAAGGATATTGACAGGATGCATGAACTTCTGGTACAAGTATGTCTGGTACACCATAAGGGGCGGCCGGATTTGTTTCAGGGGGATCATAATAGGAAGTATACGGATGAGCAGTTGAAAGAGATTCTGCATGATGAAAAACGGCCGGTTTTTGTTGCGGCGGATGAAGCGGACAGGGTGCTTGGATATGCATTCTGTATTTTCCAGCAGTATATCAATGATAACATTATGACAGATATCAAAACCTTATATATTGATGACCTGTGCGTGGATGAGGAATGCAGGGGGCAGCATATCGGGAAGGAATTGTATGGACGGATTCTGGAATTCGCGAAAGAACAGGGCTGCTATAATGTGACGCTGAATGTTTGGAGCTGTAATGAAGCGGCGATGAAGTTTTATGAAAAATGCGGGCTGAAGCCGCAGAAAGTCGGGATGGAAACAATTTTATAGGACAGGAACCGAAAGATGACGAAAGAAAAAACAAAGATGATTTTGGACAGGCTGGACGAGGAATATGGGACGACAAAGGAAGGGTTTCTCCATCAGGCGGACTGGCAGCTTCTGACAGCGATTATGCTGAGCGCGCAAAGCACGGATAAGCAGGTGGACGAGGTTCTTCCCAGCCTGTGGGAGCGTTTTCCCGATATAGAGGCGGTGATGCAGGCATCGGTGGAAGAGGTGGAGAATGCCATAAAAAGTATCGGCTTGTATAAAGTAAAGGCGAGGAACATAAAAAAATGCTGTGAAAAGCTATGGAAGGAATATGATAAAAAAGTCCCGAAAAAGATAGAGGAACTGGTGGGTCTGCCCGGCGTGGGAAGAAAAACGGCGACGTTGTTTCTTGCCGATGCTTATGGAGTCCCGGGCGTGACGGTGGATACCCATGTATTCCGTATTTCCAGAAGAATCGGATGGGCGGAAGGGAAAAATCCGGCACAGGTGGAGAAGGAGCTGATGAAGGCGCTGCCGGAGGAACATTGGAACCGAATTAATTTCCAACTGATTTATCATGGGAGAAGCGTATGTACGGCGAGAAAAACCCATTGCGAAAGCTGTGCGCTGGAACAATGGTGTGAGAAGAGGGTTTGATGGATAGTAAGGATAGGAGCAGGGCGAAAAAGGTCCTGAAACAATATTTTGGATACGATTCCTTCCGCGAGGGGCAGGAAGAACTGGTGGGAAGCATATTGAATGGGAGTGACACATTCGGCATTATGCCGACAGGAGCGGGAAAGTCCATATGCTTCCAAGTTCCTGCCCTCCTCATGGAGGGAATTACTCTTGTGGCTTCCCCGCTGATCTCTTTGATGAAAGATCAGGTGGAAGGATTGAACCAGGCGGGGGTACACGCGGCCTATCTGAACAGTTCCCTGACTGCCGGACAATATCGGAAAGCGCTGGAGTTCGCGAAGCAAGGGAGATATAAACTGATTTATGTAGCGCCGGAACGGCTGGATACCGATTTGTTTTTAGAATTTGCTTTGCATGCGGATATCGCGATGCTGGTAGTTGATGAAGCACATTGTGTTTCCCAGTGGGGGCAGGATTTCCGCCCCAGCTATTTGAAAATCGTGGATTTCATCAAAAGACTGCCAAAGCGGCCGGTGGTCAGCGCGTTTACGGCTACGGCCACGCAGGAAGTCAGGGACGATATTATCGATCTTTTGCTGTTACAAGAACCCAAGGTGGTGGTGACGGGGTTTGACCGTCCGAACCTATATTTTGCCGTGCAGTCGCCAAAGGATAAATATGCATCTATGAAGAATTTCCTGGAACTGCATCCGGGACAGAGCGGAATTATTTACTGCCTGACGAGGAAATATGTGGAAGAAATTTATGAACGGTTAAAAGGGGATGGATTCTCCGTCGCCAAATACCATGCGGGGATGGGCGACGGGGAACGGAAGACCAGCCAGGAGGATTTTATATACAGCCGGGTGGAAATCATGGTGGCCACCAATGCTTTCGGCATGGGGATCGATAAATCCGACGTGCGTTTCGTCGTGCATTATAATATGCCGAAAAATATGGAAAGCTATTACCAGGAAGCCGGGAGGGCCGGAAGGGACGGCGAGGCGGCAGAATGCATCCTGCTTTATGCCGGCCAGGATGTGATCACCAACCAGTTTTTTATCGATCATAATAAAGACAACCAGGAACTGGATGAAATCACAAGGAGAATTGTGGAAGAAAGGGACAGGGACAGGCTCAGGAAGATGACATTTTATTGTTTTACCAATGAATGCCTGAGAGATTATATGCTGCGGTATTTTGGAGAGTACGGGAACGGTTATTGCGGGAATTGTGCAAACTGCCTGAGCCAGTTTGAAACGGTGGATGTGACGGAGATTGCGGAAAGACTTCTGGGCTGTGTGCAAAGCAGCGGACAGAGGTATGGGACGACGGTGATCATAGATACGGTACACGGGGCGAATACGGCTAAAATCCGCAACTACCGGATGGACAAAAATCCCCATTATGGAGAACTGGCGAAGATACCGGTCCATAAACTGCGGAAGGTGATCAACCATCTGCAGCTCTATGGCTATTTGCATGTAACAAACGATGAATATGCGGTGGTAAAACTGACGGAAAAATCATCATCCGTGCTTTTCGGAGAGGAAAGGATCGAGATGAAGATGGCGAAGGAGCAGGAACATCCGGCGAAGGTAAAAACAAAGAAAAAACAGAAAGGGGCGGCTTTCGGGGATTATGAGTTTAACAGGCAGGAAGAAGAGCTGTTCGAGAAGCTGCGGGGGCTGCGCACGGAAATCGCGAGGGAAGAAAAGGTGCCTCCTTACATTGTTTTTTCGGATCGGACACTAGTGCATATGTGTATCGTGAAACCGAAAACAAAAGGAGAAATGCTTTCAGTAACGGGAGTCGGGGAATTTAAATACGAGAAATACGGAGAAAGGTTCCTGGCCTGCATCATGGGGAGATAAAAATATATTTCTTATGGGCAGCCTTAACAAAGTTAGGGTAAAGGCTGCGCAAAAACGGGGGAAGATGGACATAATACATAAAACAGGACAAGAAAGGGTCTGTGACAGAAAAAGGAAAAGAGGATATACAATGGAAATCAAATGGAAAGAACTTGGGATAGAGGATGAAGGGATTATACAACATTATTATGATATGGAGCCGGTAAGGAATTGTGAGTTTACGTATGCCAATAATTTTTTGTGGGCTCCTTTTTATGATATACAATATGCGGTAGTGGAAGATATGCTTGTCTTTCTTTCGGGAGAGGCCGGACTTTCCGTTAGTTTTCCCTTGGGGAAAGGGGATTTGGGGAAGACGGTGGATGTTTTGACAGAATTTTTTAAAGAGAAAGAGATGCCCTTTCAAATGCATCTGGTATCGCCGGCGCAGTTCGAAAGGCTGGAAAAGCTTTACCCGGGCAGGTTTCGGATCGTCTATGACAGAGATTCGGCAGATTATGTTTATGAGACGGAAAGACTGATTTCCCTGGCTGGAAAGAAACTGCACGGGAAGAGGAACCACATCAATCGTTTTAAGGAAAACTATCCGGACTGGATTTATGAGGAAATTTCGGATGAAAATGTGGAAGAGTGTATTGCTATGGCAAAGGCCTGGCGCCGGCAGAACGGCTGTATGGAAAAAGGAGAAAAGCATAATGAGTTCTGCGTAACGCTTAACGCCCTGCAATATAGGGAAAGGCTCGGGCTTCGCGGAGGACTGGTCCGGGCGGGGGGCAGAGTGGTTGCCTTTTCCCTCGGGGAACCGTGCGGGGAAGATATGTTCGTCGTGCATATTGAAAAGGCGTTTGCAGACGTGCAGGGGGCGTATCCGATGATCAACCAGCAGTTTGCGGAACACGAGGCTTCCTGCTACAAGTATATCAACCGGGAGGAGGATACGGGGGAAGAGGGGCTTAGAAAAGCGAAGCTGTCTTATGATCCTGTGTTTCTGATGGAAAAAGGACTGGTAACGGAGGGATAAGGGATGGAACAGGTAAAAAGGATGCTGGAATTTATAGAAAAAAGCCCGAGCAGCTACCATGCGGTAGAAAATGTGCAAAAGGCGCTGGAAGGGGCTGGCTATGTCCCGCTTCTGGAAAACAGCAAATGGGCGCTTTCCCCGGGAGGAAAATATTATGTTGCCAGGAATGGCTCGTCCCTGATCGCCTTTTCGATTCCGGAAATGGAACCGGCGGGGTTTCATATGATTGCTTCCCATAGCGATTCTCCCTGTTTTAAAATAAAGGAAGAGCCGGAAATGAAAGTGGAAGACCGGTATGTGAAGTTAAATGTAGAAAAATACGGTGGGATGATTCTTTCTACGTGGCTGGACCGGCCTCTTTCGGTCGCCGGACGGGTAGTGGCGGCAGATGGACAGGGAAATACCGTCATAAAAAATGTTGACGTGGATCAGGATTTATTTGTGATTCCTAATGTTGCAATCCATATGAACCGGGATATGAACAAGGGCGTGGAATATAATGTCCAGACGGATATGCTTCCTTTGTATGGGGAAGCGGGGCAGGACGGGGCTTTCCAGGAGATGATAGCCAAAGCGGCAGGAATGGAAAGCGGGGATATTCTTGGCAGCGACCTGTTTTTATATAACCGGGAAAAGGGAAGAGTATTCGGGGCAAAGGGTGAATTCTTGTGCGCTCCCAGGCTGGATGACTTGGAATGCGTTTATGCATCCTTGCAGGCGATGCTCTGTGCCGTGCCGGAAAGATACATCAACCTGATGATTGTATTCGATAACGAAGAGGTAGGAAGCACGACGAGGCAGGGGGCAGCTTCTACTTTTTTGCAGGATACGTTAAAAAGAATATGCTTGGCCATGGGGGGCGGGGAAAATGATTATCACCGGCTGCTGGCAGACAGCTTTATGATTTCTGCGGACAACGCCCATGCGGTACACCCAAACCACCCGGAAAAAGCCGATCCTACCAACCGCCCTTACTTAAACGGGGGAATCGTCATCAAATACCACGGAAGCCAGAAATATACGACGGATGCGGTTTCTGCGGCGGTGATGAAAGAGATCTGTAAAAGAGCAGAGGTTCCCTGGCAGACGTATGCGAACCGTTCGGATATTGCAGGAGGATCTACACTGGGCAATTTGTCGGCGGCGCAGGTTCCGGTCCGCACAGCGGACATCGGACTGCCCCAGCTGGCGATGCATTCGGCTTATGAGACGGCGGGGGCCAGGGACGTGGAATATATGATCCGCGCGATGGAGTGTTTTTATAAGGCATAAGATGCATATAATAAAAAAACAGATGCATATAAGGTTATCTTATGAATTCACAAAAACTGGAAAATTTATTGAATCTCGCGCTGGATTCTTCGATGGAAGAAAGAGAGAAGTCGCTGGGGCTGGATACGGCTTATGATGCGGCGGATGATCGGTGGGAGCTGATCGTAAAATATAATGGAAATTTAAAGAGATTGGACGGCTCTGTGATCGGTATTGAGGAATTGATTGCAGGATATGCGATTGTCACGATACCCCAGAATCTGATCGAGTCCTTTGTGGAGCTGGAAGAGGTGGAATATGTGGAGATGCCGAAAAGGCTCTATTTTTCCTTGCAGCGGGGAAAAGAGGCATCCTGTATTCTGCCTGTGACGGCAAGGGAACCGTATTTGAGCGGGATGGGGACGCTGGTGATCATTATTGACTCCGGCATAGATTATTCCCGCATGGATTTCAGGAACAGAGATGGAAGCACAAGGATCAAATATTTATGGGATCAGAGCCTGACACCGGAAGAAGGCAGCAGGATGCGGCCGCCGGAGGGCTACCGGATCGGCGTGGAATTCAACCAGGAACAGATCAATGAGGCGCTGGAAGCAGAAGGAGAGGAAAGGGATCGGAAAGTGCCAAGCCGGGACGTGACAGGCCATGGAACTGCAATGGCTGAGATTGCGGCTGGAAACGGAATGTCGGCGGAAGGAAGATATGCGGGGGTGGCTCCTCAGGCGGATTTGATCGTTGTTAAATTAGGAAGCCCAAGGCAGGAATCTTTCCCCCGGACGACGGAATTGATGAGAGCCTTGGATTACGCAGTAAAAAAATCGGTGGAGCTGGCGAAACCGGCAGCGATTAATCTGAGCTTCGGAAATACTTATGGCTCTCATGACGGGACATCTTTGCTGGAACGCTTTATCGATAATATTGCGGAGATCGGGCAAAACGTGATCTGCGTGGGAAGCGGCAATGAAGGGGCGGCAGGGGGGCATACGGCAGGGGCGGCCAAAGATGCCGTGAGAGTGGAACTGGCGGTAGCGCCCTATGAACGCTCCGTCAATGTACAGCTCTGGAAAGAATATGCGGACGTATTCCGTATTACCTTAATATCCCCCGGCGGGGAACGGCAGATCGTGGAAACGGAACAGGGAGGGACAGTACGGCTGTCGATGGAACAGACACAGCTTCTTATCTATATTGGCGAACCGGCGCCATATTCTATTAATCAGGAAATCTATTTCGATTTTATCCCAAAACAAAATTATATCGATTCGGGAGTTTGGACATTCCTGCTGGAACCTTTGGAAGTCGTGACCGGGAATTATTATTTCTATTTGCCAAGCAGCGTGGTGTTGAACAATGGCACACGCTTTTTTACCCCTACTCCTGAGGTGACGTTTACCATTCCTTCTACAGCAAGAAAAGTAATTACAGTAGGGGCTTATCATGCATTATATGATTCCTATGCGGATTTTTCAGGCCGGGGTTATCTGTTGGAAAACCGGATGGAAGGGCTGGTCGCTAACGAAAGCGTAAAGCCGGATCTGGCAGCGCCGGGGGTCGGCATTGTGATCAGCAACGGTTATGGGGGGACGCAGGAAGTAACAGGGACTTCCTTCGCGGTGCCTTTTGTGACAGGGGCGGCTGCACTGATGATGGAGTGGGGGATCGTGAAGGGAAATGATCCGTATTTATATGATGCTGTTATAATTGGACTAAGAAGAAAAACCTGTAAAACAGGGGATTCTGCTTAGTCCAATTTCATTTCACCGGGTTTTCAATGCCCGGAATCTAAGTAACGTTACTAAAAGGCAGGAGGACGCTCCTGTAAATGTTCTTAGTTATATAGAGGACAAGTTTCCACCTAAAAGGAGGGTTGTTTAAAGATTACAATTAGCTAATTGTATCATGAGGGCTATCCAAGTGCATTTGAGTAGCCCATTTTTATATATGGATTAAAAATCAGAGAAAAAGGAGAAGAAGAGTATGGAACAGATTTACAGAATAGGCATCGACCATGGGTATGGCAACATCAAGACAGCCCACCACATTTTTGAATCCGGCGTAATTGAAAGGGAGAGGGCATCAGAACTGGCAGGGATGACCGTAGAGTATGAGGGGAGATTTTACGAGATTGGCTCTACACACAAAGAGTACCAGATGGATAAAGTATGGGATGAGGATTATTATATCCTGACGCTGGCAGCTCTGGCAAAGGATTTGAAGGGGAGGGGCTTATGCAATGCTTCCGTCATCCTTGCAGTGGGGCTTCCCATCAAGTGGCTTGGGGAGCAGGGAGAAGATTTCCGGAAATATTTATTACGGAATAAGGAAGTCACCTTCCGGTGTAACGATACCCGATACCATGTGAAGATTGAGGACGTGGAAGTCTACGCACAGGGCTTTGCGGCTGTTGCGGCGGACTTGCCCGGCTATCAGGGGTTTAACATTGTGGCGGATATCGGAAACGGTACAATGAATGTTATCTTTATCATTGACGGGAAGCCGGACTCCAGCCGTTATTATACGGAGCGGTTCGGCGTGGAATGCTGTGTGGTTGAGATGCGGAGCGAACTGACAAACAAGGTACATAGCGTTGTGGATGACTGTATTGTGAAAAAAGTATTGAAAGATGGTACAGCGGATATCGGGGAGAAATACCTGAAAGCTATCGGTGAGTGTGCATCAGACTATACCGGCAAGATTATGCGGAAACTGCGTGAGTATGGCTATAATGAAGAACTGGCCAAACTCCATTTCCTTGGAGGCGGCGCTATGCTGGTGAAGCATTTCGCAAAGCTGGACCAGGATAAAGTGCGTTTCATTGAAGATATCCATGCAAATGCAAAAGGCTATGAGTATCTTTCTAACCAGAGACGGCTGCGGAATATCAGGCGTGGATAAGGGGGCGTGTTTATGGGGAAGAGACAGGCAATAAAAAACATTAAGCGTGTGTCCTGCCGGTTTGATATGGATGTGCCGGAAGAGCGGCGGGCATGGCAGATTTTACAGGGCAACTACCGGGAGCCGCCGGACGGGAAGAAGCAGGATTACACCAGTATCATTGCCAAGGCAATGGTTGGATATTTTGACAGGGAAGAGGAAGCCCATCTTACCCATGAGGAGCTTCTTGCAAAAATACAGGAGGGCATCCGGCAGGAAGCGGCGGAGATAAAGAAATGTTTTCCACAGACGCCTTATCCCATGATGTACCCGTATATGCCGATGGCAATGCCGGGGATGCAGGCAGAGACGGTGAAGACAGGGAAAACGGGGCAGGCAGGGGAGCAGATTAAAACGCCGGAAACAGAAGAACTGAATGAGGCTGCCCTTGACTTTATGGACAGCTTCATGGGCGGATAGAAAGCTGCTGTGGTTTCCTCTTGTATATAAAATTAAATAAAAGTAACCAAAAGGACATTCCATCCTGTGTCAGGCGGGTGTCCTTTTTTCATGCAGATTTTTAGGGAAAGGAAAAGTATATGGAACTGAATGAAATGGAAAAACGGATGCTGTACCAGACACAAGGGAGTGAGCGTTACGCCATCCTGCATGAGCTGTTAATGGCTTCAAGGTATGCCAGAGACCCGGACAGGAGGCGGGCGGCAGACAGCCTTATGGAAAAGCTGCGCCCCCTGACGGATAAGGAGTGTATGGAGATTGCGTATGATATCAGAAAAAATTACCGCCTGCCTAAAGGGGCAAGGACGGTGGGTGAGCTGATGGCGGAGGCAAGGCAGAGATCCGGTGCTGAACAATTAAAAGGGCATGACATCATGGCGCTGGAGCGTTTTGACCCGGAGGTGCGGCACATGGTCATTTTTGAAGTCCTTTCAGGTGATTCTTTTGTAGGTGATAAAGGAGACCGGATGCGCCTGTTTTTAACGGATGCCGGATACCGGAAATTTCAGGACAGGCAGGAAGAGGGGGAGATAAAGATACAGGAGCATAGGAAGGTCACGCCGGACGGACATCTGCATCGTGAACACAGCAGAGACAGAGACTGCATCCGGTAGTTTGGAGATTTGGAAAGGAGAATATAGATATGGCTGTATTCAGGGTAGAGAAGACAAGGGATTTTACCGTCATGAGCAACTATCATTTACGGGATGTGGAACTGTCGCTGAAAGCAAAGGGGCTGTTATCCCTGATGCTTTCCCTGCCGGAGGATTGGGATTACACCACAAAGGGGCTTGCCTGCATCTGCAGAGACGGTGTGGATTCCATCACCAGCGCATTAAAGGAATTAGAGAACCATGGGTATCTTACCAGACAGCGCACCCGCTATGAAAACGGGCGGCTGGGGGATATTACCTATACGATCCATGAGAAACCGGTAAGCGAGGAAGCAGAGGTGAGGCTGCCTGAACCGGAAAAACCTGAACGGGAAAATCCAAGACAGGCAAGCCCTAAACAGGAGGAGCTTAAACAGGGGGAACCCGCACAATTAAATACTGAACAATCAAATACTGACGGATTAAATACCCATCAATCAATCCATACGGCAGTGCCGGAGGCGGCGGGCTGCCATGATAGGATGGATAGGATGGAACTGGCAGAAGCTTACCGGGAGATCATCTGTGAGAATATCGAGTACAGCATCCTTGCAGGGCGGCATGGGAAACAGCGGATGGATGAAACAGTGGAACTGATGCTGGAGGTAGTCCTGTCAAAACGCCCCTATATCCGCATTGCCGGGGATGATTTCCCAAGGGAGATAGTAAGGAGCCGGTTCTTGAAGATCAATTCCAGCCATGTGGAGTATGTCTTTGGCTGTATTGATAACAACACCACGAAGGTAGGAAACATCAAGGCATACCTGCTGACCGCACTGTACAATGCCCCGACGACAATGGACAGCTACTACCGGACAGAAGTGAACCATGACCTGTACGGAACATAAAGGCGGATGCCCGTATAAAAATCTAAATATGCAGAAAGGAGGCAATTTTGAACGAATATCGGATGAATGACGTGGACTTACAGGAGTTCCTGCATTCATTCAGGGATGGAGACGGAAAGCTGCCATCGGATTTTGAGCAATTGAAGACAGAGGGGCATTACCTGGTCCATTGGGATCTGGAACGTGCATTCTGCCTGAAGGAAAGGGAAATATATTTAAAGGACACCATGGAGAACCTGCTGGCAAGGTCAATCTGCTTTTTCTCTGATATGCCCGTATCCTTTGCAGCCCATGTGAAAGCATCCGGCAGGGCAGACATTGAAGTGCTTGATAACCGCAGACTGTCGATGGAGGTTAAGGAGAAACAGCTAAAGGGAAAATCCATCACCGTTAAGTATAAGGACGGGAAAACAGACAAAGGCCCGCTGAAAACAGAAAAATACATCAAAGGGCCTTTCGGGGAGAAAGTGAATACCATCCACTATGCCTGTGTGGCAGACACCCTTCTGTCGCTGCGGAGGGAAGTCTATTCCGCTTCCTACGAGGCAGCAAATGAGCGTTCCCTTTCAGCGGCAGTGCGGGAAATCCACAGGAAGAGGGAGCGCACCCTCTCGGTAAAGCCGCCGGGAGTCCTCCGGGGAGTGATGGAGGACTTGGAGCTGCTGCTGGCAATCCGGCAGGCCAGATATTTACATGGATTGCCGGATGAGGAACGCATTGCCCGGCTTAAGGAGCAGATGGAAAAGGGGGATTACATAAGGATATCCCCGGAAGTGGAGGCAGCGGCGAAGAAATTCAGGCTGCCCAGATACGCCCTGCAAAAGGGCGGGGAGATCAGCTATATCCATGATATGCAGCCCAGAGACAAAAATTCACTATATCTGATGAAAAGGGACTGGCTGAAAATGCTGGATATCCTTACCAATGAAAAACCTGTGTACTGCTCCCGGGAACTGCTTGTAGCCATGAAACAGGAAGCAAGGGCGGAAGCATTAGGCGCAGAGACAGAAAAAGATGCGGAAGCCTTTTACTCCATAGATGGCAAACTCTCCTGTTTTCTGGAAGAGATAGAGATACATAACCTGTTACATATATTGAAAGGGCAGGCAAAGGAATGGGTGCTGCCGGAATTTATCTCACCGGATGAAAGGAAGAAGCTATCCAGCCTGTACCGTTTCCCGGAAAAGGAAGTGATGATGGTGGCTGACCGGAAAACCTGTTACCCCAAAGCCATGGTAAGGTAGGCTGGTGGGAAGTGCGGCGGAAAGCCGACACCCCCAAATACTTCCGCTTGGCTGCCCAAGACCGGGGAGGGTGGGCGGTGTCAAGGATTTTCGGCTAGGACTAAAATACTTGACACTGCCCGCACTTCCCGGTACACTCGCCGGGAGCGGAGTATTGGGGGAAGGGAGAAAAGCGTCAGGGTGCAGTCAAAAAAGGAAAATCCTATTTTGATTGGCGTAAAAATCAGACAGTTTGGCGTAAAGGAAGGAAAATCTGACATCTGACTGGCGTCACCGAAAAATGAGGAAATTTCACTGGCATAAATTTGTTTCAGATTGGTGTCAGGAAAAAATAATTGGCGTAAAAAATAACCGGATTGGCGCTACGGAATAGGAAACTGGCGTCAGATTAGATGGATTTGGCGCTATTAGCATAAAATTAGTGGATTTCATGGGGGTTCGGGGTACTCCCCGACAAGATCTGCATTTCGTGCCCACGAAATGCGTATCTTGCGGCGTTCCATAGAACGCCCTCTCCACAAAAGGAAGGAGTTGCACATGGTAAGACCAAAAGGCGAAAATGTAATCAGGAAGCATTTCAAACTGACCGAAGAAACAGCAAAACTGTTAGCAAAACGCTCCAGAGCAGAAAATATGAATGAATCAGAATATATCCGATATCTGCTTCTGAACCAATCAGAGAATCCAAGAAGCAGGGAGCTGGAAGTAGAAGTAATGCGTCTGCGGAATGAGATAAATAAAATTGGCGTGAATATCAATCAGATAGTGAAGAATAGTAATACTCATTTGTATATGGAAAATGATAAAGAACAGTTAAAAAGGTATTTGGAGGAGATACTGATATTGCAAAAGATGATAATAGATAAGCTGGCTTTAAATTTGATTTAATAAATATATTTTGGAGTAGATTATATCTTTATGCTATAATTTTATCAGGAATGAGTTTAAATTATAATCATCATATTTGGAGGCACATATGGTATCATTATTAAAGAATTTGAATTGGTTAGAAAGTTGGGAGACAAATAAGAAATATAATGTTGAAATCGGGTTTAACAACCATGAGATGTTGAAGGGTTATATGTCTGCACCAGAGTTTCTGTGTCTTGAAGAATTTCCGGATATAGATTTTTTCAACGAACTAAAAAAATTAAAGCCAAGGCATTATGATTCGCAGGAAATTATTTATGGTGAGATAGTCTGTTACATAAAAGATGAAAAATACCGGATTGTTTATCATTACGATAAAGGGTGATGATAATGGATGCTGATGATTCTGTCATAAAAAGATTGAAAATTTGAAGAAGACAGGGGCTGGAAGATGGAGTTAATATTTTTATTCATAAATCAGACAGAGCAGGGATTTATAAAAGAGCAAGGATTTAATTTCTCGCCCAATTATAAATTTGAGTTGACGGTAGAAGGGAACTCTTATGTCCTAAAACAAGAAAAATGTGATAAGAAGCTCCCTATATATTTTTTTGACGATACTGGATGTATTTCTAATGTTACAGCAATTGTTGGGGAAAATGGTTCTGGAAAGAGTACGTTGCTTCATGAATTGAGTCATTTGTTTTTTAGGGTAAAAGATGAAGATCATACGCCTGCATATAATGATTATTTTGCAGAGCAATATACAAAGGAAATACGTGCGGCAGTTTTTATGGAGAATGGGGAATTTGTTTGTTATCATAATATTGACCGATTAAAAAATAGGGCAGGTATAAGAACTGTATATTTACATCAAGGTTCGCCAATATTACAAAAAATGGTGATAAATAATGAAGGGTGCGAAAACATCAGCAAAATATACCTTACCAATAGTATGTATTCGATAGAGAATAATGTATCTACTGATGGTTATATTAGTAGAATCCTTCTTAATGTGGATGCTTTGAATACACTAAAAGATATATTTTATAAAGGTAGTATTGAAAAGAATCGTTTTATAGATGGTGGATATTACTCTTATATGGATTTGTGCCGAAGTCAGAAAAAGACTAATGATTTTCAGCAGATTCTGGATATTTTATACATTGGAGCTATGTATGGGAGAGAGGATAAGGGGATTTTATCGAAAAATCTTCATCCTGATTTATATGTATCTTTCCAGTTTTACACAAAAGTAATTCAAAATAATTTAAATAAAGTTAAAAGGAAACGGAAGCAGGATGAAAGTAATGAGGACGTTTTGGTTAAAGCACATAACAAGCTAAAATCCATTATAGGGGATTCTTTTATTGAAATATTGAAAACGGACAATATATGTATTGCTTACTATAACCTGTTATATGAAATTGTGGTATATAAAAGAGGAAATGGATTCTCAGATGTTGGAGTTATACATAGCAAAGATGATTTAAAGTCAACCATAGAGTTTATTTTAAGAAATGATGATAGTGTATGGTCATTGTTTGGAGACGCATTTAATGAGATAAAGGAATTTGATGAGTGCCTTTGGGATTGTCCGCAGACAGAGTGTCTGCTGCCAGTAAATGATGCAGGCTACGATTCAAAAATAGAAGTTATATATGGAAGTGACAGTTATCAAAAGTTCTTAAAACTGGTAGAAAAATATGCGATACACCAAAAGCATTCTTTTATATTGAAGTATATTTGCATTGGAGGTCTTCAGTTTTCATCAGGAGAAAGAGCATTGCTGAACTTCTTTTCATGGCTGCATTTAGTACCTTTTTTTAAATATATTTCGGATGATGTACAGGAGAGCCTGAAAGATAACGTGTTGCTTCTCATTGACGAAATAGACATATACTGTCATCCCAGATGGCAGCAAAAAATGTTGTATTATCTAATTGATGAGACAAGAATGCTGTTTTGTGGCAAGAATGTGCAGATTATTTTTACTACCCATAGCCCCATCATACTGTCGGATATGCCTAAGAGCAATGTCATTTTTCTTGTAAGGGATGAAGATAATAACAGGTGTAGGATTGATGAACCCAAAAACCATGATGAAACCTTTGGGGCAAATATCTATAAGCTATTTGATGATGCTTTCTTTTTGGAAGAACAGGGGCAGGTAGGGGAGTTTGCCAAAAGAAAAATAAGGAGCCTGATAGACCGTCTAAAACCAGTCCAGGGAGATAACGGAAGATTTACTTACCAACGCATTAATGAAAATATGACAGAATTGGAGCAGGAAATTTCATTGATTGGTGAGCCTATAATCAAGGACAGGCTTTATACCATGCTTTATAAACATAAAATGGAAGTGGGGTATGCGGGAGAAGATATAAGGGAGAAGATGATAAAGGTTTATGAAAAAAAAATAAAGCAGTTACGTGGTGGAGAAAACAGATGATACCAATACATTTTAAGAACCCGGAAGTAAATACTGTTGAAAGCCTGTATTGCAGGTTAGGGCTTACCAAAAAAGGAGAAGGGGAGCAGGATGATTTAAGGAAAAAACCGAAGGCAGTTGATGGTTGGTGCAAAGCCAACCTTATCATTGATGGGAAGGCTTATTCATTCCCGGAGATAATAAAGGCAGACTTTAGTATATTGACCCGTATCAGGCAGGAGATAGATGATAAAAATCTTGTCATGCCTGATGATTTAAAGAATTATATGGTAAATACACTATATGAAATCAGGTTTCCCAGAAAAGAATTTGTAGATGCGCTGGAAGTAACGGTATGCCCATACTGCAATAGGAACTTTGTCAATTCTACTTATGATAAGACCATGTGTGATCTTGACCATTTTTATGAAAAGAGTGAATATCCGGTTTTAGCAATATCCTTTTATAATTTAATTCCTGTTTGCCATTACTGCAACCATACCAAGGGTACAAAAAAGATTACATATTCATCCCATGATGGAAGATTTAAAACAGATGGATTGTTAACTTTTGATTTCCATATAAAAGGAGCGGATTTTTTATATGATAAACAGCAGTTGGGGATTGAAATATATGATACCAAAGAAATAGAGAGCAATATAGATATTTTGAAATTGAGGGAATTATATCAAATCCATACAGATGTAGTACAGGAATGTATCAAAAAGGCAATGATGTTTGAGCCGGGATATCTCAACTATTTAATAAATGAATATAAAGATTTGTTTGCATCTAAAGGGGAGCTATATCGGATTGTTTTTGGAAATTATTATGATGAGGGATCATATGGTAAAAGACCGTTATCTAAAATGACATCTGATATTTTGCGGGATTTGATGATGATATGTTATTCGATGGATTTAAGAAATGTGTCAGACAAATAAGGCATAAAAGTGCATATAAGAATATAAGTTCTAACATGTTTTGACTAATATAGTATAGTTTTCAGGAATGAGGTATATTCGGTGGCAGGCATTATTGAGATTGATGTTCATGGAAAAGATGTGGAAACAGCAATAAGGGAAATAAGGCAGCGTCTAAATAATGCAGGAACGGGAACTTAAAGAATCCGAGTCATCCATGGCTATCATGGAGGCACAAGAATCAGGGAGGGTATCTGGGAAGAATTCAGCTATGGTAGAGATCCTAAAGTAAAGCGGATCACCATGGGTGACAATCAGGGGATTACGGAACTGGTATTGCGGGAATTTTAGACAGGGCAGTATTGATAAAAAAGAAACAGTGTTCTTACCAATAAATTTAGGGAGATATGTCTATGAAAAACATACTTATCATACAGGGCGGCGGCAGACCAAAAGGGAATACCGCCCAGCTTGTGGAACATTTTATAAAAGGGGCAGAAGAAGCAGGGCATAAGACAGAACTGGTTTCACTTCTGCATAATGAAGTAAAAGGATGCCTCGGTTGTAACGCCTGCAGATATGGGAAGCCCTGCATCCAGAAGGATTCATTCAACGAAATTGTTCCAAAGATAAAAAATGCGGATTGTGTTGTTTTCGTATCACCTTTATATTTCTGGACTGTTTCATCTAAGATAAAGGCATTTATTGAACGGTTTTACTGCCTTGCAGAAGAAGACCACGATCCGCCGCTTGGCAGGTATGAAAGATATCCGGTAAAAGACTGTGCGCTGCTGATGACTTCCGCTGACAACTTTTTCTGGACGTTTGAGCAGTCTGTTTCCTATTACCAATTTACACTGGTCAATTACATAGGCTTTCGTGATAAAGGGATTTACAAAAGAGAAATGGCAAAAGAAAAAGAAAAATAACCCTAACTGCAAAAGCGTAAAGGGTGATAAACTCCGGCGGAGCCGGAAAAATGTTTCAGGGAAAGCCTGAAATATTTAGAAAACCTGAAAACATATGAAAAAGACCTTCAGGCGGAAAGTGCTGAAAAATAAGAGCGCAAAAATGTATCTATAGATACAGCAGCGCAGAAAGAGGCAGATATGAAGGAAAATAATAATACAGCTAACATAATCAATGCAGGCGGCATGAGCATTAAAGTAACCGTAACCCCAATGAAGGAGCAGGAGGGCTGCCTTAAGGCAAACGCATCCATCATCCTGAATGACGTATTTAAAGTGACTGGAATCCGTATCGGCATCTCCCAGAAAGGCAACATATTTGTTTCTATGCCGGACTACAAGACCGGGCGGCTGGATGATAACGGAAAGGACGTATATCAGGATATCGCTTACCCTGTGACAAGGCAGTTCCGGCAGGAATTGTATGATGAGATTGTGCAAGAATTTAATGCTGTTATGGGGCAGGATATACAGTAAATAGGAGAGGAATAAATAGCATAGATTCAGCAGAAATGATAGGTGCTATACCTTATGCGGTTCATCGTATTATGCGTAATTTTTTTAGCCGGGGCAGTGGTATGGTGTCTTTTTGATATGAATTGTTAGTGGATGATTATACAGAAATAGAAAACTGGAAAAAATTTTTTGAAATATCCCTCATACAGGTAGACAGTTGCTTTTTGGCAAATAAAATGATATACTTAAAAAAACACTTTAATAAAGTATGGGTGACGATATGGATAAAAAGAAAATAACTAATATGGAAGTAAAGAAGAAAAACAGGAATGAAGTTTTCCGTTATATCTGTAAACAGGGAACGGTGTCAAACCCCGATATTTCATATAATATGAAGATCAGCCTGCCTACGGCAACGCAGATTACAAAAGAACTGACGGCGGAAGGGTTATTGGAGGAGAAAGGGGAACTTAAGTCAACCGGAGGAAGAAGGGCGAAAGCCTTATCAGCAGTAGTCAATGCCAGACTGGCGGTAGGGCTGGATATTACTAAAAACCATATTGCGCTGGTGCTTACCAATATTGTGGGAGAAATTCTGAAATATGAACGTATTCACCAGCCATATGTCTCCGGGGAGGTTTATTATCGAAAAGTAAGTGAAAGATTGGAACATTTTCTGGATGAAAGCGGCATTGAAAGGGATAGAGTTTTAGGGGTAGGCATATCCTTTCCGGGAATTATTGATTTGGATAAAGGGCAGATCACTTATTCCCATATATTAGGTGTAGAGGCTGTACCACTTGATTCGGTAAGCGCCTTTTTTTCCTATCCATGCTTTTACCTCAATGATGCCAATGCAGGGGCTTATGCAGAGGGATTTCATGGGGATGAGGCAGAGCGTTTTTTTTATCTTTCATTAAGTAATACGGTTGGCGGAGCGATTTTCGGCGGAAATGAACTGATACAAGGCAAAAATTTCCGGTGCGGTGAAGTCGGACATATGACAGTTATTATGGACGGGGCAAGCTGCTATTGTGGGAAAAGGGGATGTCTGGACGCTTATTGTGCTGCATGGCATTTATCTGATGCGGCGGATGGAAAACTGGAACAGTTTTTCTGCCTGCTGGACCAGGGGGATGCAGGGGCGGTGAAGATATGGGATTCTTATACGGATTATCTGGCTATTGCAGTGAATAATATTTACATGGTTCTGGATTGTGATATTGTTTTAGGCGGCTATGTGGGAAGCTATATGGGTACGCACCTTCAGGAACTATGGGATAAAGTGGCTGGGAGAAATACTTTTGGGGAAAAGAATCCATATGTAAAAGCCTGCAATTATAAGGTGGGTGCGGCTGCATTAGGAGCGGCTTTGAAAGTGATAGAGAGTTTTGTCAGCCAGATATAAAATAAGGATTGTATAGTTGCAAGAAGAAGTTTCAGAAATGGGACTTCTTTTTTTTGTGTGCATTTTTAATAAAAGCATGGGAGAGGTTTTGGCAGAAATGACGAAAGTGTAGGATTTATAGAAAATATATTGACAAAATGAGTTCTGAACAATAGAATAAAATACATAATAAAACTATTTAATAAAGTAATAATTAAAGTGATATATAAAAAGGAGGAAGAACAATGGAGCGAAAGAGCAATGGAGCGGTGGAAGAGGTGGGAAAAGTCGATAATGTTGACGCACTGCAGGAACGCATGAAAGAACTGCGGAAAGCACAGGAAATTTTTGCTACATATTCACAGGAGCAGGTGGATAAGATTTTCTTTGCGGCAGCCATGGCGGCGAATAAGGCAAGGATATCCCTTGCTAAAATGGCAGTGCAGGAAACAGGCATGGGTGTTGTTGAAGACAAGGTGATCAAAAATCATTATGCTTCGGAGTACATTTATAACTTTTACAGGAAAACCAGAACTTGCGGAGTGATCGAAGAGGATTCGGTTTATGGCATCAAGCGGATTGCAGAACCGATTGGCTTAGTCGCCGCAGTCATTCCTACAACCAATCCCACATCCACTGCAATCTTTAAAACATTGATCTGCCTAAAGACCAGAAATGCGATCATCATCAGCCCACATCCGCGTGCGAAGGATGCAACGATTGCGGCGGCAAAGATCGTATATGATGCGGCTGTTGCGGCGGGGGCGCCTGAAAATATTATCGGGTGGATTGACGAGCCAAGCCTCGAACTGACAAATGAGGTAATGCGGGATGCGGACATCATACTGGCTACCGGCGGTCCCGGCATGGTAAAGGCGGCATACTCTTCCGGCAAACCTGCAGTGGGCGTAGGGGCAGGCAATACGCCGGTAATCATTGATGAGACCGCTGATATCCAGATGGCGGTAAGCTCCGTTATCCATTCCAAAACCTTTGATAATGGAATGATATGCGCTTCGGAACAGTCGGTTACGGTGGTGGGCAATGCGTATGATGCGGTAAAGAAAGAGTTCCAGTACAGGGGATGCTATTTCTTAGAGCCGGAGGAACTGGATAAGGTACGCCATACTATTTTGATCAACGGTTCATTAAACGCAAAGATTGTAGGGCAGTCTGCCCATAAGATTGCGAAAATGGCAGGAGTGGAAGTACCGGAAAGCACCAAGATTCTGATAGGAGAAGTGGAATCAGTAGACATTTCGGAAGAATTTGCACATGAAAAGCTTTCCCCCGTATTAGCGATGTACCATGCGGCGGACTTTGACGATGCCCTTGCCAGGGCGGAGCAGCTTGTGGCTGATGGCGGCTATGGGCATACTTCTTCCCTCTATATTCATCCGGCACAGAAGGAAAGGATCGCTAAACATGCACAGGCTATGAAAACCTGCCGCATCGTGGTCAATATGCCGGCGGCACAGGGTGCCATTGGCGATTTATATAATTTCAAGCTGACACCGTCGCTGACATTAGGCTGCGGTTCATGGGGCGGCAACTCTGTCTCAGAGAATGTGGGTGTCAAGCACCTGTTAAATATTAAGACTGTGGCGGAGAGGAGAGAGAATATGTTATGGTTCAGGGCGCCTGAAAAGGTGTACTTTAAGAAAGGCTGTATGCCGGTAGCATTGGATGAATTGGGAACGGTTATGGGAAAGAAGAAATGCTTTATTGTTACAGATACTTTCCTGTATAAGAATGGCTATGTGAAGCCCATAGAAGAAAAACTGGATCAGATGGGAATCCAGCATACCTGTTTCTATGAAGTAGCACCGGACCCGAACCTTTCTTCCGCAACAGCAGGGGCAAAGGCAATGTCTTCTTTTGAGCCGGACTGTATTATCGCATTGGGCGGTGGCTCTGCCATGGATGCGGGGAAGATCATGTGGGTAATGTATGAGCATCCGGAGGTAGATTTCCTTGATCTGGCAATGCGGTTTATGGATATCCGCAAGAGAGTCTATACATTCCCGAAGATGGGGGAAAAGGCATATTTTGTTGCAATCCCCACATCTTCCGGCACAGGATCGGAGGTAACGCCCTTTGCTGTTATTACTGATGACAGGACTGGCACAAAATATCCGCTGGCAGATTATGAACTGCTTCCCAATATGGCGATTGTTGACGCAGACAATATGATGAACCAGCCGAAGGGGCTGACCAGCGCTTCCGGTATAGATGTGCTGACCCATGCACTGGAAGCATATGCATCCCTTATGGCTACCGATTATACAGATGGTTTGGCATTGAAAGCGATGAAGGGCGTGTTTGACTATCTGCCGAGAGCTTATGAAAATGGGGCGGCTGATCCGGTCGCAAGGGAAAAGATGGCGGACGCTTCCTGTATGGCGGGTATGGCATTTGCCAATGCGTTTTTAGGTGTATGCCATTCTATGGCGCATAAGTTAGGAGCCTACCACCACCTGCCCCATGGCGTAGCGAATGCATTGATGATATGTGAGGTTCTGCGTTTTAACGCAGAGGAAGTACCGGTGAAGATGGGAACATTTCCACAGTACCAATATCCGCATACACTGGAGCGGTATGCAGAGTGCGCTCACTTCTGCGGTGTCAGCGGCAGGGATGATAAGGAAACACTGGAATTGTTCATAGCAAAGATTGAAGAACTGAAAAAGGCAATCGGGATTAAAAAAAGCATCAGGGAATATGGCATTGATGAAAAATATTTCTTAGACAATCTGGATCAGATGGTTGAGGATGCATTTGATGATCAGTGTACCGGCGCAAACCCCAGATATCCATTGATGAGTGAGATTAAGGAAATGTATTTGCGGGCTTATTATGGAAACTAAAAACACAAAAAGGAGGATATGAACGTTTATGGAAGCGACAAACAAAGAAGTTATCTTTACAAGACCCCATAAAACAATTTATGCTGCCGGGGATAAGGTTATCAAGGTATTTGACGAACGCTATACCAAGGCGGATGTGTTAAATGAAGCCCGCAATGAGGCACTGGTAGAGGAAAATACCGACCTGAATATCCCGGCATTGCTTGAGGTGTCGCATATGGAGGAAGGCTGGTGCCTTGTGCGCGAAAAAGTGGAAGGGAAAACATTGGAGCAGCTTATGCAGGAAGAGCCGGAGAAGTTAGAAACCTATATGGAAATGTTTGTTGACCTGCAGTTGGATGTCCACAAACAGAAGGTTGCCACAATCAAACGCCTGCGCCATAAATTAATGGATCAGATCAACAGCTTAAAAGATTTGGATGCGACAGCCCGTTACGAGTTGGCTACCCGTCTGGAAAGTATGCCCAAACATACAAAACTCTGCCATGGAGACTTCAATCCGAGCAACGTTATTGTGGATCAACATAACAGGTTCTGGATCATTGACTGGGCGCATGCGGCACAGGGAAATGCGTCCGCAGATGCGGCAATGACATTCTTGCTGTTCTCTTTGGAGGATGAAAAAAAGGCAGAAATATATATGAAATTATTCTGTAAAAAGAGCGATACGGCAAGGCAGTATGTAAACCGCTGGCTTCCGATTGTGGCTGCGGCACAGATGACAAAGAAAAAGGAAAAAGAAAAAGATTTCCTGATGAGATGGATTGATGTGGCGGAATATCAATAGAAAAATTAAGGAAAATGGAGGAAACGATCATGGAAGGAAAAATGAAAGTAGCGGTCATGCTGGGAATTGGAAAGATGGGATTTGAGGAGAGGGATATCCCGAAAGCAAAGGACAATGAGGTGCTTGTCAAATTGGAGTATGTGGGAATCTGCGGCAGCGACCTGCACTATTACGAGACAGGGGCAATCGGTGATTACGTGGTAAAGCCGCCCTTTGTACTTGGGCATGAGCCGGGCGGAACCGTTGTGGAAGTGGGGAAGGACGTGAAGCACCTGAAAGTTGGAGACAGGGTTGCGTTAGAACCGGGCAAGACCTGCGGACACTGTGAGTTCTGTAAGACAGGGCGTTACAACCTCTGCCCGGATGTGGTCTTTTTTGCAACGCCGCCGGTGGACGGGGTATTCCAGGAATATGTGGCTCATGAAGCGGATCTTTGTTTTAAACTGCCTGATAATGTAAGCACAATGGAGGGCGCCCTGATTGAGCCTCTGGCAGTGGGATTCCATGCCGCCATGCAGGGAGGCGCAAGGGCAGGACAGACAGCGGTTGTCATGGGGGCAGGCTGCATCGGCCTTGTGACAATGATGGCGTTAAAGGCAATGGGCGTTTCAAAAGTGTATGTGGTTGATATCATGGAAAAACGTCTCCAGAAAGCATTGGAGCTGGGGGCAGACGGTATCATAAATGGAGCGCAGACAGACGCTGTGGAAGAGGTAAGGAAGCTGACGGATGGAAAAGGCTGTGACCTTGCAGTGGAGACTGCAGGCACACAAGTGACCACTGTGCAGACAATACATATGACGAAGAAAGGTGCAACAATTGTGCTGGTAGGTTACAGCAAGAGCGGGGAAATGACACTGCCCATGAGCCTTGCACTGGATAAGGAGCTGACCTTTAAGACAGTATTCCGCTACCGCCATATCTATCCGATGGCGATAGAAGCTGTTGCGGCAGGCAAGGTAAACCTGAAAGGTATCGTGACGGATATCTTCGGGCTTGATGAGGCACAGAAAGCCATGGACTACAGCGTAAATAATAAAGCCGATATTGTAAAAGCAGTGATACGCATTGCAGAGTAGCCGGGGTGCAGTATACAGAGCCTCGGAAACTGCATACCGGATTAGTTTCCGGGGTATCTGTGTATGAATTCGGAAATTACAGGGATGGAGGATTCATATGGAGAATAATTTTCAGAAATATATAACAGGGCTGCAGCATATTGGGATTCCGACAAATGACTTGGAAGCAACCATTGCCTTTTATGCAGCTCTTGGATTTCAGGTTGTGTTTCAGACGGTGAATGAAGCGGCAGATGAAAGAGTGGCATTCTTAAGGCTGGGGGATGTTACGGTTGAGACATATGAAAATAAGCAGGCGGCACTGGTTAACGGCGCACTGGATCATGTTGCACTGAATGTGACGGATATTGAGGAAGTATTCAGGATGGCAAAAGAAAATGAATTTTGTATGCTGGATGAAGAGATTCAGTTTCTTCCTTTTTGGGAAAATGGGGTAAAGTTTTTTACGCTTATGGGACCGAACAAAGAGAAAATTGAATTTAGCCAGTATTTATAGCGGGAGAGGAGGATTGCAATGGAGCAGAAGAATACAGATGTAAAAGTGCCATTGATCAGTAAGATCGCTTATGGCATGGGGGATGTGGGATGTAATTTCAGTTGGATGTTTGTGGGGAACTTCCTGATGATATTCTATACGGATGTTTTTGGGATAGGGATGAGTGCGGTTGCAGGACTGATGCTGTTTTCGAGATTCTGGGATGCAATCAATGATCCTGTGATCGGAGGTTTGAGTGACAAGACGCATACGAGGTGGGGGAGATACCGCCCCTGGCTTTTGATCGCTGCGCCGTTGACCGCCCTTGTATTGATGCTGACTTTCTGGGCGCATCCGGACTGGTCGTCCACCGCAAAAATCATATATATGGCAGTTACTTACTGTATTCTGGTACTGGGCTATACCTGCGTCAATATCCCTTATGGAACTTTGTGCGGTGCGATGACGCAGAATATAGAGGAGCGGGCAAAGATCAACACGTTCCGTTCCGTCAGTGCAATGATCGCCATCGGCATTATCAACATCATAACGGTTCCCCTGATCGCAGCACTTGGAAAGGGGAATGACAGGAGGGGATACCTTCTGATCGCGGTGATATACGGGTGTATTTTTGCCGCATGTCATATCTTCTGTTTTGCAAAGACAAAAGAAGTTGTGGAAGTGCCGGAAAAAGAAAAAACGCCTCTGAAAGTACAGTTATCTGCCGTTGCGAAAAACAGGCCGTATCTGATTGCGGTGGCAGGGCAGTTCCTGTTCGGGGTGACACTTTATGGAAGAAATGCGGATGCGCTTTACTATTTTACATACGTGGAGGGGGATCAGACATTATTCAGCACCTACTCCCTTTTTATTATCATTCCGTCCATCATCGGCGCGGCCTGCTTCCCGATAGTGTTCCGGCTGACAAACAATAAAGGGCGTTCTGCTTCCATATTTGCGCTGCTTACGGGGATCAGCATGTTTTGTATGTATTTTTTTACGGCGGGGAAATCACCTGTTCCATTTTACCTGTTTTCGTGTCTGGCACAGTTTTTCTTTTCCGGATTTAACACGGCAATCTATGCCATCGTGCCGGACTGCGTGGAGTACGGGGAATGGAAAACGGGGCTGCGCAATGACGGTTTCCAGTATGCGTTTATTTCCCTGGGAAATAAGATAGGTATGGCAATCGGGACTTCTGTGCTGGCAGGTGTTCTGGGAAGTCTTGGATATGTGGCAAATAAACAGCAGAATCCGGCAGTGATGGCCGTGATCCGGCATTCTTTTACCACGGTTCCCGGCGTGCTGTGGATTATAACAGCGGCAGTTTTATTTTTCTACCGCCTGAATAAGAAAGCATATAACAGGATTGTGCAGGAGATTCAGGAAAGAAAGGAGAGTGAGAAAAATGTATGATGTAGTTGCGCTGGGGGAACTGCTGGTTGATTTTATCCAGAATGGCAGCAGTGCGAAAGAGAACCCGGTATTTGAGGCAAATCCCGGGGGCGCGCCGTGCAATGTGCTGGCAATGCTTTCGCGTCTGGGGTACAGGACCGCGTTTATTGGAAAAGTGGGGGAGGATTATTTTGGACGGATGCTCGGGAAAACAATCCTGGAAACGGGGATTTCAGATGAAGGGCTGGTGTATGACCGGAATGTGAACACTACACTTGCCCTGGTTCATACACTCCCGGGCGGGGACAGGGATTTTTCATTCTATAGAAAACCCGGAGCGGATATTATGCTGACGGATAAGGAAGTGAACCGGAAACTGATAGATGAATGCAGGGTATTTCATTTTGGTTCCCTTTCCCTTACAAATGAACCGTCCGCTGCGGCAACGAAAGCGGCGGCTGCGTATGCGAAGAACGCAGGGAAACTGATCTCTTTTGATCCCAATTTACGGGAACCCTTGTGGGAGAGTGAAGAACAGGCGAAAGAGGCGATCTGGTATGGAATCGGGGAATGTGATGTCTTAAAGATTGCAGATAATGAGATAAAGTGGCTGACCGGAAAAGAAGATTATGATGAAGGCGTGCATATGATCAAAGAGCGGTCAGACGTTAAGCTGGTCAATGTAACTTTGGGGAATAAAGGAAGCCTTGCATATTATATGAATCAGAAAAATTATGGCAGGCCGTTTCTAAGTGACAGGACCATTGACACGACAGGAGCAGGGGATACTTTTTGTGCCTGTGTGATCGGATTTTTGCTGGAGCATGGGCTGGATGGCCTTAAGGAGGCGGATCTGGAAAGAATGCTTTCTTTTGCGAATGCGGCGGCGTCCATTGTGACAACCAGAAAAGGCGCAATCCGTTCCATGCCGGACTGGGAAGAGATCAGTACATTGCTTGAAAATCATGGGAGGGAACAGGAGAAACAAAAAACTCCAAAATCCTTTGATATACTGCTTGGCTCGGTGGATAAGGTGAAAGCATTTGTCAGTGATATGGGCAGGATAGAAGGGGATGTACTCCTCTGTGTGGGAAAGTATGTGATCGATGCAAAATCAATCATGGGGATTTTCAGTCTGGAGCTGTCAAAGCCGCTGCGGCTTGAGATTGAGGACTGGAGAGAAGAGTATGCGGCGGTTATTGAAAAATATCTGCGTCAGTAAGAGTCTGAAATTATTAATCATCTGTTTTGCGCAATCAATAACGATCATGTGCTGCGTGAGAAAACGGCAAAACTATGGGCAGAGTTAAACAATGTGCCTGTTCTGCCGGAACATATTAACTGTGAAGGCTGTCGGGCTGACGGGATGAAAACTGTCTGCTGTGACAGTCTTTGCAGTATCCGCCAGTGCGCATTGAAAAAAAGAAAGTGGCTGGAAGTCATCTCGCTTCTGTTATTTTTCTGTCGCCAAAATATTCCGTCAGTATTAAAACCAGGGCGCTGCCGGCGAGTATTCCGTCCATAATTCCGGCGGGTAATAAAAACATCATTAAGGCGATTGTAATAACACAATTGATAACAGACAGCGCGAGGCCCCACATTCTGTTTTTCAGCAGACCGATGGCTCCGATAAGCCGGAGGATTCCGTATATTGCGCCTATAACCATCATCAGATAAAGATTTTCCTGAAAGTACGGGAGCTTAAACCCGAAATACTTACCGATATCAAATTTGTCAGTCCCCGCAATCAGAGCCGGTATGATACAGAAAACCCCGCCAAGTTCCATGCATCCCCCGTGTATTATCATTAGCAATGCGGCTGACTTGTATTTTTTCATAAACATTTCCTCCTCCGGAATCCGATCCGGTTCTGCTTTTTCCCTGTATCAATTAAAACTGAAGTTTGATTATACCCGATGAATCGGTGGCTGTCAATAGCTGGAAAAGCAGCATTATTTATGATAAAATTGTGTGTGCGTTTGTGGCAGAATAATATAATGGACTGATATGCCATTTGTGGTGTCAGGGGATTTTTAATAAAAATGGGACAATATATGAACATTATTTTATGAAAGACAGTGCCGGGCGAAGGCACATGGAAGAAAGGGCGGGAGCGGCTGTGACAGATCTTTATTATATAGAAGATGATCCGGATATTGCATTTATAGTAAAAGAATATCTGGAACAGAGAAATTTTAAGGTTACGATCTGTGCGACGCTTGCACAGGCAGGGCAAGTGTTGAAAGAACATGTTCCGTCCTTTGTTTTATTAGACTGGAATATGCCGGACGGACGCGGAGACGGTCTGTGTCAGTGGATTCGCAGGAACTGGAAGGAGCTGCCGGTTATTTTTCTTACGGTTCGCGGGGACTGTGCCGATATCGTCGCGGGGTTTAAAAGCGGCGCGGATGATTATGTGGTGAAGCCCTTTGAACTGGAGGTTCTGTTATCGCGGATCAGGGCGTTGCTGCGAAGATGCGGAGATATCTCGGGGAGGTATCTCTCCTGCGGTCCGATATCTCTTGACAGGGAAAACAGGAGCATTTATTGCGGAGAGGAGCAGGTACATTTAAGTCCTTCGGAATACCAACTGTTATTATATTTGCTGGAGAACAAGGGCAGGATCGTCACAAGGGAGATGCTGCTTGAGAGGCTCTGGGACAGCGATGGGAATTTTGTGAATGACAATACACTTACTGTGACGATGAAACGCCTGCGGGAGAAGCTGCACAGGCCGGATTGTCTGAAAACCTTGAGGAGTATCGGTTATCGTATGGAAGAGACGGGAAAGGTACAAAATGGGGATTAGGATGTTGGGATTTGGTTTGGCAATGGGATTTTTGGCAGGTCTTCTGTTTTGCTGCGTTTGGTTTTTTTTATGGCGGAAAAGGGGAAGGCGGCGCATTGACGGGCTGAGAGAATATCTGGAGAGCATAAATACGGGGGGCGGGGCTATTCTCCCGAAGGGGCGGGAAGATGATTTTTCCGGGCTGCAGGATGAGATATATAAAACAGTGACGGAGCTGTACCGGACGAGGGAAGCGGCGCTTTTGGCAAAGAATCATTTTGCCGAAAATCTCTATAATATTGCGCATCAGATCAAAACGCCGATCACCTCCGCCTCATTGTCCCTGCAGATGGTGCGGCATGAAATGCCGTCGGAATACCTTGACCAGATCAAGATGCAGCTTTTGGTACTGACGCATCTGGAAGAGGCGCTGCTGCTGTTAGCGCGCATGGATACGGGGATGCTGGTGATGGAGAAAGAGGAAGTGGATGTTTTTACACTGCTGGAACTTGCTGCGGAAAATCTGCAGGAATTGTTCCGTAGGGCGGATGTCTGTGCGGAGATACCGGAAACCGGGGAGGTGTCCATAAAGGCCGATATGGAGTGGACAATGGAGGCAGTCATGAACCTGATGAAAAATGCGGTGGAACATACGCCGCCGGGGGGAGTGGTACGCTGTGCCTATGAACAGAATCCGCTGTATACACAGATCGTAATCACGGATACGGGGAGCGGATTTGACAGGGAGGATCTTCCCTATCTTTTTGAGCGGTTTTACAGAGGGAAGAATGCAAAGAAAGGGGGCATCGGGATCGGGCTCTCCCTTTCCAAAGCAATTATCGAAAGCCAGAACGGGATTATAACGGCGCGGAATCTGACGGACGGCGGCGCCTGTTTTGAAATTCGCTTCTATGGTCAGTGAGGAGGCGTTCATAATACTGCTAACGGAATGCGTATGAGTAACAGCCCTGAAATAGTTGCAGATAAGAGGGATGGTTCCTATGTCACCGAGTTGTCATTTTAACCTGTTATAATGAAAGCAGGATCAGGCGGAGGTGTTTTGCATCTGCCGGGGTTATCACATAAGGAAGGAAAACGGCATGGAGATTTTAAGATGTGAGAAGGTAAGCAGGATTTATGGCAGAGGCGATGGGCGGGTTACCGCACTGAATCAGGTTGATTTTTCGGTACAAAAAGGAGAGTTTGTCGCGATCGTAGGGGCTTCCGGCTCGGGGAAATCCACGTTGCTCCATATTCTCGGGAGCGTGGATAAGCCTACCTCAGGCAGGGTATTTGTGGAAGAGACGGATGTCTCCGGGCTGACGCCCACTCAGGCG
>OFGQ01000199.1_pt1 | contig 54807 bp, 55 predicted proteins | sample 1521791 | NCBI WGS metagenome assembly OFGQ01 (sample SAMEA3504116, study PRJEB24116) | mouse gut metagenome | biome: mouse gut; feature: mouse-associated habitat; material: faeces | place: Denmark | collected 2011 | reverse complement strand
GGGCCGGCCAGATGGAGTTTATAAACAGCAATCCTTTAGAAGAACGGGCATTCCGTTCCTGGCTGTCAGGAGAAACAGATATCATGCCGGAAACAATGCCTGCCAATAAATATATGATGGGATTTCCCCACAGAAAAAATGTGGAACTCTGTTATTTATCAAAGGTATGCACATTTACGGAAAGACTTATCGTTTATGGGATAAAAAGAGGATATGTGGATATTGTACGGGGGCCGGTGAAGGAAATGATGCGTGAAATTGGAGTGCCCTATGCACACTCTTTTCTTGAACATACAATCCGGACGTACCAATTATCAGAAGAAGATATCATGCAGATGTATTCCGCAATCTATGCCATATCCGGAAACGCAAAAGCGGAAAAGGAGTTTTACCGGAATTTTATCTGTGCATGGCTGGAGCAGGATCAGGACAGGTATCTGGCGGCCATTGAAAAGATCAGCAAAGATATGCGGAAAAAGATATTTGCTGTGTTAAAAAGAGAAAATCTGTATCTGTCTGCTGTCCTCCCCGCTGACAGTTATTTGGACGGGCTGCTGGATCATGTATTCTGATATTTACAAAAAAGGAGAGGTTCGCAGGTGTGGTGAAACAGAAAAGACTATTTATGCTCTCCTTATTACTGCTTATGCTGACGGGATGCGGTATGAGTGAAGAACTGACAGACTGGGCAGCGGAAAAAGCAAATGATGCATTGGAGGTTGTCGGCGGCGGTGTTCAAGAGGCCATTGATGATCTGAAAAATGCCGAGTATCAAGACGGCCCATTTGAAAATAACCTGGAGTCTGCGAGAGCATATTTGCTGGCACAGTTACAAGAGAAATATGGGATAGAATTTACTGTTGTCGGTGACGAGGATTTGGAAAACTATGGGCTGTTCGCCGGAGCCACTTATACCTGTGATGTTGCGCCGATCAATGCGCCGGAACAGGTGACAACCGCTCTTGTATCTCAGACAATGTATCAAGATGTCCGGGATGGATATGCTGTTTACTTCTTCAAGGAAGAGGCTGAGACTCCGGTTTTGGAATTGTGTGAAACTAAGGATTATGTCATTGACCAGCGTATTTCTCTGGAGATGCCGGAAACGGCAAGAGCATGGACAGCCGAAGACGGGCTGGAGCGGTTCCTCTCAGAAAGCGGGGCGTATGTAAAATTGGTTTTACACTTTACGGACGATTTAGATACAGAAACGTATGCGGAATACCTCTATGATTTTCTAAACAGCATAGACCATTTAGAATGTAATCTGCTCTTGCAGGCAAAAGCAAATAAAATTTATATCTTCCATGAGGAACTCAATATTCTGGATGGCTTTGACGCCAGCACTTATACTGTGGAAGATTTGAGACAAGAAATTGAAGAGTTTTTAAGTATGGGCGTATCTCAATAAATTTGTAAGAGCAGAATAGGGCTTTCCCACCCAGGGCGAATGAGCCAAAAGCGCAGACGAGGTGATAAAAACTTTGATAATAGAGAGGGAGATCGAATGCAATATTGGAAAGCGCATTACAAAGATATGCTGCATGATACAGCCATAGAAATTATAAATACGGAGGAAGATTATAACACAGAACCACTTTCCTTCACTCTGGACAATGTAACTTTTTGTGGCACAAGCCTTAGTGACTTCCATCTCAAAGACGAAACGCAATATGTGGAAGCATGCAAAAAATTTTCTCTGCTGAAATGGGGAGGTCATAATTCAAAATTTACTTCTCCATATGTGTACGATTTGCAGGGATATGAATTGGAAACTGAGATACCAATAAGTGTTTTTAGGAAAAGGGATGAGCGACTTATTACCGGAATCCTTTTTCTCTCATTCCAATATATCGAACCAGATATGTCAAAACCACACAGTATTAGGATGTGTGATGATATAAGAGTATATCACGATGATGTGATTGTACAGGAATTTTCACTTTCGGTAGATGGGATATGTTATAAAAGTATAGAAAAAACTTTGTGGTTTGAAGCTGCGTTAAAAGATATTTGCAGGCAGATTAAAAATGATTATTACATAAAGTGCTGTTTTACCTGTCAATATTCTGATTATTCGCCATATGGTAGTGATGATTATGGCCTTATGCTCTGTTTTTGCCGTCACAAAAACGATTGCTTAAAGGTGAACAGTAAAGATGACTTCTTCTTTTTCCTTGAAGGGAAAGATTATGATGGACGACAGGAAACATATTTATGTGGGCACTATTGCCTGCGAGACAAAGCAAGCGGCTATCGTGGCTTTGTAGATGGGATAATAAATTAAGCTGAACAATCAATATTTATGGAGGATGCGCTGTGAAGATGTTAAAAAGCAAAACATGGCAGCATGAAATAACCGGCAGCGATGGAAATGTCATTTTATTTGGCGTCAATATATTTGATTACGAATGGAAAAGCACTCATAAATCTGTGAAAGTTCGCGATCCTTTATATGGCCAGGAATATAAATTTCCTATCTATACAGTTGTCATTAACGGGCAGGAGCAGGAATTTGCCGCTGGAGAGTTCAGTAACTGTGTTTGGGGGTTTTATCTCCTGAAGTATTGAGATTTCAGGACATGACTTCTCTGCCGAATTGAGTAAAACGAAGGCACAGGTAAGTACAGAGTATAATAATAGAACACAACAAAGTATGGATGCGGTTTGAAAATGGGAAAACAAATCAACTATTGGCTAAAATATGAAGAATTTTTACAAATTGCACAGACAGCATTAGACTGTGGATGCGTCATCATTAAACCGGATTCGGGGAAAAGAAAGTATGGGCAGACTTTAGACATAATTACAGAGGATAAGTGTCGTTATTACTTTTATTTGCCAGAGGCCGGGACATTGATGTCGCAGCAAATTCCATTCCAGAGTGAACAAATAATAGGATATAATGCGGCAGGTAATACGGTTATTGAGGCAGGCTTTTCTTTTATATATGACAATAAAAAGGAAATTACAAGGAGCCGCTTATTTGTAATCTCCGGATATTATAATGAAACGGGAGAATACATTGCAAGACCAAAATGTTTAACCCAAACATATCAAAAATTGGTTCGCATTGTAAAAAGAATAGCTCCCTATACAGAGATAACAGACCATATCATCAGTACTCAAAATAATGACTGTTTACAGGAAAGAGAATGGATACATAAAGAATATATATCCGCATCCTGTTTGAAATTGAAAGCATCAATGAATTATAAACTGGTCTGAGCCTAAAAAAATTGGATTGAAGGAAAATGCATATGAACGTGGCAAAATTAGGTGACACAATTATTAAGACAGGAATATGCAACTATGGTATCAAACAATATCGTCTGTTTCTTTGCACAAGCACTTTCCTGCCAGGTACTGGAGATTATGAGGATGATCCTCCAATATATGATGATCAGGAAATAGATTGTTACTGTATATGGATTGAAGACATGATAAATGTGGGTAATATCAGCGCAGGAGCAGGGTATTATGAACATCTTTCCGATGCAATTCATGCGGCAGAAAGCAGTGCCGGATTTGAAAGATGGATAAACTGAAGATTTCTGTTTGCCAGGAAGGTAAAGCTGGAATTTGAAAAAATATGGAGGAGATTTCGGATATGATAAAAATGAAAACACTGGCCTTTATGACAATACTGATGCTGGCATTAACCGGATGCGGAAAAGAAGAACAGGAACCATTAAGAGTATATTCTTTTAGCGGAGAGAATGAACAGTTTGCAGTGTCCAATGGCATTATTGTTTTGAATGGTTCAGAGGAAATTTTCTCTGGTGGTGATTTGAAAGCAGCTGATGAGTCTTTCATTGATATTACGTCATACTCAACCACATTTTACACGATATCCGGCAGTGAAGGGAATGTGATTCTTTCCAATAGTGTGACAGATACGACAGGAGGTACAGTCAATGTTTCTGGTGATTTGGGGCAGATATCGGGAGACAGTACACTTAGGAGAATAAAAATAGATGATACAAATGATTTGAATGGTACGCTTTACTTTGAACTTACTACGAAAGATAAGTATGGTACGGAAAATGTATATCAGCTGCAGATGGCTTTAACAGAAATAACAAAAAACGATGGAAATTAAATTCGGACTGCTTTCTAAAGAAATGGTCAGTGTTGCAGGAAGATTTGATAGAAGCCTTGGTCAGATACTATAATGAGGAAGTACGATTCAGCTACGGTCCGGATGACAAGATGGAAGCTGCAGAATGGTGGCCTGAAATTGAGACAAAAGAAGCACTTTTACAGGCAGTGACATTAGAAACCATTGTTATCGCAGGGGATTTCATGCTGGAAGATACCAGATGCTTATATTTGCTTTTTTCCAGGACATGGGGAGGCGAGGATCTTGATGATAATGGAATCGGTGTCTGTGTACAAAATGAGGAAATAGCTGAAATTGCTTATAAAGATATAGCATTTTAACAGGAAAGCAGGGGTAGAGTATTATTTGATAGCTCACGATTTGTGGAGGTTTCAGTTATGAGGACAATGATTTCCAGTGTGATAATTGTAATTGCTGCGGTTATTGGTTTTTTCATGGGGGCAGGAATGAATCAGGCTATGGGTGGCGCAACGCTGTTTGCGACAATCGCAGGTTTTGCTTGTACAATCCAGGCTATTGAGAGCAAGAAAAATCAGTAACTTTCAGATAGTTAAAAACTGTAAATATCTGCTTTTCAGGAGGTTATATGCTATGAAAAGACAACTGCTGTTAATTTTAACAATGAGCCTTATATTGTTGGCTGCCGCCTGCGGAACGTCCAGCGGCGGAGAATCGAAAGTGGGCGGAGATGAAACAGTCACATTCCAGGCGACTATAATAGAGATACAGGATGATTGTTATCTTGTGGAGCCGGTGGAAGGGAGTGCGGAATTGAACAGCGCAGACCGGATAACTATTCCCATGACAAATATGGAACCCTCGCCGGAGCCGGAAGTTGGCGATGTTCTGGAAATTGAATATGACGGTTCGATTGCGGAATCATATCCTGCACAAATTATGAATGTATATAGTATTCATGTAATCGAATAGTGGAAAAAGAAAATGATGGCCGCAGATTTTAGTAAATTGCGGCCATATCGTGTATTCTGCGTTTTATTTCTGCGCGGATATGGAAAGGTTCTAAACATTCGCATTTATCTCCGAAGCTCAATACAATACCATAATGGTATTCGTTTTCCAGGAAAGGAAAATTGACAATGAAATGATCGTCCCCGTGGGGCGAAAAATCTTCAAAAGAGCAAAAATCAAGCACTCTGTCCATGACAGATCGATGGATGCGGATTTTAATTCTTGTCTGCATATCTGCCCAAAGGTCATCAAAATCCAACTGAGGTTTTTGGTAATTCCGCGGCGCGAAAAATTCCTCTTTCCTCTGCAGGTTCGACATGCGTGATAATCGAAATAAGCGAAAATCATTTCTTTTGCGGCAATATCCTTGTAAGTACCAATGACTGCCTTTTAATATAAGCTGATACGGCTCAACCGTTCGTGTGGTTTTATTTCCATGGTGGGCGATATATTCAAAGGCCAGCAGCTTGTTTTTCTGCATAGCTGTTTTTATAATCTCTAAATATGGCTGTATTCTGCTGTTGCCCATCCACGGACTTAAATCGATACATATTTGATTAACTTTGAATTCAATTTCTTTCACTTTGTCGGCAGGGATAAAACTTCTGACTTTTGCAAGAGTGTGTATTAGTTCATCACCTCGTATCATGCCTGAAAGACTGGTAAGGCCCATCAAAAGAGCCGAAAGATCATCCGTCGAAAAAACCTTTTTATCCATTTTGTATTCCTGCATGATTTCAAAGCCGCCGCCGACTCCCGGTGTGGAGCGGACGGGAATACCCGCCATGTTGATTGCGTCTATATCGCGGTAGATTGTGCGGGGCGAAACTTCAAACATGTCTGCTAATTCTTGTGCGCCGATCCGTTTTTTATCGAGAAGTATCATAATAATACTGACAAGTCTGTCTACTTTCATCCGGCAGTCTCCTTTTGGTTTTGATTGTTGCCATACTGCTGTCAATAATTATATGGTACACTATGGATGAAAATAAATCAATCAAATAAGGAAGACGGAGGGAATTTATGTTTACAATCTATGTTTATGTTCTTGATACTTTAGCTGACTGGGAGATGGGGCACGTCACTTCGGAGCTTTATTCCGGCCGGTTTTTCAAAAAGGACGCGCAGCGTGTATCTCTCAAAACAGTCAGTTATACTAAGGAGCCGGTCCGTACAATGGGCGGCCTGACAATCATACCTGACTGCTCCATTGAGGATATTGTTGTGAGTGAAACAAGCGTGCTGCTTTTGCCGGGTGCAAATACATGGAATGATTCAAAGCACGGGGCTATTCTGGAAAAAGCAAGGGAATTTCTGACTTTGGGGGCTACGGTGTGTGGAATTTGTGGCGCGACCGCTGCCCTTGCCGGTTTTGGGCTGCTGGATAATCGTCCGCATACCAGTAATGGGGCGGGATTTCTTGAAATGGTTTCTCCTGGCTATAAAGGTCAAAGCTTTTATGTTGATGAGCCTTCAGTAGCGGATAATAACCTGATTACTGCAGGTTCCACCGGAGCTTTGTTGTGGGCAAAACATATTATTGAACATTTAGGCGTTTTTGAAGCAGATACACTAAAAGCATGGTATGATTATTTCAGCACTGGTAAACCTGAGCATTTTTTTGCACTCATGCAAACCTTGTCATCAGAAAATGGACAATAAGATATGAGAAATACCATATTGCTTGACAATTACCAGGCTGTTCCGGTATATTATGATTGATAAACCTGATATGGGATTACAGTGTATAAGGGAAGAGACATAAAAAATATCCCGGGGATAGAATTTTATACCGGAAGCAGGGAAGCCGGGTAAGACTGGCAACGTGAAAGGAGTAAGGTTATGGAAGAATTAAAAACGATTATGGAGAAGTTTGCTGCCTCTGGCTGGGATTTTATTGCTGTTCCGGCACAACAATGGTTAGACGGGAAATCCGATCCGGACGCTTTGGCAGCAGTAATCAAACAGGCAGACGAAGAATGTGGAAGCTGCGGGTGTGAATTAGATCCGTTGTATAAAAGAGCATTAGCACTTCTTTAAAAGGATCATAACTTCCCACGCAGGATAAAATATCTTGTTTTCATTGCTTTTTGATTTGGATTCAAGTAAAATAAAAAGATAATAAAATGAGGATAGAACTAAGATTTCCCAATTGCCCGGGGAACGCTGGGAACAAAGCCGAAAGCCTGATTTTAGCGGGCTTTCGGCTTTGCTATTTCAATCTTTGATTTTATGCTGCTTACAGATGCGCATCATTTTTGAAAGAAGATGGGGAACAGATACGGCTATGGACCAGAAAAAGTACAGAAAGAGAAAAAGGGGCAGACGGCGAAAAAGACTCAAACGGCTTATCCTTGCATATCTATTGCGGGTGCTGGTTGTACTGATCCCACTGATCCTGGTGATATTTGCAGTTTACGGCTGCTTTTATATATATGGCAGAATTACGGAGAAAGATGATGAAAGGGACAGAAACAACAGGGACAAGGCCTCTGTTATTTTCGCAGGGAACGATATACCCGAGCACTGTGTGGTCATAGATGCAGGCCATGGAGGAAGTGACGGAGGGACTGTCAGCGGAGAGGTGATAGAAAAGGATATCAATCTTTCGGTGGCCCTGAAGTTAAAAACCATTCTGGAGGATAACAATGTAGAGGTGATCCTGACCAGAAGTTCCGATGAAGACATGAGCCTGGCACAGCGCGCTTCAGCCGCCAACGAGTCCGGGGCAGATTTCTTCATCAGCCTTCATTGCAACTATTATGAAGGAGATAACCAGGTCTCCGGTCTGGAATGTTATTACAGCAGTCCGGAGGCGACGGAAAGCAGGGAGTACGCAGAAAGCATTATCAAAGCAGTCTCGCTGAGTGACGACATCAAGGCCAGGGACGCAAAAGCCGAGAGCTATTATGTTTTGCAGAACACGCAAATGTCCGCGGTTCTGGTAGAAATGGGATTTCTTTCCAATAATTCCGAGCGCCGAAAGCTGTCGAAAGAAGATTACCAGGAAATGCTGGCGCAAAAAATTGCAGAGGGTATTCTGCAAAAACAAATGGATCTTTAGCTTCACGACGGACTGCGAAAATATGGGGCAAATGCAAAGGAGCAGGGCATGTTATCGAATAAAGATATGAAAAGATACAATAAAAAGAACGATTATTCTTACACTTTTGGCGCCTTTCCTACATACGAGTTGTTGGAAAACCGACCGGAAAATGTTGAAAAAATACTGATTCATAGCACTGCCAGCAAGGAAATATATGATAAAATAAAGCTGTTATGCGACAAAAATGATATTCCTCTTGTGATCAATGACAAACTGCTGGAAAAATTAAGGGAAAAAGACAGCTGTATCGTTGTGGGAGTGTTTCACAAGTTTCAGTGTGAAATGGAAAAGGGGGAAAACCATGTGGTATTGGTAAATCCCAGTGATACCGGAAATATGGGAACGATAATCAGGACATGTATTGGATTCGGTATCCGCAACCTGGCAATTATAGAACCCGCAGTGGATATTTTTAATCCCAAGGTCATAAGGGCTTCCATGGGTTCTTTATTTCATCTGAATTATAAATATTTTTCTTCTTTTGAGGAGTATGCCACCGTGTATGGTGCGGACCGGTGTATGTATCCGTTTATGTTAAAGGGGGCCAAAAAACTGGGCGCCTTTCCTCTGGACAGGGATTGTGCATTTTCCCTTATTTTCGGAAACGAAGCAACCGGGCTGGATGACTCTTTTTTAAAAGTCGGACAGAGTCTGCGGATTTCGCATTCAGACGCCATAGATTCTTTAAACCTATCATTGGCTGCGGGCATAGCGATTTATGAGTTTACCAAAAATTATTTCTGATGCCTGAAAGATGTAAAAACAAGAAACCAGATTTGTATTGATGATATTGTGTAAAAGTGATAAAATCACAATAGATTTACGGGTTTCGGAGATACACACAATCCGTGTAAATCGCATGATCATGAATGACAAAAAGGAGAAACGGGAAAATGAAAAGATTTATGGTTCTGCTGTGTGGTTTTTTGGTTTGTACGGGGCTGTCAGCCTGCGCAGGAGGCTCCAGAAGCAAAGGGGATAAGTATTGGAGCGAAGCGCGGAAGGCAGAGGACTTTGGTACATATGTGACACAGAACTGGACAGATTTTGACCTGGAGGCGCTGAAGCAGGAATTCGACTCTGCCGACAGCACCCAGAGCCAGAAGTTTAAAGCGGCAGCCCTGCTGTGCGCGCGGGAGTACCAGAATAAAAGAGAGGTAGACAGTGAAGACTCCTGGACAAAAGGAGCATTTTCGGTGGATTATCCCGAGAGTGCCCAGTATGCGGCGCAGTGTCTTTCCATGGTGGCTGAAGGGGAGGCATTCCAGGAATCCTTTGAAGATGCGTTCTGGCCGCATGACTATTTCTGGCCCATACTGGCAGCGGCGGAGGACCTGGACGGGCAGACTGTGACAGCCCTCTGGACGGTGGACAGCGAAGTCTCTTACGGGGACAAGCTGAAAGAGGCAGTAGAGCAGTGGGTGGAAGCAAATCCCAAGGCTATTATCACGGCGGGAGACGCGCTGATGGAAGCCGGATTTTATGAGGACTGGGGATACCAGGACTGGAACCGGATTTATCTGAATGATTATTCGGATGCCGTAGAAGCGGATTCCCTGCAGGAAGCCCTGGATTACATTATCTATATGCAGAAGGTTCTTCCGGAACTGGAAGAAGAAAGCAGCACCCTCAGGGTGGAATCCAAAGTGAATGGGGAATTGTATTATAATACGAAACTGATGGTTGCGGTGGAGAACGGCCCGGAGCTGAAGGAAGGGGCAGGAGACACACCCCTGGAAAGCATTGAACTGGAAGGAAAGAAAGTAATTGCCCTATACCGGAATCTTCAGTCAGAGGAGTTTGCGGATTCCCCTGCTCCGCTTCAGGTCATGGGTGATTTCATGTTTGGACTTTCTGCGGGAGAAATGCCTTCTGCGGCAGAGGAAGCAGACTACTACCTGGTACTGACTCCCAATTATGAATATGGCGATTTTTACCAGTCGGACGGAGGCAGTGAGACCAAGATTCAGGAGGTCCGTTCCAGTACATCTATCGATTTATTTGAAGCGGCCACTGGAAATCTGCTCTGCCATGTGGGAAATATTCTTGAAAATGCGCCCAGCAGGATTTTTACCAGTTATGATGATGAGAGCGCCCAGTTCCCCGAAGTGACAGGGGCGGATGTATTGTCCTATATTTACCATAATATCGGCACGCCGGATCTGTATGTGGCATTGCTGGATAATCTTACGGGAAAATCACAGCTGGAAAAGGAAGAGTCGGTTATTGTGGGAGACTGGGAGATTACCTATCATTCCGGAGAACTTACGGATGGTTTTACCCATGGGATATATGCCTATGAACCGGGAGATGGGAACGTTTTTGCGAAGGGGTATTTCACCATTACCAATAAAAGTACGGAGAATGCAGGTTTTCTTCCCATGATTTATACCATCGGTGAAGACACCGTCATTGAACTGGTGGATAACAGCACAGGGGAAGTTTATGAATGCGTGGACTTACTCTCATATGGTAAATGCCTGAACGGAAGCTACCTGGATCCGGGAGAAAGCGAGGATGGGGAGCTGTTCTTCCAGATACCGGACGGCATTGATGCGGCAAATCTGTCTTTTGCCGTGTCGCTGGGAAATCAGGTAGTATATTATCCTTTTTAAGGATTCCATATATGGTGTAATCGTGCAGAATTCCCGCTATTATTTTTGGGCAGGGGCGCGTGAGGAGGAAATCAGCAGCCAAAGCTGCACGCGCCCCTGCGGCGGGTATGGGAAGGTGAATCTTCCCAATAGGATTGTTTACCGGCGTTTGACAGGCATCCAGATTGCACTCTCGTATGTCTCGCTGGAGGTATCTCCCATGGAATACCATTCTATATTGATATGGGACGCCAGCTCAAACTGCGGGTTTGCGGGAAGCCATTCCTTGAAAATTCTGGTATTGACTGTCTGCAGGGCCACCGGCATGGGGCCGGTACATTTGAATTTTGCCCACTCACCGGCGGGGATTTCGAAGACCTTCATTTCTTCCGGCACTTCGCCTCCCTGGTAGGCTCCTGCGATATAATACCGGAAATTTTCCTTGTCCGCCTCATCTTCCACACAGACGCCGAACTCTCCCACGCAACATTCTGCGATGACCTGCCGGATCTGTTTCTCTCCCGGATCCTCATTCTGCGGGGGCTGCCCGCAGTAGCGCTCACAGAATTCCTTCCAGATTCCGGGAATTTTCTGGTAAGAGTTTTCAAAGGAAACTGTCCTCTCAAACCCAATCATTCTCATGGCTTCTTTTTTTTCAATTGTAAATTCCATCCTATTGCCTCCTTTTACAGAAATTTCAGTTACAAGAGGTAGAAAGACTTTGATCTGATGAGGCTGTGCCTTCAGCTGTAAGGGGGACATGCCATGAAAACGCGTGAACGCCCTGGTAAAACTCTCCGGCGTGTCGTACCCGTATTTGTAAGCCAGGTCAATGACTCTGCATTCCTTGTTTCCACTGCCTTTGTCCGTGTTCCGTTTTCCGTTGCCGGGAACTTTCCGCCCCAGTATTTCCAGTCCGGCCAGGTACAGCCTGCGGTTCCGCAGGTACTCCCCGATGGTATAGCCGGTCACTATTTTAAAGCATTTCTGGAAATAGAACGGCGAGAAATGTACGGTATCAGCCACTTCTTCCGCACCGATATTCTGGAGCAGATGTTCTTCCATATAATTGATTGCCTTTTGCAAACCCATCAGCCAGTCCATTCTTCCTCCTCTGACATCCAGATCCGGATGTTGTTCTTCCTTAAGGACAGTTACATGGTACCATATCCTTCTTCAAAAATCATGTCTTTTTCTGTCCTCCATTGTCCGGGGCGCAAAGACGAAAAACTACAAATACCGGCAAAATGGTTTTGTTGCAGTGACGGCTGTTTTGTGGTATCTTAAATATAGGTTAGTATATTACTTATGGTGGAGGGAATATTCTTGACAATTTACGATATTGCGAAGGTGGCAGGTGTGTCAGCGAGCACTGTTTCCCGTGTTGCAAATAATAAGCCGGGTGTCAATGCCAAAACCCGTCAGAAGGTACAGCAGCTGCTGGAACAGAACCATTACGTGCCCAATGATGCCGCAAGGGGGCTGGTGACAAGCAGCAGCCATTTGGTCGGTATTCTGATTGCCGATATCCGGACGCAGCATCATGTGGAAGGGGCGTACTATATTGCAAATGAACTGGAAAAACTGGAATACTACAGTATTATCTTAAATACGGGAAACAGTGATGAGGCCAGGGCGGCCAGCCTGCGCATTCTGGAGCGGAGAAAAGTGGAGGCAGCAGTGCTGATGGGATCCGTTTTCCAGACAGATGCGGTTGCCTCTGCCATCCGACAATATTTGTCCGGGATTCCGGTTTTCATGTTAAACGGGTTTATCAATCTGCCGAATGTATATGGTGTGCTCACGGACGAATGCACGGGCGTGGAAGAATGTGTGGCGCTGTTGGCACGGAAGAAACGAAAGAACATAGCTTTCATGGTGGATTCCCCCACTCCCAGCAGTATGCTGAAGCTCCAGGGTTTTGTGAACGGTATGGAAAAGCTGGGGATCAGCGAAAAAAAGGCCTGGATATACCGGGATGTGGAGGGCACTGTGGAGGGCGGTTATCAAAGCATGAAAAAGATTCTGCAGGAACACCCGGCGGTTGACGGTGTCATCTGCAGTCTTGACATCATAGCCTGCGGAGCAATGCGCGCTTTGTGGGATCAGGGAATCAGGGTGCCGGACCAGGTGGGAATGATTGGAATTGATAATTCGGTCTATGCTGACATATGTACCCCCAGACTGACAAGCCTGGACAACATGCTGCTGGATTCCGGTATTACCATTGCGCATAAACTGGTAAATTGCCTGAAAGGCAGGACCACAAGTCAGAAGACAATGCTGTTTACAAACATAGTGGAACGGGAGAGTACCTGAACATACCTGCATATCTGCCCGCACAGTCTGGCGCTGTACGGGCGCTTCTTAGATGACAGACTCAGTCAAACAGAGTTTTCCAGGACTTGGAATGATATGCGTCAAAACACATTTTTATCTGTTCTTCATTGACTTTTTCCGTTGCCAGCAGCGGCAGCTCCCCCAAACCGAAAAACCTGCTTTCCACAGTTTCCGCATTGGGCTGAAAATTTCCCCCCACAATCGTACACATGATGAATATTTTGCAGACTTTGTATGCATAAACGGGTAAGTTATGCTTTTCCCTGTCCTGCACCGCAATAACCATGTCGGCGGTAACATCCAAACCTGCTTCTTCCTTTACTTCTTTTATGGTATTGTCCCTGACGGAGATATTTACATCAACCCATCCCCCGGGCAGGGACCATGTTCCATTGTTTTCTTTTACCAGTAAAATTTTCCCATTGTCAAAAATCGCCGCACGGGTATCTAATTTTGGTGTCTGGTAACCGATTTCGGAACAAAACAGATCTTTCACTTTACCCAGTGGGAGCCCTGACTGGCCGGAAATCATTTCAGCCGCAATTTCCCGGATCCGCTCATAACGTTCCAGGTCATAAACGTCTTTGCCATAAAAGAGTCCTGCCTGGGCAATGCTTTGCAATTCTATCGCCCACTGAAGCCATTTTTCATTGTTGTTCATAGCGCCATTTCCTCCCGGCTTATATTTGCGCCCTCCGGATGCTTCTTTGATCAGGGAAGGTATGTACTATTATAGTTATTTTTCCGGGTCAGATCAACTGCGAAAATAACCTGCAACAAGGTAAAGGTTTCAGAAGGCCGGACAGAATTTCCCGGGAGGGATGATTTTCCATAAAATGCAGAAAATAATTATATGGATACAAGCTTGACGAAAGGGTGAATTTATGTTATTCTGATATTGCAATCGATTGCAAAAACGAAAGTAAACTGCAACAAAATCAGAAAGAATAGTACTTTGGGGTGTGTGATTTTCTATTGTCAAGAATAGGAGGACATGAAATGCGAAGACGAATTGTGGCAATCTTGTTATCGGCGATATTGGTGTGCATGACAGCAGCCTGCGGGAATGGGGGGAATGAGCAAAACGCTGATGGAAACGAAGGAAACGGACAGACAGAACAGACGGGACAGACGGAAGATGGCAGTAAGGAAGATGGCAGTGCGGATGCAGGCGACAATTCCGACGGCAACTGGAAAATTGCTGTTATGACTTCCACGGTAACACAGGGGGAAGAGGCCTACCGTGCCGGTGAAATGGTAGCGGAACAGTATGAGGGACATATTACACATGTGACATATCCTGACAACTTTACCACAGAGCAGGAAGTTGCATTGTCCACGCTCCTGTCCCTGGCTTCGGATCCGGAGGTAAAGGCGATTCTGGTATCGGGAGCGCCGGCCGGTTTTTCTGGAATGTTCGATAAAGTAAAGGAACAGCGTCCGGACATCCTGATCTGGGCAGGTTCTCCTTCCGATGATATTTCGGTTGCGGCCGCTGCCGCGGATATTTGTTTTGACATTGACATTGTGGAGCAGGGACGTCAGCTGGCCCAGGCTGCCAAGGATATGGGATGTACCGCTTTGGTGCACTATTCCTTCCCCAGGCACATGGCGGTGGAAAAGCTTCTGGCCAGACGCAATGCCATGGAAGAAAAATGTAATGAACTGGGAATAACGTTTGTGGACGCCACAACTCCCGATCCCACATCGGATTCCGGAACCACAGGCACCCAGCAGTTTGTGCTGGAGGACGTTCCGAAGATGATTACAAAATATGGGGAGAATACAGCGTTCTTTGGAACAAATCAGGCACAGGTAGAACCCATGATTAAGACGGTTCTGGAAAACGGCGGTTATTTCCTGATGCCCAATGACCCATCGCCCTTTATCGGTTTTGCCAGCGCCCTGGGGCTTGAAATCCCCGAGGAACAGCAGGGAGATGCCGCATATATGGAGACCACCATTTCGGCGAAGCTGGCGGAACAGAACCTGACCGGACATGCAGGAAACTGGAATGTGTCGCTTCAGATGCTGAACCTTCAGGTGGGAGCCTGCTATGCCAGGATGTATATTGAGGGCAAGACCAATGGCCTGGCCGACATGGAAGCCTTTCAGTCTGCCATGGTGGAAGTGGCCGGGGAAGGTGTAAGCATCCGTTCCAACACAGACGCGGAAGGAAACGAACTGAGCAATTACATGCTGATTCTGGCTGACTATATTACCTATTAAAAATTTGTGAAGAAACATGCAGGGAAGAGAAAAAAAGATACCGGAACAGGACAGAAAGGAAGCAATTATGATCAAAGTTTATCTGAAAAACGCCCGGATTGTGGATGGCACAGGGGCTCCGGCCATTGAAAACGGCCTGCTGGTATATGTTTCCGCAGCGGAGGAATCCGGGGAACAGCAGGGGATTGTCTATGTGGGCAAAATGGATGAGGCGGTTTTGGCGCAGGCAGGGGAAAAAGACCGGATAATTGACCTGAAGAATGAATACACTTTAACTCCCGGTCTGATCAATACCCATGTTCATCTGGATTTACAGATGCCCGGGGCAGGATTCCGTCTTGACCCGCTGGGCCCGGCGTTCCGTGCGCTGAAGGCTTACCGGCGGGCCGCGGAAGCCCTGGAATGCGGCGTGACAACTCTGCGGAATGTGGGAGGAGGCGACTTTTTTGATGTGGCTATCCGCAAAGCCGTGGAAATCGGAATGCTGAACGGACCGCGCATCATTACCTGCGGCTGGACACTGATGGCCCATGGAGGACACGGTTCCGAGGATTACGGAGCCATTGAATGTACCGGCCCCACAGAGTTTACGAAAGAAGCCCGCAAGCTTTTGTCAAAGGGAGTGGACTGGATAAAAGTGGGTATGACAGGGGGACTGGAAGGCGCACATGAAGGCTTGTGTGACCGCCAGGTTACCAATGAAGAAATTGCCGCGGTGATCTGGCCGGCCCATGCCGCGGGAAAAAAGGTCTGCGCCCATTTGTCGGACGATGCCACCATTTACGACGCTGTCACAGCGGGGCTTGATTCCGTGGAACACGGGTATGCCATGAAAGAAAATACCTGCAGGCTGATTGCGGAAAAAGGAAAATTCTATACCCCTACTCTGGCAGTATCTTCCGAGGATGGCGTGGACTATATGCTGAAGCACGGCTTCCCGAAACGAAATTTTGAAAAAAGTTTTACGGCAAAAGAAGGACACAGGGCAGCAGCCCGGTTTGCACATAAACACGGAGTCAAGGTCTGCGTGGGTACGGACATGGTTCCTTCGGATCCGGTCCAGAGAGGATGCAATGCCACCCAGCTGGAAATGGAATTACTCAATGAGCATGCGGAGTTTACGCCGTTGGAAACCATAAAAGCGGCGACTTCCGTGGGCGCGGAGCTTTGCGGCGTGGATCATATTACCGGATCTCTGAAAAGGGGTTATGAGGCAGATATTCTTGCGGTCAGGGGAAAACCGGACCAGGATGTAAAGGACATGCGGAACTTGCAGATGGTAATCAAAAGCGGAGGCATCATCTGGAGTACGATTCCCGGCCATGAAGCCCGTAATTACAGTGTTGTGGGAGAAGGACAGATTGCGGAGGGCGGCACCTACGGAAACTGGTAATACATGTGAGGTACGATATGGCAGGGGGAACATTCCCCCTGTTTTATTCCCGACAATGGGAGAAGGATAAAGGAGAAGGAAGATGAATGACTCCATACGAAATAAAATGAAGAATAATTTTGCCAGGCTGCAGGGAGGCCTGTTTGCCGCAGTTGAAAAGGCTGATGTGGGCAGCGCGTACAATGATCTGCAGAAGCAGGGGGTATCCATGATGGGATGGGCAGACCCTTTTTACCCGGACCCGTCCATTCCGGCGCATTTGCTGGACAAGGCCGTGGAAATTTTAAAGGGGGGATTTCCGTCCCATTATACAATGCCTATAGGCAATGAAGAGCTGAAGGAAGAGATCGCAAAAAAGCTGGCCCGGGAGAATAAAATGACGGTGGATCCCAAAAGGAATATTATTATCACGCCCGGGTCGGACTCCGGTCTGCTGTATGCCATGATGCCCTTTATCGGGGAGGGGGACGAAGTGCTGGTGCCGGATCCAAGCTATCCTTCTAATTTTTTGAACGCGGAACTTCTGGGTGGGAAAAGCATTCCGGTGCCGCTGAAGGCCGACGATCACTACCGCATTGATATCGGCGCTTTTGAAGAAAGACTTACGTCCAGGACCCGAATGGTTCTTCTGACAAATCCCAACAATCCCACCACCACCGTATTTTTACGGGAAGACCTGGAGAAACTGGCAGAATTTATCTGCAGAAACGACCTGGTGTGCGTGGCAGACCAGGCATTTGAATCCACAATTTTTGATGGCAGGGAAATGATATCGATTGCAACGCTCCCGGGAATGGAGGAACGCACTGTTTCTGTCTTTTCCATTTCAAAGGGAATGGGACTTTCCGGATTCCGTGTGGGTTATCTGGTGGCCTGCGATACCATTATGGATGTGCTTTTCGGGGGTGCGGTAAATGTTCTGGGCGCCACCAGCACGCTGTCCCAGCTTGTGGCAATCGAGGCATTCCGGCATCCGCAGTTTATGGAGGAATATAATCAGAAACATGACAGACGCCGCAAATATGCATATGAAGTTTTTTCCAGGGTTCCCGGGGTTAAAATCAATCTGCCGGAGAGCAGCTTTATGTGCTGGCTGGATGTGTCGGCCCTGGGAGATTCCACGGAGATCGTGTCGTACCTGATCCGGGAGGCAAAAGTGGCCTGCAATGATGGGAAGGCTTATGGCCCCCAGGGAACAGGATGCCTGCGGCTGATCATCGGATGTTACTGGGACGATCAGCAGTCTTTCGATGCCATGGACCGCATGGCGGCCGCGCTGGAAAAGCTGGCCCGTGCCACAGATGTGCCGGGCAGATAAAAATATGAAATACCGTTAGTGTGAGAACGGCATTATGATATACCGGCCAGGCCGCGCAACGGCGCAGGGAAAAGGAAGTGTATGGGGAAAGCGGCAAATATAGAAGATACGCAGCGCGAGTTTCTATTGCAAGAACAGGAGGGCTTGGGTATGCAGTCAGAATTTGTGTTGGAAATGGAGGGCATCAGCAAGGAGTATTTTGGAAATCCGGTGCTGAAGGATGTCAGTATACGTGTCCGTCCGGGAGAGATTCTGGCGCTGGTGGGAGAAAACGGCGCCGGAAAGTCCACCCTGATGAACATTCTCTTCGGGATGCCTGCCATTCATGCCACAAATGGGTTTCAGGGCCAGATCCGCATCAATGGGGAAAAGGTGCAGATCACATCACCCCTGAACGCCATGAAGCACGGTATCGGCATGGTTCACCAGGAATTCATGCTGATAGATGATTATGAAATAGCGGAAAATGTAAAACTGAACCGGGAAAATTTAAAAGAAGGCCTGCTGCGGAAGCTGTTCGGGGAAAAGGCAGGGGTTCTGGACCGGAAAGCCATGAAAAAGGAAACGGCGGCTACCCTGGATGAGGTGGGACTGAATATTGACGCATCCACGCACACAGGCTCTCTTCCGGTAGGGTATAAGCAGTTTATCGAGATTGCCAGGGAACTGGACAAAAGCAATGTGCGGCTGATTGTGCTGGATGAGCCCACTGCCGTGCTGACGGAAAATGAGGCGGAGAAGTTCCTGCAGTGTGTGAAAAATGTGACAAAAAAGGGCATTTCTTTTATCTTTATCAGCCATCGTCTGAATGAAGTAAAAAAATATGCGGATCATCTGGCAATTCTGCGGGACGGTTCCCTGGTAGGAGAGTATGATACGGAAAGTGTGTCGGTGCGGAAGATTTCTGAGCTGATGATCGGAAGGACGGTGGATATCAGTCAGCTGGAAGGAGAGCGCACATTAGACGAAGCAATTTCCCTGGAACTGAAAAACTTCTCCGTGGATATGCCCGGGGAACGCCTGAAAAATGCTTCTGTCCGGATTCACAAGGGAGAGATTTTCGGCTTTGCAGGCCTGGCGGGACATGGAAAGGCAGCCGTTGCAAACGGTATTATGGGATTATACCCCGCTTCGGGAGAGGTGCTTTTAAACGGCGGGAGCCTGGATGTGGCAGACACGCTTGCCACTTTGTCAAAAAAGGTTGCTTTCGTCTCGGAAGACCGACGGGGAGTGGGACTTTTGCTGGATGAGTCCATTGAAGTCAATGTGGTGATCTCTTCCATGCGTGTCAGAAACCAGTTCCTGCGAAAAGTGGCGGGAATCTCCTTTTATGACAAAAAGGCCTGCAGACAATACGCGGAGGAAATGATCCGGGAATTTGACATACGCTGCACGGATGCGTCACAGCACACCAGGAGCCTCAGCGGCGGAAACCAGCAGAAGGTATGCATTGCGCGGGCGGTGACACTGGAGCCGGAAGTGCTTCTGGTTTCGGAACCTACCAGGGGCATTGATGTGGGAGCGAAAAAACGGATTTTGGATACCCTTACGGAAATGAACCGGTCCACCGGCGCCACCATTATTATTACATCCAGCGAGCTTGCGGAACTGCGTTCCGTCTGTGACCGTATTGCCATTGTTACGGAAGGTGAAATTACGGGTATATTAAAACCTTCTGACGAAGATTATCGTTACGGACTGCTGATGAGCGGTGTTTCGGAAGAAGAGGAGGCTGTGTATGAAGACAAAAAACAGGAAACCTAGCATACTGGGAATATCCCAGATCATCATGATTCTCTTTCTTCTGGGCCTGCTGGTGCTTTCGTCCGCGCTGCAAATGGATACCGCCACTTTGATCTCGGATTCTCTGGTGCGGATCGGGATGCAGGCGATTTTTGTGCTGGCGATGCTGCCCACCATTCAGAGCGGTATCGGACTGAATTTCGGGCTGCCGCTGGGGATATTGTGCGGTCTTCTGGGCGGACTGATCACGGTGGAGTATAACATGACGGGACTGGGAGGCCTTTTTACCGCCATTTTGATCTCCCTGCCGCTTTCCGCAGGGGCGGGCATTTTATATGGATGGGTTTTGAATCATATGCGGGGGTCGGAAATGATGGTAGGGAATTACCTTAATTTTTCCATCATCTCCCTGATGTGTATCGGCTGGATGATTCTTCCCTTTACCAACAAAAATATTATCTGGGCCATGGGCAGCGGAGTGCGAAGCACGATCACACTGGAATCCAGTTACGAACATGTCCTGGACAGGCTCCTGAGCTTTGGATTTGCAGGTATTACCATTCCCACGGGTACATTTCTGGCAATCGCCCTGCTGTGTATTGTCATGTTTCTCTTCCTGCGCAGCAAGCTGGGCACCATGATGCGGTGCAGCGGTGAAAACGCGGTTTTCGGCGCATCCCTGGGAATCAACAACAATCGTATGCGCATTCTCAGCGCGGTCATTTCCACTGTCCTGGGCGCCGTGGGAATTATCATCTATTCTCAGAGTTACGGGTTTTACCAGCTGTATACGGCTCCCCAGATGATGGCATATCCCGCCATAGCAGCGGTTCTGATCGGCGGCGCCACCACGCGGAAGGCAAGCATAGGCAATGTAATTCTGGGTGTTGTTCTCTACCAGTCCCTGCTGACCATTGCGCTTCCCATTGCCAGCGAATTGCTGGAGAACAGCAGTCTGTCCGAGATTTTGAGAACCATTGTCAGCAATGGCATCATTTTATATGCATTGACAAAAATGGTGGGGAGGAAAGTGTAATGACAAAAAAGATAACACCGTTTGTCCGAAAGAATATTGTAACTTTGTTATTTATCATATTATGCATTTTCACTACGATTACCTCCCGGCAGTCATCCTCGTTTATTCTGCAGGAGCTGGTGAGCCGGATTTGCCGCAATGCGGTTCTGATTCTCTCCCTGCTGATGCCGGTTCTGTGCGGTATGGGGCTGAATTTCAGCATTGTCCTGGGGGCTGCCGCCGGGCAGATTGCCCTGATTCTGATCACTTACTGGAATATCGGCGGTCTCCCGGGAATGGGACTCTGTATCCTGATGGCATCAGTGATTTCGGTTCTGTTCGGCATCTTTGCAGGCTTTATTTTTAACCGCACGGTGGGCCAGGAAATGATCACGGGTATGATCGTGGGATATTTTGCAAAGGGTGTGTTTGACCTGATTTTCCTGATTCTGGTGGGAACCTGGATGATTCCCATCTCCGATCCCAGGCTGGTGCTGGCAGGGGGCGTGGGACTGAAGAACACCATAGATTTAAACGAGAATGTCAAATATGTCTTTGACCGTGTCTGGCAGATGTCTTTTATGGACTGTCTGCTATATGGGGCGATTGTCACGGCGGTTTTTGCCCTGCTGCAGGCAGCCTTTTATCTCTTATACCGCAGACAGGACAGGAAAAGCGCATTGCGCATCTGTCTGCCGGGGCTGGTTACGGCCGGGACCCTGACAGCTGCAACCCTGCTGTTTGGATGTGTGCCTGCCCTGAACCAGGCGGCGGCTTACACAAAGGTTCCCGTATTCACGCTGGTCATCATTGCCGCTGTCTGTATGCTGAATGCGTTTCTTTGCCGTACCAAGCTGGGGCAGGACATCCGCACATGCGGACAGAATATGCAGGTGGCCACGGCGGCAGGAATACCGGTTGGGCGTACCCGGATTATCGCCACGGTGATTTCCACGGTCATAGCGTCCTGGGGACAGATTATTTTTCTCCAGAATATGGGTCTGATCAATACCTACACCAGCCATGAACAGGTAGGAACTTATGCGGTGGCGGCGTTGCTGGTGGGCGGGGCGTCCATCAAGAAGGCATCCATCAGCCAGGTGTTTGTGGGAGCTCTTTTGTTCCATCTGTTGTTTTTTACCATGCCTCTGGCAGGAAACCAACTGTTTCATGATTCCCAGATCGGCGAATATTTCCGGGTGTTTATCAGCTATGGGGTAATTGCCGTGGCTTTGGCGCTTCACGCCTGGAATCAGGGCACAAAGAAAAATCGATAACCAAAAGGAGGGGCTTATGAGAATTGCAATATTGGGCGCCGGGGCAATGGGAATTCTGTTTGGCGGCTGCCTGTCGCAGGAAAACCAGACCTGGCTGGTGGATGTGAATCAGGAGCGGGTTAAGACAATTACAGATAAAGGCGTAAAAATCAGGGAAATGGATGGCACGGATCGTCTGTTTTATCCCGGTGCGGTGACGGATACGGCAGATTTGCCGCAGATGGATCTTGTGATTATATTTGTGAAGGCCATGTTTACCAGGGAGGCGCTGGAAGCCAACCGGAACCTGATCGGCCCGGATACATACCTGATGACTCTGCAGAACGGCGCGGGCCATGAGAAACAGCTGCTGGCCTTTGTGGACCGGAGCCATGTGATTATCGGCAGTACCCAGCACAATAGTTCCATTCTGGCCGATGGCTATGTAAATCACGGCGGAGGCGGCAGAACCGCCATCGGCCTTCTGGGGGGAAGCGGCAGCTGTCTGCAGAAGATAGCGGATACTTTTACAACCTGTGGATTTGACTGCGTGATTTCGGATCAGGTGCAGTATCAGATCTGGGATAAGTTGTTTCTGAACACTGCGGCCAGCTCCCTCACGGCCATTCTTCAGGTGCCCCTGGGGTTTATCCTGGAGGATTCTTATGCCTGCGAAATCATGGAAAAGCTGGCAAGGGAGGCGGTGGCAGTGGCCAATGCCATGGGCATGAGGGATTTCCAGGCGGAAAGGGTCATAGAAGATATCAAAAACGTATTGTCCCATTCCAGGGGAGGATATACCTCTATTTATGCGGACATTAAAAACGGGCTGCACACGGAAGTGGATACCATAAGCGGTTCCGTGGTGGAGGCGGCAAAAGAAGTACAGATTCCGGTGCCATGTCATGAACTGGTGGTATCTCTGATTCATGCCATGGAAGATAAAGAAAAGCTTGTGGGAAAGGGACAGTCCAGCTAAGAAAAGTCAAGAGCTATTGAAAAAAATTTGTGCTGGACAGTAAAATCGCAAAGGCGCACGAGAGGAACTTTTATGAGATTCCTTTCGAATAAAAGATTCTCTCAAGATAGGTGTGCCGAAGCGGCTTTACCCTTTAGTGCTATCGCGCAGCGATTTAAATTGGAGGAAGAATAATGAGTGCATACAAAATGGGAAATTTAAGGATAGTGGATCTGACAAAGTATCTGGATCCGGCTACGGAGAGCCGCAGGTGCCATCTGTATCGTTTTAATACAGGAGGGCCGATTCCGGATTTTCATACCATCATGGATCTCACAAGCCATCTGGGAACACATTGCGAGTGCCCTTACCACCATGATGATAACTGGCCTGATGTGTCCGGCCTGCCGCTGACCAGCTTTATGGGGCGGGGGATATACTGTGTGCTGGAGGATGCCGGGCCCAACAGTTACATTACGGCGCGGATGCTGGACCGGGCACTGGGGGACAGGGTCCGGGAGGGAGATGTGCTGATACTGGATTCGGAATATAAACTGCCTCCTTTCACGGAGAAAACCAATGGCCCCGAGGATAAGAGGCTGTTTGTGAACGGGGAAACCGCGCAGTGGATGGTAGACCACAAAGTGAAATGTGTGGGATTTGGGGATGGCGTGTCCATTGAGAACTGCAATGAGGACGTAAAGCCTTTCCATGATATCTGCATGGCTGAAAATATTACGTTTTTGGAAGTCCTGAAGAATCTGGAAGAACTGAAGGAGGAAACATTTTTTATTTCTTTTGCGCCTCTTTATATCAAGGGGCTGGACTCCTGCCCGGTACGTGTCTATGCCATAGAAGGGCTGGCCGAATTCGCAGGGCAGGCATACAGATGCGGCGTGGGAAGAGATTGTATTTCAAGATGAAATTCCGGTTGCATTTTTCCGGCAGGAATGCTATAGTAAAAAGCAGGACTTAAATATTCAGTTGAAGGAGGCGTTTTGATATGACAAAGACAATGAGGATGGTGAATGGGATCAACTGAATACCGGGCATGAAAGTGCTGTTTTAAGTACCTGTATGAATACTGTTGACTTTGTGTAGAAGACACATCATATTGGTGTGTCTTTTTTGCGCGCAATTTTTAGGAAAGGGAAAGGTGATTTGATATGAGGGAAAAGATATTTCAGATACAAAAAAGAGGTCAGATAGAAAGAGAAAACGAAAAAACAGCAAAAACAAGGAGTTTGAAGATTGAAGAGATTAAGATATTATTTACTGAGTATGAGGCCCTCCAGCGAGACTTATGAAGAAATATATGAGGGCAAAATGTATGAGTCGTTCATGGATAAGGATCCGATAGTACACAATCACGCCGTTTACTGGGCCGGGGAGACTGGCTATGAAATCACGAAAAGCAGCAGGCTGGATTTGTCCAGGCCCACCGTTACCATCCACATTCCCATGAAGAGGTTCCGGACGGAAGAGACCGGAACGGCGGCCCTGGATTACATTTTCCGGTCATTTATTCCCTATATCAGGGCACTGAATGAAGCCAATGACAACCGGAAGCGGACAGACAAGGAAAACGGACATTATTATATTTACGAGCCCAACAATAAGGTTCTGGTGCGGAATGTCATTTCGGCCAATATAGTGGCACAGAAATACTACAGACTTATTGGCAAAAATACCATTGAACCCATTGACGGAATGCGGGACCAGGGGCATACGTCCTATTCCCCCGGAAAGTCTTGTATGATTCAGCCCATTGAAGGGGAGAGAAGCATTCCGGCATATCTGTGTGCCAGTATTATGATCCAGGTACAGCTGCCGGAAAAAAAGCATAAGAAGGCGGCAGAGATGCTGACCGCAGACCTTCCGGAGGCAGTGGAACGCTTTGTGGCGGAATTTGACCGGGAGGGACTGGCGCGGGCCCTGGCCCTTTATGAAAAGCAGGAGACTGTCAGGGCGTGGCTGCGGGACAATAAATATTGTGCCTTTGTGGCGAACGGAAGTATACTGCCCAGGGCAAAAGGAAGCGATCTGCCCATGGAAAAGGCGGTGCCTTTTATGTCTGCGCCGGAGGATGAGACAGAGGTGGCAGGCGTAAGGGGGATGGTGTTCCGGCAGGGCGTCACCGTGATTACCGGCGGGGGCTACTCCGGGAAGAGCACCCTGCTGGATGCCCTGAGCGCCGGTATCTACAATCATGTGGGCGGGGATGGCAGGGAACTGGTGATCACGGATGATTCTGCCATGAAAATATCCGCTGAAGACGGCAGAAGTGTGCGCCATGTGAATTTATCTCCTTTTATCAAGTGGATTCCCGGGGGAGATCCCAGGGATTTTTCCACGGAACATGCCTCCGGTTCCACGTCCCAGGCGGCTAATATTATGGAAGCCATAAACTGGGGAAGCAGGCTGCTGATGATTGACGAAGATAAATCCGCCACCAATTTTATGATACAGGATTCGGTGATGAAGGCCCTGATTGAAAAAGAACCCATCACCCCCTTTGTGGAAAGGGTGCAGGAGCTTGCGGCGGTAAGGGATGTCTCCACCATCCTGGTAATCGGGGGTAGCAGCGAATATCTGCATGCGGCAGACAGGATCTATATGATGAAGGATTACCAGATCAGCCAGGTGACGGACATGGCCAAAGAACTGCAGGCCGGAAGCATGACATGCCCGGAAATGGATAGGAGAGATGTCCTGGAACCGGCAGATTACACAAACCAGGATCAGGTGGATGCAAATATGCTGAATACCCGTCCCCGGGGGATGGCCACGGAAGTGCTGAAAGTGTCCGATCTTGGATTTCTGATTCTGGGGGACGAACAGATTGATATCCGGATGCTGCATGATATTGTCAGTATACCGCAGCTGAATGCCATTGCGTTTATCCTGCGGAAACTTATGGGCCAGGTAAACCCTCTGGAGCGTTTCCAGAAGTTTGTGATATCCAGGCCCGGCGCCGGGGAAGAAAACCATGACAGCCCGGAAAAGAGCCGGATTTCTCCCCGATGGGTGTGCAGGGAAAAAGAGGTGGAACGCATACTTGGGGAGATTGGGCAAGAAGGGCTTGAATCCGCGTATTCGCCGTTTTTCTCCGAATGCATCCGCTGGATGGATCTCCCGAGAAAATATGAAATTCTGGCGGTTTTAAGCAGAATGAGACTGAACGGCGACGCCGGACAGGGCTAAGGCGGCAGGTGAGGAATTTCGCAATCCAAATGGAAGATGAGGAATGGCATATCAGGTTTTATTGTAATTAAAGAGTGAATATGTTAAGATACCACTGAAGGATCCGCGAATCTGCCGGAAGGATATGGAAAATGCGGGTAAGGATCCTGTGGACGGTTTAGGGGCGCAATATGCCCCAAAAGGAATGACAGGAGGCGGAAGGAATTTTGAGGGCGGGGAAATCTGGAAAGAAACTGGCCGGGCTGATTATTGCATTGATGCTGTCTGTCTCCGCATGTGCGGTGCCAGCGGCAACCGGATCCGGAACAGCGGAAAATCAAACGGAAAAAGACGGACCGGTTATTTCCGTGGTGGGAGGAAGCGGCGGTACTGCGGATGGAACGGACTGGCAGGAGCATCTGCCGGCCTATGACGGTTTGCCCAGCGTTGATATCAACAATGGAGTACCTTTTTTTACCGGGGAAGAGATGACCACGGAGGTCTTTGAAGAATACAGCGATCTGGACGAACTGGGCCGGTGCGGCCCCGCCTTTGCCAATGTGTGCCGGGAACTGATGCCCACGGAGGAGAGGGAGAGTATCAGCAGCATAAAGCCCACGGGCTGGCATTCGGTACAGTATGAAATTCTTGCGGATCAATATCTTTATAACCGCTGCCATTTAATCGGTTATCAACTGGCCGGGGAGAATGCCAATGAAAAAAACCTGATCACCGGAACCAGATATATGAATGTGGAAGGAATGCTGCCCTGGGAAAACCTGGTGGCAGAATATGTGGATGTGACAGGAAACCATGTGCTTTACCGGGCCACGCCGGATTTCGAAGGGGAAAATCTGGTGGCAGACGGGGTGCTGCTGGAGGCCTATTCCGTGGAGGACGGAGGCGCCGGAGTCTGCTTCAATGTATATTGTTATAATGTACAGCCGGGTATTGTCATTGACTATGCCACGGGGGAGACATCCCTGGACGAAGGCTGGAGGGACGGGGCAGAGCCGGAATATGATTATGTGCTGAATACCAATACCATGAAATTTCATCTTCCGGACTGCTCCAGCGTAAAGAAAATAGACGACGAAAATAAAGAATTATATGCGGGGAGCCGGGATGCACTGACCCGGGAAGGGTATAGCCCCTGCGGGAACTGTAAGCCGTGACCGTTCGGCAGAGACGAAAAAGTGTGCATCTGCCGGGAAATGGGTGAGAAACTGCCGTGCAGGCAGAAGAAGGGAAAGAAGCCGTGAAAAAAACAGTTATAGTCAACATTTACAATTTTATCCGTATGTCCCATGTGGAGCCCAGTGTGTTTATTCCGGATGATTTTGAGACTGTCAGAAAGCAGATGATTCTCATCAGACAGTATGATTTGCCGGCCACTTACGCATTAAAATATGATGCGCTCATGGAGCCCCGGTACCAGGAGCTGATCAAAACCTATGCGGGCAGCCGGGATGAAATTTCAGCCTGGTGGGAGATCACGGAGGCGCTCTGTGTAAAAGCGGGAGTGGACTTTTGCGGTGCCGGTACGGAAGAATATGACGACCGTGTCAATTCTGCTTACTGCATCGGCTATGGGCCGGAGGAGCGCAAAAAACTGGTGGATGCCTATATGGCTGATTTTTATCAGGTCTTTGGCTTCTATCCCAAAACCATAGGCTCCTGGGTGCTGGATACGGTGACTGTCTCTTATGCGGCAGAAAAATACGGCATTCTGGGCAGCGCCATCTGCAGGGATCAGATGGGGACGGATGGATTTACATTGTGGGGAGGCTTTCCCAACGGAATCTATTATCCCAGCAGAAAAAATGAAAACATTCCGGGAAATACAAAAGAGGGTCAGGTTCCGGTTCCCATGTTCCGGCTGCTGGGACCGGATCCCATTTACAATTTTGAACAGGATGTGCGCTCCGGCCTGCAGGGAGTTTATACCCTGGAGCCTTCCTGGCTCATCGGCAGGAACCCGGAGTGGATTTCCTGGTATTTCGGGTGTCTTACCGGGGAAGATTCCCTGGGGGTGGGTTATGCCCATGTAGGGCAGGAAAATAATTTCCTCTGGGAGAATATCAGGCCGGGTATGGAACCGCAGCTGAAGAAACTGAAGGAGCTGCTGGAAAACGGCTGTGTCAGGATAGAGACCATGGCCGAATCCGCCGCATGGTTTTCCGGGTCGTACAAGCTGACGCCGCCCATGACTTTTCAGGCATCCGCGGACTGGGACAAGGGGAGGAATCTGTCGGCCCAGTGGTATGCCTGCAGCAATTACAGACTGGGATTTCTGGGGGAAAAGGGACATCTGCGTATCCGGGATTTCTTTCTCTACCGCCAGGAATACCCGTCCCGGTACCTGGAGGCTCCCATGACCAATGCAAAGAGCACATTTGATGCCCTGCCGGTGCTGTTTCCGCAGATATGGGTGAAGGAAAGGGGCGAGAGGCCGTTTATCCGGCTGCTGGACGAAGAAGGCCGGGAACCGGCGGGTGTGATATCTTACAAGGCCCTGGACGATATGAGGGCGCAGGCAGTACTTGCGGAAGAAGAAGGAGAGGTCCGGGCCGTGTTTACCATGTCCCCGGAGGGAGTGCTGCTGGAAGGAAATTATCGCCTGCACATGGACTGTCTTCCGGTTTTCCGTTCTTTGTACGGTGGAAAAATTCAGATGGAACATGAGGGATATTACTATGACTTTTCGGTGGAAGAGGGCAGCATTTCCACCGCGGAAGCGGAAGGCGTGGAGATCTGTCCGGAGCGGGGGCGTATTTTCCTGAAATTAGGGCAGAAAACGGAGCGGGGGCAGGTGATGACAGACCTGCAAGTGATTCTGCCGGAGAGAGGCAGCCGGGAGACGCAGGAGTTTGCGGTGCCGCCCATATCTCCGGCCGTGGAGCCCAGGTCCTGCATTTTTGCTGCGGGTACCACGGGAAAAGTGGAACTGGCAGCGCAAGAGGCCGGGGAAATCCGTTATACCCTGGATGGCACGGAGCCGGGGGAAGACGCGGCACTTTATTGCGGCCCGCTGGAACTGCGGAAAGACACTGTAGTCTCCGCAAAGCTGTTTCTTCCGGACGGCAGATGCAGTGAGACGGTTACGGAGTCGTACCGGTTCGGGATTCAGGGAATCCGTCTTACCAGCAGCACTGTCTTTGATGTCCGCCCGGTTTTCGGGGGAAACGGCATTGGAGACCTGACGCAGCCGCTCAGGGGTTCCCTGGATTACCTGGATGGCCGATGGAGGGGGACCCTGCAGAATCTGGAGGTATGCGGAGAGCTTCCGGAACCGATGTATGTGGAAACAATAACGGCTGGTTTTCTGTCTCACCACCGGTCCGGAATCATATATCCCAAGTCCCTGCGCCTTTATACCGGCAGGGATGAGGCCGGCCTGACCCTTACGGCTGAGGTGGAACTGCCATGCGAACCCTGCGCAAGGGAAATCGCCAGACAGGATATTACTTTTTCCGTGGGACAGGTGATAGGCTGCTTCCGGCTGGAAGCCTGCAGATATCGGAGAATGCCCCAGTGGTGCTGCTACCGGGGAACGAAGGGTGTATTCACCATGGTGGATAATATCATTGTCTCACCGGGTACTTAAGTACCTCTTTCCCTTTTTTATATTGTATGCTATAATGCATTGTGGAGCGTAAAAACATATAAGGGGAAAAGTATGGATAAAGTACTTTCATATATCGGGGAACGTTTGAGGGATGTGAGAAGTTCCCGTCTGCTGACGCTGGATGATGTTGCGAAACTGACCGGTGTCAGCAAGCCAATGCTGGGACAGATCGAGAGGGGGCTGTCTTCTCCCACCATCAATACTTTGTGGAAAATCGCAACCGGGCTCAAGATGCCCTTGTCGTACTTTTACAGACAGACGGAAACACTGCTTACTGTGGTGGGGCTGGAAGATAAGATTCCTGCCATGGAGGAAAATGATGGAATGCGGGTGTACACTTTATTTTCCTTTGAACCGGTAAGGAATGTGGAAGTCTTCTATATGGAATTTGACGGAGGCGTCAGGCATTGTGCGGAACCCCATATCAAAGGGGTGGAAGAATATGTTTTCGTGATCAGCGGGACTATGAAAATCATAGTGGAAGGGCAGGAAATACTTTTGTCGGAAAAGCAGTCAATGCGTTTTCAGGCAGATGTTCCCCATATCTATCACAATATTTCGGACCAGCCGTGCATTGTACACGACATGATCTTTTACGCAAATGAGGCTGTGCTGAAATAAGGTGCCGGCCGGGCAGATATCCCGCTTTTGCGTCATGGCACAAAAGCGGGACGCCGGGAGGGCGGCAGTCATGCGAGGCTGCCGCTGCCCAGCGCATTCAGCATATTCTGCCAGGAAGACAGAGATCCGAAGGAACCGGTCCCCAGGGAGGAATATCCCATTCCGTTTTGCAGATACAGGTTCCGGGACATAAGCTGCAGCGCCAGCTGACTGGTGAGGCGGCAGTTTTCACAGCAGGCGTTCCCATTTTCGGCAACAGACCGGGAGGAAGTATCCTGCGGATTCTCGTTTTCCGGGATTTCTTTCTGCTGCCGGAGCGTATTTTGGGCAGCTGCTTTTTGTATATGCTTTGAAAAACTGCCAACATTTGCAAAATTGCGGATATTTGCCGTTCTTGTACCGCCCCGCCGGGCATAATACTGGTTGATTTCCTGAATTTTCGGATCGCTGCCGATCCATCCGAATGTTTCGTTCATTTCTGACTCCTTTCTTGTAACAGTACGGTTACGCAAAATTCATTTTTTCCCGGGCAGATGTCCAGATCTCCTCCATACCTGGCGGCGGTCTGTTTCACATTGGACAATCCGATGCCATGCAGTGAGAGCGGATCCCGGGAAATATTTTTTCCTTTTGAGGAAACGGGCAGCCGGGTATGGCTGTCGAAACGGACTTCACCCTGAAAGGAATTTTTGACGGTGATCAGGTAAAATTTCTTTTTTTGTCTGCCGGAGAGAAAGATGTACTTTGGTCTGCCGGAAATGGCGCTGCAGGCCTCCAGGGCATTTTGCAGAAGGTTGCTTAAGATAATGCCAATGTCATAGGCGTCAAAAGTTTCTGACGCAGGATAGTGAAAATCGGAACGGAATTCTGCTCCCATTTTCAGGGCCAGCGTCCGTTTCTGGTTCAGAATGACATCAGTGACAGCATTTCCGGTCTGAATGACAAGTTCAAATGCACTCATACTTTCATCCATTTTGCGGATGTATTTTTCCATTTCCCCATAATGGCCGCTTTCCATAAGTCCCTGAATATTGGTCATGTGATTTTTCATTTCATGCTTCATCTGGCGTACGCTTTCGTAAAACTGCCCTTCTTCCTCCAGCCGTTCCCGGATGGCAAGAATCTGCTGCTGTTCTACAAAATGTTTTTTCTGCTGTTCCTGCAGGCAGACCACTTTCTGGCAGGAGGCAATGGCGGCAAGAATCCCCAGGTAAAATAATATGGCAGTCGCAGGAACCAGCCCCAGGAAAGCAGGATAGGTTTCGTAAAGCCGTATCACCTGATCCTTTCCGGAAATCACCAGGAGACGCAGCAGGATTGCCACAAACAGGATTCCGGTCACCGGTGTCAGGAGAAGATAGCACAGTTCCTTTGTGTGCAGCGCAATTTCTCTTTTTTTCAGAAGGGCCCTGACTGCCCGGAGCATGCCGTAAAAAAGTACCAGCTGGAGACAGGCCACCAGCAGATAATTCAGCGCCGCACTGCGGTAAACTTTCTCCGGAGTATCGGCATTTCGCAGAAACCAGCCGGATGTCAGGTCATTCACGCTTTGGAGAATCATCATGACCAGGCTTCGGACGCAGTAAAAAATTACACCCAGAAGAAAAACCAACCGGCGTTCCATGCCCAGTAAACCGGCAGATGCCGTGAGCAGGATCATGATTAGAATCATGGACTGCCACCCGGCGCTGAAAGGTGCCAGGTATGTTCCGGTATAGATCAGAAACACAAGAAGTTCCTTTTTTCCGGGACATTTTCGCAGTGCATTTCTTCCGCCCAGTATTTCTCCTGTAAACGGATGAAAAAAAACCGCAATACACACGCCGTATAAAAGGGTCTCGATTGCCAGAATGACTGTGTGAAATAGTAAAAAATGTTCTTGGCTCAATGTATTCTCCCGGGATTAACTGATAAACTGCAGATGCATTTTTACAAAGCTGTCATATTTATACTTGGAGAGGTTCAGACGCCTGCCGCTGGTCAGAGTCACTTCCGTCCGGTCATAAGATTCCACATAGGAAAGATTCACCAGATAGCCTTTGTGGATCCGGCAGAACTGTCCCTGCAATTCCTGTTCCATGGTTCCGATTTTTCCATAGTATTCCAGAGTTCCATCTTTTAAATGCAGCACAATCTTATGCCCATGGCTTTCCATATAATAAATCTGTTCCAGCGGAATGATTTTCCGGGTTCCGGCAAGGGAAACCGTAAGACTCGTTTTCCGCTTTCCGGCATTGTCCAGAATCTCCTTTACGGCTCTCCGGAAGACATCCGCAAATTTATCCTCGTCAATGGGTTTCATCAGGTACTGAAATGCACCCACGTCGAAGGCGTCAAAGACATAACTGTCATACCCGGTGACGAAAATGATAAGGGGCTGGGGCCCGGATTCCCGGCTGCGGATTTCCTTTGCCAGATCCATGCCGTTGGATATGTCTTTCCGGCCGGAACCGCTTAAACGGATATCCAGGAAGAGGAGATCCGCTTCCCGGTGCGCAGACAAAAAATCATCGGGATGGGCATATTCCGCAATCATACAGTCAATATTCTGTTTTTTGATAAGCCGGGAGAGATAGAGCCTTATATTTTTTTCATCATCACATATTGCAATCCTGATCATATTCATACCTTTCAAGGCTTCTATTTTTGTATCGGAAGGCGGGCCGGAAATGTTACTTTATTTGCGCAAACGGACATTCTGACAGCGCAAGTGGACCGGCAGCGCCAAAAGCCTTACCGTACCGTTTTGTAAAAAGGTTTCATATTTTGTAAGAGTCCTTCGCACCAGCCGTAAGCGATTCCGGCCGGAACCAGGTTATTGATGTGAATTCAGTATATACCAGGGGAGAAATATCTGCAATTGGGAATCCATGGGGAAAGAGACAAGATTAGATGAGCAATCAAGTAGGGGAATGCTCTTCTTCCCTACTCGCCGTGCGCCCCGTGTGCCGCCTGGCGGCATAATTCCAGGTGCGGGGAAGTCGCACTTTGTGCACGGGCCTGCGCAATCAAGTAGTGGAACGCTCTTATCCACTACTTGCCGCGCGGGGCGCATGTTGCGTCAGCAACAATCTTCCTTATGCGCCCCTGCGCATAAAAAAGCGCCGGGCCATTTGCGGAACAGTCCGGCACCACATGGATACGGATAAAATACCGTTGAAAGTCTCAGCGGGGAAGTTTGCCGATTCTCTCTATGTAGGCCTTTTCCTTCTCGCGGTTTATCACTTCGCGCAGGGTTTTTAATTCACTTTCGATTCCATCCAATTTTAACAGTATGGCATTGGTATCATAAGTTGCAGAAGATTTCTTGCTGCTTAAGGTTTCGTAGAGTTTTTTTGTTTCTTTGTGCACGCGCTTGGCCTGCTTTCTGATGTCTTTCTTCAGACTTAAAATCATGTCCTTTCCCTCCGCGTATCTTGTTTCAAGCTTCTCTTTTATCATATTCTATTTTGGGGATATCGTCAATATCTTCATGAAAGTTCCGTCATAAATGTTGCAGATTTAGAAATAATTCTTGCAATCCGTGCAGTTTTGTGATATAACTTCCTATTTTTAACAGTAGTATGGATGATGAATCGCTGTAACCCTAGTATTTATGCGGGCTACAGCGATTTCGGTTTCAGAAATGAAATATGGTAATTTATTCCCTGCCTTTACTTCTTTTTTGGATTCCCCTCATCTTCTGCTTGGTGATAAACTGATAGTCTGTGCGGAAACCGCAGACTTCGTGTAAGACATCTGTCAGTTTAGAGCGTTTATAGAGTGGCATATACCCCTGATCCTCCACATCTGCAAAATCCATCTCCCTGAGCGTCTTCAAAATTTCTTCACAGGTATAGTTGCCTCCCAGCCTTTTTTCCAGGATCCGGTAGACAAGAAGGGCGAGAAAGCAGGTCAGGAAATGTGCCTTGATCCGGTTTTCCAGACGCACAAATGCAGGCCGGGCTTCAAAGTCCGTCTTCATGATGCGGAAACATTCCTCTATCTGCCATCTTCCTTCGCTGACTTTCAGGATGGGGGCCACATCATCATCCAGCAGATCGGTACATACGGCATACAGCCCGTCATATCTGGCTTCCTCCGCTATCTTTTCTTCATCCAGATAATACTGGATGCCGGCTGCCTCGCCGTCCTTTGTGACAGCCATCTTTCCCACGAACCGGGCCGGGTCATTAGGGTTCTTCCTTTCCGCCTTTCTCTTCCCGGATGCTACCATTTTTTCGGCGCGTTCTACCTGTCTCCTGCGGATCTCCCTCTGATAAGCGGCATATTTGGGGGAGTAGGTAATGATCAGCCTTTGGTGCAGTTTTTTGGTCGTATAAGGGCAGTCTTTATAGAAAAGGCCGTCTTTTTCTTCACTGATTTGAGACAGCCCTACCGGCTTATTATCGGAAAGCTGTTTAAAGCCGTCGCCACTGAGCGCCCATTCCCTGTCTTCGGCAGGCAGCTTTTTGATGGACTGTGTCACGATAAACGACCTTTCCCCCATGTGGTTGAACTCACGGTTGCCTTCCGAACCTAGTCCCGCATCACAGCAGTAAATAAATTTGGAGTGGCCGAATTTCTGGAGGATTGTTTTTTCCAGTGGTTTAAGGGACTGCTGCTCATTCTGGTTTCCCGGAAAGATGGAGAAGGCCAGGGGTATCCCATCCCCGTCCGTGAACATTCCCATCTGTACGATGGGGTTCGGGCGGTGCTCCTTGCTCTTCCCATACTTTTTTGCCCCGTCTTCCTGCCCGATCTCGAAGTAATAGTTCGTGCAGTCGTAATAAAGGATGCCGTCATTCCGGTCTGTCAGGAAGTTACTGTTTTTGAAAGCCTCCGACTGTATGAAGTCGCATTCCTCCGCAAGGACGTCCAGGGCGCGGTAGATGTCATGCTCTTCATAGGAAGGCCTTTCGAGATAGTCCATTGCCGCCCTGTAAGAGGCACGCTTGCTTCCTGGTTCCAGTATCCTGGTGTATATCAGGTCAGACAGGATGGCGTTCAGGTCATACCGGAACTTATGCCGTTCCCGAATCTTCCTGCAGGCCCGGTCAAATCCGAGCCCGTAATAAACAGACTGCAGGAAAAGGTATCCGCCTTTATAAAGTTTTTGGCGGTCGTAATCCAGCTGCCTGTCGGCATGGAATGGGATAAGGACCGTCCTGGCCTCGTTTTCCTTTTTATACTTTTCGGTCTCCAGCCTTGCCTGTTCCCGTGCCCATGCCATTACATCGTCACGGGTCGGGCCGTGGTCTTTGACCAGGTCGTTAAGGGTTCCGAGCTTACGGACAACAGAGGATGTGCTTACGCCTTTTTCATTGATGAAGCCTTTCGTTATGTAAAATGATTCAGAATTTTTGGATTTTGATGTAGTAACTCTCATATGCTACCTCCGTCCTCTTATTATAGTATACATTACCATATATTACAATACAATAGAACGAGATATTTGACAAAAAAATACAGGCTTTATGCGGCCTGTAGGCATTTTTCTTATTTTGGAACTGTTAAAGACCCGTGCTTCGATCTCTTCATGGCCATCTGCCAGAAAAATCGCAATTTTACCCATTATCTTTACCTCTTTTCTATTTTCAGTATGAAACACATGCTTATAGTATACACATTAATGGGGAATATTTCAACGAATAGCCTTGGATTTTTATAATAATATGGTATAATGACCTTATCCTGGAAAGGAAGAGGCCGAATGGCCATGAATACCATGATTGGTTTGTAATCATGGTATCATGTTCACACAGAAGGGCATTGTGGCAACTCTTGATTCCAGGTGTGCAGGGCGCACTATATTATGGTATCATGCTCTTATTCAAGAAGGGATAAAACCCCAATGGCCATAAATACATGTCCGACCTGGAATTATGGGTATCATAAGTCCATAATCGTGGCATGAAAAAGCCGAATGGACTAATATATGACAGGAGAAAATCTGCTATGGAAATAGAACGTAAATTTACAATAAAAGAATTGCCCGCCGATCTGGAAAGCTATCCTTTTCATCACATTGAGCAGGCCTACCTGAACGAAACACCGGTGATACGTGTCCGCAAAGAAGATGATGATTTTTATCTGACTTACAAGGGAAGCGGCATGATGGCCCGTGAGGAGTCCAATCTGCCCCTGAACCGCGAAGCTTATTATCATCTGCGCGAGAAAGCTGACGGCAGGATTATATCCAAAAAACGTTATCTGATCCCGCTGCCCCATCCGTCTTTCCAAAAGAGCGATAAGCTTCCTGCACCGCCTTCGGATTATTCGCTTACCATTGAGCTGGACATTTTTGATCCGCCTTTCGCACCACTCACCATGGCAGAAGTGGAATTTGGCAGCCGGGAAGCCGCAGAAGCCTTCATTCCTCCGGACTGGTTTGATGAAGATGTAACCTACCGCGAGGAATATCACAATTCCTACATGGCCCTCCAGCACTGATGTATCATGATTCCGGCCCGTGGCATCTACAGATAATGTATGCTTCCGATAACCGGCCGGTATGTTTTTCCTATTTCTTTACCATGTGGCTGTGGCCGCAAGATCCTGCGGCCGGGGCCACTTTTTTGTTTTCCGAATATAACGAATCAGGCTGTAGTCTGTCAAAATGCCGGCAGCCTCCGATAGACGGTACTTGTGGCTTCTGTTCCCCTCCTGGCAGCCGGTAACCAGGAAATCTTTTGCCCCAAGGCCTCAGTCCCCGCATTTTACCGGACAATCCATGGATACACCCACTGGTCTCCTGCCGTTACGACATGATTATTTTCGCAGCATATATTTTAACGTCAAAAAATTATGTAAAAAAACATTATTTTTCCTAACTGTAAAACACTGCCTGAATACTGTTATATCCTGCGATTCCATCTGTCTCCAGGGCAAGTTTCTGCTGCAGGGCAAAAGTCTCATTTCTGGAAACATTTCCATACAGCCCGTCCGTTACCTGTCCATGTCCCAGAATTTCGTTACATCTGCGCTGCCACCATTCCACCAAATATCCAGAAGAGCCAACCACAAATCTCCCCTGAAGCTGCTTTGCCTTAAGAACAACCTGCCTCCGGATAAACCGGGTTTTCGGTCCATCAATACCATCCTCCACAAGCAGTTTTCCCTCAGAATCCTTATACCCGTCCTCATTTGCCGCTTTCTGAAAATTCAGAACATTAATGTTTTTCTCATCTTTCCGACTATTTTTAACTGTTTTTCCGCACAAATCCACATAATATTTATTCATGTCCACATTTTTGCCTGCACCGGGCAGCTTCCCCTCGCATGTATACTGCCAGATATCAGGAATACCGGCCTCACTGTCCGGAAGTGCAGAAATGTATCTCGCATACCAGACATACACAGTCCCGAGTGCAGCCGTAATCCGTTCCATGTCAAAATAATTCTGCAAATAATCCCGGTTCGTATACATCACCGGGATATAACCGGCATCCTTCACCTGCCGCAGAAATGCGACTGCCATATCTGTCGCCAGTGCTTTTGAGACAGTCACACCTTTCTTTCTGGCATAATTGACGGAATCATACTCAAAGTCATAAGCTATCGGGCAGCTCTTCCAGTACTTTCCCGCCCAGGCCACGGTATACTCTGCCTCCCCCGCTGCCATGGCAGCAGTATACGCATAAGAAAACCAGTACAGCATCACATCCACATCCAGGTTATAGCAGGCCAGGGCATTGGACATGTATTTCTGGTCTACATTATTCTTTCCATATCCTGCCCGCAGGCCTATGCATCTGCATCCCACATCCCGGATTCTCTTGATATCCACAATACCGTTATGGTATGATATGTCAGGTCCTTCATACAACACCTTTTTATCCATTCTGTCCCTCCCCGCTTTTATTTTTCTTTTTCAACACTTCAACAGCCTTTGCAATGACCGCCGGAACCGGAATTCCCATAAGGCCGGCATTCTCAATAATGGAAATTGTCTCGTTTGCTACAAAAGCAATTATAACCGCATCCCTGATGAAACCAGACCCCATCATCAGATCAAGACGGCAAGCCACCAAGACAACAAGCAGGGTCATGCCTTTTTTACACAGCCCTTTCCAGCCGATATGACTTTCCAGGGTGCCGTTTTCCGTTTTTTTGCTGGTATGAAATACTCCTGCAACAATTAATCCTGTCACATAGTCAATTCCCATAAAAATCACCAGAGTAAAAAGGGCGGCATCCCAGCCGCCAAAAAGAGAAATCACCCAACTACCCATCAACCCCAGTAATACACAAAGTTTTTCTTTCATAAATTCATTCCTTTCTTCGTCATTTTTATTGTTTGATTATCATTGTCTTTTAAGATACATCCCTGATTATCTGCATAAACTTTTTCCTTGTTTAACTATATTAAGTATATTAATATTTGAATAAATAATAAAATCCATCAATCATGCATTTATATGTCCATTTTTAACTAAACACGGGTTTGACAAAAATCTTTTTCAGAAGACTTAGGACAACCGTAACTAATGGGGCGATGACAGCTAAAGATGACCGCATTACTGGTAATATGTATGTTTTTGTACAACAAGAATACACTGGTAAAAATGCAGATCCTTATTTGTTTATATCCCAAGCCGTTTCCGGGGCTGTAAACATATATGTACGTGATGTCGAGGGCAATATACCACCTGAAGGATTAGAATTACATTTGGAACTGCTTTTTTATAACTCAGTGGTTTGATACAATTTAGGCTTCAATGTCTGTCAAATCCATGTGGAATTTTCTATCGTAAAAACAGCAGTGCGCAACGGATGTCTGCCAGATCGCCAGATGTATTCGTCAAATATGATTCTTTAGGCTTTGGGACTGTTTGGGGACAGCCCGGACTTTCCCCGCTGCAAACACCTATTACACAATTAGCACAGTCACCCTGCCGCCTGGCAGATATCTGGTTCTGGGGTCATCCCAGGTGAGTGAAAGCAGTGATCTGATATACGTGTTGGCCATTGGCAACCAGAGCACACGTTTTTCCGGTCTGCATGGCGGCGGGGCAAACGTGTTTTATGTGTGTAAATCAGACAAACAGTTCACCGTTGAACTGAAAATGGCCGTTGGCGGGGCATCAGGAAATGTAAAAAACAGTTTTACATACCTTTATGCGGTAAAGATATCCAACGATATTTCATAAATCACGACTCACCCAGGTAATCATCCATCTGATTTTTTCCAAAGTTTCCATATCCATAGATACGGCTTTGGGAGCAAAATATGTTATGACCAGATCTTTTGTGGGATTGATGTATGCCGGAGTCATCTGAAGGCCTTTTAAATCAGTAATGCTTGCAGTATGTGGTCTGATTGAAATTATATATCGTGCATCCGGAATGTTGATTGACAGTGTTATAAGTCCGCTTTCACCAGCTGCCAGTGCATTGGGAAATCCGGATGAAGCAGTAGCAGCCTGCCTGATTAAGTTAGTCAAACCCGTGTTTAGTTAATTTTGGACATGGGAAATACGGTGATTGCAATCCCGGGCATGATGTGATATGATTTTTCCACGGGAAACCATAGAGCCAAAGGCGGCTTTACCCTCCATTTCGGAGGGGCTAACCCCTCCGGACGAAAGAAAGGAGGGTGATGCCAATGATTACATATTCTGATCTGATTCAGACAGGTATCTTCATTGTAGCCCTGATAGGGTTGTGCTATACAATCTTTCGGGGCAGAAAATAGCCGCCACTACTGCGAATAGTGACGGCTGGCCGCTTATAGCGGAAAAGTAGACATTATTTGGGGGTAGAGCCGCTTCTATGGCTTTCCCCTTTTTTATGGTAACATATCACCAGCAGGTTTGCAAGAAAAACTTTGGAGGTATGGTATGGATATCAGGACACAGATCATCCAGCGTGTGCTGGATGCCATTCGGGGACGGGTGGGTGCCGAGGCTGCCGACCTGGTGCAGGACGTGCTTGTGATGCAGCTTAACGGCTACGAGGTTACGGAACGCTGCACGGAGGTGGCCGTGAGGGATGACAGCGCGGAAGGGCTGCTGAAAAAGTTCCTGGCCACAAAGCGGGTGGAAGGATTTGCGGATTCCACCCTCCGGAGGTATAGGGAGATCAACATGGCGCTGATCGGCTATCTGGGGAAGCCGCTGGAGGAGATAACCACCTATGACATAAGGTTTTATCTGTCAGTCCGGCGCCAGATGGGAAATGTAAGCAACCGGACACTGGACGGGATGCGCAGGTGTTATTCCAGTTTTTTCAAATGGCTTGCGGCAGAAAAGATGATACCGCACAATCCCTGTGTGGCGCTGGCCCAGATAAAAAGCAGGAAGACGGTGAAGAAACCGTTTTCCGCGGCGGAAATGGAAAAAATCAGGAAGGCGTGCGGGAATGCCAGAAACCTTGCCCTGGTGGATTTTCTGTATGCAACCGGGTGCAGGGTGTCGGAGGTGGCAGGGCTTGACATAGCGGATGTGGATTTTGAACGAATGGAGTGCATTGTACTGGGGAAGGGAAATAAGGAACGCAAGGTATACCTGTCAGAAGTAGCGGCCATGCACCTGCAGGAGTACCTGGACAGCCGGAAGGATTCTTGCGGGGCATTGTTCGCAGGCAGGGGGAAACGCCTGGGAAAGAACGGGATAGAGGCGGTGGTGAAGAAACTTGGAAAAAGGGCAGGGGTAAACAATGCCCACCCGCACCGGTACCGCCGGACCCTGGCCACGAACCTGCTTGACCGTGGAATGAACATTCAGGACGTGGCGGCAATCCTGGGACATGCGGATTTAAAGACAACGCAGATATACTGTTACATCAGTCAGGCAAATGTCAGGACGGCATACTGCAAATACGCGGTATAAGTTATAAATATAGGATGTAGTCTGACTCCGGGGAGGCTCCGGAGTTTTTTGCGTGTGTTTTTTAGGCGTGGCTGTACCGGCGCAACTGCCGGGGATCACCTTTGAGGGCAGGCAAAATGTACTAAACACGGGTTTAACAAATGTCGAGGGCCGAATACCGTCAGGTTATGCTGTGAACGGTGAAATAACATACCAGTACAATGCCATATCAGCCATGGTCTACATTGATGGCTTAAAAAATATGGTACAAGGAGAGTATATAACAATCGGAACTTTACCAGAAGCTGCACGGCCGCAAGGTAACAGAACATATAATATCACGGACAGTCTGGGGGCTTTTGTGCGTATTGTTTTGTTATCCAAAAAAGCGGCAAGATTATCTGTATGACCTATAACGCCAAAAGTGTTGAAAACATTGTCGAGTCACTGGTATATACTAAGTGATTAAATAAGACGTTCTTATTTTAAAAATAAAAAGTATATGTCAAGGTTAGCCAAATCCACACTGGTGTAATTACGAGCAACAACGGTACCAGCTTCATCAACATACACACGGACGTGGATATTATTGGTACTAATTTCTTGGTACCGGACGCCGGTTGGGCGTGCATCAGCAGGAATAGTGCCAAGTATTGCTTCTTTTCCAGTATCAATACCTTTAAGTCCTCTTACACTTATGGCAGTTAATATATTATTGTATGAGCAATTAAACAAGCCGCTTAATACATAATTACTTGTAATATTTACAGACTTTTTAGTTAAACCCGTGTTTAGTACATCAATCTGCCCTTGTATATTACTTTTTGCATTATCCAGATACCCCAGTTCTGTCGCCGTAATTTCAGATACCGCAACCTTCCCGCTGCCATTTGCCACAAGCGCACGGTTCGCCGTCAGGTTTGCCCCAAGAAGGGAGCTGGCTGCTCCGTTCGCAAGGTCAGCAAACCACTTCATGATTTTTCCTGCAACAGTCTTCAGGCTTTCCCCGGTACCAATATTTGCCCTCGTGGCTGCCTGGCTGAAATTAACGGTCAGGTCACTTCCGTTTCCGCCGGGATTCAGCTTCCCGTTCCACGCCGTCCGTTCCTGCGCAGTGATATGTTTTGTGGTGTTTCCCACATGACTGTCAAGCTCTGCGGCGTTTGCCTTTTTCCCCACCGCCGCATCAAGCGCCTCCACCACATTTTCGTTGTCCTGCATTGCCTTCGCGATCTCTCCAAGGGTATCCAGCGTGGCCGGTGCACCATTGATCAGTCCGGCAATACGTTGGTCGGTATACCCCGCGGACTGCTGGTAAATTCCGTTCCATGCCGCTTTTTCGGCATCCGACACAAAACGGCGGGATGCGTCCTGTACAATCATTCCTGCGGCATGCGTGGCTGGATGCACATAGTTATTCGCGCCCTCTTCTATCCCCTGGAGCTTATCTCTGTATGCATCCGTAAAGTCATTTGAGGAAAGTCCTTTATCCTCTTCCTTGCTGACCTTTCCATCCAGCGCCTGCTCAAGCTGTTCCCTTGTCACCAGCCCGTCCGGGGCAATGACGGCAGTAATCTTTTCTATCTGCCCCACAATGACACCCAGCGTAATCTCCGCAACTTTGTTTACTTCCCCGCCGTTTTTATAAATGTACTGGGGGTCATCCGACATATCCAGATATGCATACAAGATTTCCCCTTCATCCGGATCCGATGCAAACAGTCCCGCCTCCGTCACCACAAACCCGGCTTCCACATCCCGGCTGGCAATCTGGAAAGTAATGTACGCCGTCTCATTCCCGGATGACACGGCCGTGATTTTCCCATCCATTCTGTATTGGTTCAGGCCTGCCAGGCCGGCCGGGTCATACCCTGCCGGCACGCTTCCGGTCCCCACGGCAGCCCGTGTGAACGCAATCGCCGTCTCCGTCGCCATCATTTTAGCAATAAGTGCCCTTCCTTTTGTTGTAATCACTGTCCCTATCATGACTCCTCCTTTGGCCGGTAACCGGCCCTATAATATTTATAAATTGCTGTATCTGCCACAAGTTCCGCACTGGTGCTGAACCTGACATTTTCTTCCACCGGTTCTGCCAGTACTGCAATGTATTCCGCACGTGCCGCCCCTGCATACACACCTGCATTCCGCTTCCCGGTTCCCCTGCTTTCCAAATCGTATACTATGTTTGCCGGAACCCATTCCCGGAGCATTTCCGCAACGGAAAAATATATTTCATCTGCCTGGTTCAGAAGCACCAGCCTCATACAATATGTCTCTGCCCCGGGAGAGTCCAGCAGGAACCCGCCCGGCCCAAGTACGGCCTCCAGGGTTTCCCGCAGCCTGGGCAAGGTGTAGGGCAGCATGGCCAGCCACTTCAGCTGTACTCTCTGCCTCCTGGTTTCCGTACTTTCACCCGGCATCGGAAAAATCCCCAGCATCTTTTCAAAACGAGAAATTCCGTACTCATCCGCAGTTGCGATAAATTCATTTTTCAGCGCCTTGTCCGCAGCTTTCCACACAAGTCCAAACTCCGGATCTTCTGCAGACAGTGCCTCATTTATTTCCCTGTACTCCGCCAGAAAAGGCGGCAGGTAGGAAACCAGATCCGTTTCCCTTATCATACATCCGTACCTCCGCTTACGCTCCCGAACACCGGAATTTCATACTGTCCCAGAATCAGGTTGCTGCCGGAACCGTTGATCCGTGTATCCTGAATGTCCACCACACCCGGAACACCCAGAAGACGGGTTTCCATCTGGCTGATCCTCACAACCAGATGCGCAGAATCCGCCCATTCCTTTCTCAATGCAAGCAGATACGCCGACACGGCGTCTTCAAGCGAACTGCGCAGCCTGTCCCAGCCATATCCTTCATCAAAGGTCAGGACCGTGCGCACATCCACCGGGACGGGAACCGCCCCCCGCACTGTCACCACATGTCCTATGGGTGCCAGCCCGTATCCTTCCCCCGCACAGCGTTCCGGGTCAACGGCCTCCTGCACTGTCCGGACAAGTTCCCCGGAAACAGGCCCAAACTCCGAACTTATAATCGTCAGCAGTACCGTTCCCCCTACCGTCAGTTTCTTTTCTGCCGCGGCACGGTAAACGGCGTCCAGCCATGCTCCCGTCTCGGCGTCAAGCGTCCCCCTGATCCCGTCATACCAGGTCTTCACACCCTCCCCGGGCACCATGGATGCCGGGGAAATGTCACTGTTCCAGTCCCTGGTTACTTTTGTGTCTCCCACTCCCGGAATGGCATTGGTTTTTTCGGTATAATCACGGACATTTCCCCCGAAAGCATTTTTATCAAAAGAGTCAAAATACCTCTGCCGCAGTTCCTCCGTGTCCTCTTCGTCCTCACCCGGTATCAGGACTTCCGTCAGCTCCGCAGTCTGCAGCCCCCTGATGTACTCCATGGGAATCATGGTTCCCAGGTACCGGTTTCCTGCACTGCCGGCCGTCTCGCATATAACCCGGTACTCGCCGGGCGCCGTTTTTTCCGTCACAGTATAATTGATTTCCCCGATATTAAACCTCTGCCCGGACACCTCAACCGTATCCGGCCTGAACACGCCCTTCAGCACGGCGTTTGTAGCCGGGTAGGGTGCAATTCCCCGTTCCCTGCACCGCAGCACCAGGAATTCCCTTGATGCAGTGTCCCCATAGGCTTCTTTCAGAATATGATCCAGCTCGATATACAGTATCTGCAGTTCTATGGCCGTGGGCGAATGGGTGTCCCATATTACCGCGCCCTCCCTCTTGTCAAATTTGTCCGGGACGCGGGCAAGCATTCTGTCACGGATCACTTCATAAGTGATATCCTCATACATTAAAAATTCACCTCCCTCCCCGCATCCAGGTCCCCGTAAACGGAATGCACCCTGAAAGACACATGCACAACACCTTTCCGCGGAAAGTCAAACTCAAAATCACCGACTTCCAGGATTCTGTCATCCTGGAGAAGCGCTTCCGTGATACGGCGCTTCAGTTCCGGGCACACATAAGTCACGGGCTCCCCGAACAAGTCCCGGAGTTCGGTGCCGTAATTCCAGGAATACATGATATACTGGTAACGTTCCGTCATAAGAATCTTGTATACCGCCTGTCTGACCGCTTCCAGGCCATCCGTGTATCCCCTCACAGTTCCCTCTTCCATGCACATCCGGTAAGTAAAGCCCGGCTGTTTCACGATCTCAAAATCCCGGTCAAGAAATCCCGTTGTTGCAGGAATCATTCCTTACCCCCTATCCGGTCCAGTACAATGAACTTCTGGCCCTCCTGCTGCCTGATCAGGATGACCTGGTCCCCTGTTTCCAGCCCATTGTGCATCCTGAAATTTTTCACTCCCACGACACCGTGGTTATGCAGGGGCTCCGCATCCGTCGTCCCTTCCGGCATAAGGACACCCTTATCCGTCTCCCACTGTACGGTTACGGTTGTCATGTAATCCGTTACATTCCTTGCCAGCACAAGCTGGTTTTCACCCAGAATCATCTTTTGTTCCACATTTATTTTCAGGGGTGATTTGGAAACCACTTCCCCGAAATACACATTCACGGGCTTTGTCGACTCCTGCGCGTCCAGGGCTGCCCTTTTCACCGCATGCACAAAGTCATTTGCATCAGCCAATAAACTCACCTCCCCTGAGTGTCAGATCCATCCGGTGTTCATTTTCCTGATAGATATGCCTGCAGCTTTCCACAAGCATAAAATTTTTTAATTTCATATCCCCCAGATCCAGATTCACCACAACCATGCTTCCCGCCCGCACCCGGTTATCACCTAATGCATTGGAAAGTTTCAGGCTGCGTGTTTTCTTATTGTACAGCTTCAGAAGGGCATCCACTTTCGCCTGACCGTTTTCCCCTTTTTTCAGGGTATCAAAATATTGTAAAATGCCCCACTTATTTATATTGCCGGAATCCTGCCCGATGTAAACTTCCCGGAAACCGCTTTCCTCATTGTCATAGGTCAGCTTGATCTTGTTGTAAGTGTTATCATCAATGGATGAAGTGTACTCAAAATTTTCGCCGGTTTCCTCGTCCAGCATCAGGTAAGCCCCCGGCTGTCCCACAGACATGGAAGACAAATGTTTCAGCGTCAGCTTTCCAAAATCATCATACAGCACAAACATCTCCCCGGTATTGGTGAGCGTCAGGTCAAGCGCATTCTCCACCATCTCAAAGAGAGAGGTGTTTTCTTCCACCCTGGACTCAATGACATATCCGGTATTTTCCAAAGTGCCCACATTCAGGGCATAATCGGCGGCAATCATGCGAAGAAGCTGGTCTGCCGTCTTGTTTTCATAAACCATGGTATCCTTATTTTTCAGGTAACGCAGCTGGTCATAGGCAGTAACCGATATAATCTGGTCTTTCGCCCGCTGCTGACTAAACACAAATCCGAAAAATATCTCTTCCCCGTTTTCTTTCATCCGCACCGCGCTGCCCTCCGAAAAATCAGCCAGGTCATCTCCCAGCACTTTAAAGGTCAGTTTCCCGGGTGAGCTTTTCCGTTTTGTAGTCCACTCAATCCCCTCCTCCACCGCCGGAATATATAATTTTGTCCCTGACTCGTTACCCACTAAAAGTTCAATCATCTCCGCCCCCTTTAAACTGCCGGTATGGTCAGTACCTGCCCCGGATAGATCAGGTTCGGATTCCCGCCCACCACACTTCTGTTAGCATTGTAAATAACGGAATACTTTGAACCGTTTCCGTAAAATTTCTTTGCTATGTTCCAGAGACAGTCCCCCTTTACAACAGTATATTTCTGTTCCGTTGACGGAGCCGGGCAGGAGATATTCTCCCGCTGCGGCTCTACACTGGCCCTGGGCCTGGACGCTTCCAGGGAGGTACTGACACTGACCGTTTTCGTTCCGTAATCCCTCCACTGTTTCAGCTTGATCTTCAGCACCAGGTCAAGGCCGTTTTCTATTTCTTCCGTTATCTGGTAGTCCTCCAGGGATACCCTGATATTTGTGTCAAACAGTCTCTTTCCCCCGGGAGCCATTCTGCACACAATAAACTGAAAAGGCTTCTTTCCCGTCTTCAGGGACTCCACATACCCGAGAAAATAATCCGCACCGCGGAATCCTGACTGGTAAACCGCAAAGGGATACTTCTGCTGCGGCACCATACACTCTAAATCAATGTCTGTGAGCCCTGCATTTTTCAGTATATTGACCTCGCCTTCATTGATCAGGCTCAGGGTTTTATTGGCCCCGTTAATTTTTGTCTGCAATTTCCCGGGCGCTACGGGCAGCCTGCATTTTCCAAGGTAAAAATCATATCCCGCACCTGCCATCACTCATGCACCCCCTCCGTTGTAATTTCAACTGCCTCGTTTACGGCATCCGTCAGACCGGACACCACGCCATCCAGATCCATACCGTTCTTCACTGTATTGTAATTTGTCTGCTCAATGTTGATTTCCGCGGTGGTAAACCGGTTCACAGCCTCCTGTTCCGCAAGGTCGCGAAGATATTTCAGTTCCTCTCCCGCCACATCCATGGATTCTGCCATGGCTCCTGTGTTCCCGGCTATCTCGTCAACTCCGCTGCCGATTCCCTCCGGAACCCCGCCCGGTCCGTAATTCTCCGGAATTGTGTAATCTTCCGGGGGCATGTAATCTTCCGAAGCTGTATAGTCTTCCGGAGATGGGATATCATAGTCAGACATATCCGGAAAGAAATCACTTACTTTATCCGCCACGCCGTCACCCCAGGAAGCGCCAGCCCGGTATGCATCCATAACCCAGCCATCCTGAAATACATCATTTGTTGACATTCCTTTATCAAATGCATCTGAAATACTGATAAATTCCTGTATATTCCCTCTAGCCTCTTCTGCTTTTACCGCATATTCATATGCCATGCTCGCTACACCGGAATAATCAATTTCTACAAACGGCAGTCGATTCAAACCCTCACATATTTTTTGTACCACTCCGAGAACTGTCGACAACAGAGAATACCAGCCTGCCTTGACAGCAAATATGCTATTCTCAAACGCTATTTTAATATTCGCTGCAACCGCCACCACGGCATTTAAAAGACCATTGAACACATTTTGACCCGTCATCAACAAATTTTTGAAAAACGCAATTACTACATTTATGCCTCCGCAAATTGCACCGAATGCGCTTTGGGCAATATGTCCCGCACCTGAGAAATGATTCGCCAAAATCAAAATCGCAGTTATCAGGGCAATAATCCCGATCACAATCCAGGTAATGGGACATGCCAAAAGAGCGCTATTAAACCCATACTGCGCAGCCGTGGTCTTAAAAGTTTCCTCTTTCTCCAGAGCCAGCGCCGCCTTATGGACACTGGAAGCAAAGGCTGCAGCCATTTTAATCCCATTGCTGATTGTCTGGATTAAGTTATAAATTCCCAGCGCAAAACAGAAAGCCGCCAGCGCCCCCACAACCCCGTAAATAATGGGTCCCAGCCACGACCAGTTGTCCGCAATCAGCTGGGCGCCCCCGGCCAGCAGGTTAAAAATATCTGTGGCCACCCCTGCCATGACATACAGTCCCCCGATGACACCGCTTACAATTCCCTGGAAAAACTCGCTGTTTCCCAGCTCGTTCATACTCTGCAGCACCGGCCGGAAAGCCATCAGGGCATAATTCTCAATGGATGCCCCTATCTGCTCAAAGGTCTTAGGCATATTTTCAAACTTTGCGTTGGTTTCATCTGCCGCCGCAAACATGGCAGACTTCAAAACGCCGGCAGTGATCTGTCCCTCTGCTGCCATGTTCCCCAGCTGTTCCACCGGAACTCCCATATAGTCCGCAATTGCCTGGATAATATTCGGCGCCTGCTGCAGAAGTCTGTTGTATGCCTCTCCCTGGAGCACGCCTGCTCCCATGGTCTCGGTCAGCTGAAGCATGGCCGCGTCGATGTCCGATGTCTCCATCCCGGCAATCCGGAACTGCCTGCCTACCTGCTCCGTAAAAGCAACGATTTCCGCGGAACTGCCAAACGCGTCACCGGCCATGGATCCCAAATTGGAAACAGCGTCAGCCGTGGCCTGGTAAGATCCCCTGGAGCGCTCTGCACAAAGGAAAATCATCTCCTGCAGTTCCTGTGTTGTCTGCATTCCGTCATTCATCCTGTCCAGACGGGCGGTTGCGGTCACAAACTGGTCGGACAGGTTCATTCCCTTTATGAGATTCTCCGTTGTGAAAAAGGGGGCGATTGCCCCCCTGATAGTCTGCAAAAATCCGCTGGCCTGATTTTTCCCCTGGTCAATTACCTGATTGAGCCGCCCCTGTTCATCCGCAATGTCACGTAAATGCTGTTCTGTGCTGCCTATTGTCTGCGACAGTTCCCGGTAGGCTTCACCGGCTGCGGAAACATCCATGTTGTCGACAGCCCTGTTCAGATTCTCCTGCCCCTGCAGCATCTGCGCCAGCCTTCCCCGCAATTGTTCCAGTTCCGTATTCGCGGACCGTGTTCCCATATTCATCGGATTGTTTTCTATCTGCTGTATGCGATCCCGGATATCATCTACCCGGACCGCCATGCTGTTCAGATCCCGGAAAGCCTCCGGCGGAAATATCATGGCATTGTACGCCTGCTTTGCGATGGCATCCTGGGTGTTGCACAGCCGCTTTAACATGGCGTCCGCGCTCTGCGTTTCCTGCCGGAAGCGCTCCATGCCGCTGCCGGTAAATACTTCCACATCATTCTGCTGCCACACCACCGGCACTTCCACCGGTTCCGGCTGTTTCATGGGCAAAGCCGGGAGCGATGTCTCCATGGGAACCGTAACGGAAATCTCCGTCTCCAAAGACCTGGAGGCAATTGCCGCCAGGATCATATTCAGATCCCGGGCGGCGCGGGAAGTCTCCACCAATTCTCCCCGGATCTCCCGCAGCCCGGTGGTATCAGCCGGTTCGTCCACCACAGAATGCATCTGCTCCATGGCGGACATGGCGGTGTTCACCACACTTATGGCCTTCAGCAGCCCTATGGTTAAATTTTCCTGCAGCCTGATGTCCACTTTTATGCCTTCCATTCCATCACCTGCCTTTCCTTCCCTTTTTTGCCTTGTTTTTCATTTCCTTTTCCCGTTTCCTGTCGTTTTGTATCTTTATCCTGACTGCCGCCACCACAAAGGCCTTTTCCCGCTCACTCAGCGCCAGAAATTCCGATGGCAGAATGTGCAGTTTCAGGAGGGCGTAGTAGGCAAAATTCGCCTCCCAGTCGCCCTCCTCTATCAGTTTTTTGCTTCTTCCACCTTGTCCCCGAAAGACACGTCAAATCCCTGGAATTTCTGCACAAAAGCCGCCAGTCCGGTGTACTCTCCCGGCTCGTCCACCATGGCAATCAGCAGATCTTCCGGCTGGTTCACCCCATAGGAATCCTGCAGCTGTGCATCATACAGATCGGGCACCACCACAGAGGCCGCGATCATCTTCCTGATATACTTTGCCGACTGAATCTTGGGCCGGAACATATTCGGTTTCCCTGTTACCGGCACGTCAATGGTGCAGCTGTCCCGCAGCTCTTCGTTTTCCCCGGATGTAATATGCCGGAATTCCCACTCCAGCGGCTTTCCGTTTTCGTCCCGGAGGGATTTTGTGGGAGCATAGAACCCGTTTTCCCTTACCGTTTTATTTGACTTCATAAATCTGCTGAATTTTGACATTTTTCTTTCTCCTTTTCCCTTTTCCTTTTAGTTGGTTACACTTCCGTTCAGTTCGTTGAATTTCTCCGGAAGATCCCATTCCTCAAACGTTCCTGACAGTTCCTCGTCCAGCAGTTCCTCCCCCGCCTTGAATTTTGCCAGTGTGAATGTCTCGCACAGACATCCCCGGTGGATGATTGTCTGTCTGCCCACGGCACTTGTGGGATCCTCGTTGCTTACCTGGATCTCAAAATAAGGCATCTCCCCGGTTTTCTGGTAATGGTCGGCCATTTCCCTGAATACGGACTGGTTGTAATGCGCCGTCCCGCTCCAGGTTCCCTTCCCGCCTGCCGCCTTATGTCCCATTCCTACTTTTCCCAGAATGGGCACTTCCGTGATATTCACATCCCATTTGCTCTCAAATTCGGTCATGCTCATAAAATTATAACGTCTGCCGCCAATGGTGATAAAACACTCCGCAAGGCTGCCATACACGGCATCCTTTGCATCCATAATCTGATACATATCCTATATTTCCTCCTTTTCACTGCTGCCTGCCGTTATTCGTTCCGGCATGGGCGTGTTTTGCGCTGTCTTCATTTCCATGTCCCATGGGGTTTCCCCTTTTATCCGGCTTTACTGCCACAATGCATTTATGGTTAATCACCTTTACGGCCGGCAGGGGATTCCCCATCCTGCCGCTTCGGCTATGCCACGGTCACTGTCATATACAGTTTCCCCATGGCGTTCACAACAGTCACTGCGTCCGAAACCACCACTGATTTTTTGGTGTTTCCCTGCCCTACGGACACATCGCTGTCAGAAAAATCCTCAATTGCCCGGATTTTCTCCAGTTCCCTGTGGTGGGCCACAATGTCCGACCATAAGGAAACCCGTCCCCCAGCGTCGTTGGGCACCACTCCCAGATATTTCGTGTTGAAAAGCACCGCAATGTCGTTGCCGATCTGGTCAATTACCCGGATGGTCTGGTTGTCCTTAAAAATATCCCCCTGGGTATCGGAAGTGGTGACCATGGTATTTATGTCCTCCAGCACACGGACATCACTGCCCACCATGTGGAACACAAATTTTCCCTCCCTGGACGCATTCCGCAGCTGGTTCTGCGTGTACGGTGTCTCAACGGTAAAGCTGCCGTCATATTTTCTGTTCTGGTTGCTCCGGTTCACGGCACAGCCCGCTGACGCACCGGTAACCCAGTACACAAGTCCCGCCTTCCCCCAGTCCTCGTCCAGGCATTTATTGTCCACGCTGATCACGCCCATATAGTCAGCCTTTGCGTAGTCATAAAGAACCAGCTGGAATTTCATTCCCATCTCGTCCCGCATCCTCCGGACAAAAGAGGCAAAAAGCGCTTTCGTGGCGTCGTCCTCCACGGCCGCACCCATGGTATGGAATGAGTACGCCTCTATTTTGTCAAGATAGGACTGATAGTCCGCCCCGTTCACCTGGCCGTTTTCCCCGCCGGTCAGCGGAATTCCCGCCGTTGCCGCAAGGGTTATTCCTGATTTCCACTTCACATACCGGTTTGCCGCCAGCTCCTCCGCAGACGCAACGCTCTGTTCATCCACAACCACCGTTCCCAGAAGGGTTTTCACATCAAACAGTCCCTCATTGTCCGCATTTGCCTGAACCACGATTTTCAGGTCATTGCCGCGCACGCCGGGCCAGAGCGCCTCTGCCATGTCATTTCCAGCCTTCGTACCGCTGCCGTTGAGCCGGTAACCGTAAAAGGTCTGTGTGTTGAGGAACAGATCCCTGAGCCCCTTCATCTTTTCATGGGTATACTCATACCCGAAAATCTCCAGGCTCCTCTTCTGGAAGTCCCCGTTTGTCACCTCAAAGACCTCCCCTGTCACACCCCAGTCCAGTTCCAGGGGCATGGTCGCAATCCCCCGCTCCGAAAGAGATGCGTTCGCCGCCGCTGCCGAGACAAAGTTGATGTATGCCCCCGGCAATTCCTTATTCTGTGTCACAAAAGTTCCACCACCCAGTGCCATTCTTATTTCACCTTTCCTTTCATATATTTCTCAATCTTTTCTTCCACGGCCTTTACCGTGTACATTCCGCCTTCTTCCAGAAGGGCTTCCACAATATCCCTTCTGTCCCGGAACCGCAGGGAGAAAACCAGCTGTTCTTTTGAGAACTTATTTTCTTCTCTTTCAGGCGTTTCCGGGGTCTTTCCGTTTTTTTCCGGTCCTTTTCCTGCCACTTCATCACCTACCCTTTCACATCCACTTCGGAAGAAACATGTTCCATAAGCGGAACCGCTTCACCGGTTCTGTAGAAAAAGATGTCATAATCCACAGAAAAATGAAGGACACCGTCGGCAATCCTGCCGTTCATGCCGGTTCCTCTCACCGGACTGTCCATGCAAAGATATTCCAGGCATTCCTCCAGCCGTTCCAGTATCCCGTAACACTCCCGGTTCCGGGTGTCTGCCGATTCCGGAACATACCTGACACTGATCCGGTTCCGGCTGACATACTTCCGTCCCCTGAACTGTTCACATCCATGTTCCGGACACTGGATGTAAAAACAGGGTCCTTCCGGTTTCTGCCCCGTTTCCTCCGTATAAATCATGTGAGCGTCACCGAATTCGGTGTTCAGTGCTGTTTCAACTGCCTCCAGGACTTTGCTGATCACTTTATGGCACCTCCCTTCCGTCTTTCATATCAGACCGCCTTTGGCTGACTCCTTTTTCTCACCTTTCCATAACCGCACCTCCTTTTTTGAATTTGGCTCAGGAAGTTTTGCCTCATGTCTTTTGCCTTCTTCACCTGATAGCATATTACCACATTGGAATCGAACATTACGAACCGTTCGAACAAACATTCACTTTTCTCTCAAAAATCTTTCCAGCTCCATTCTCACGCTGTCTGCCGTGGCATTTCTTCCCATTTTCATGGCAGTCTGTACCCAGGACAATCCATCCAGATATCTGTACTTCACAATCCGCTGCATCCTGGAGGAAAGGGACAGCATCCACTCTTCCACCTGGAACTTCACCTCCTCTGCCCCGGCCCTGCGCAGCTCCAGAAGCCGCTCTTCGCGTCTGAGCCTGCTGTCGTCTTTTGGCGTAAAGCTTGTTCCCTGAATACTAAAATGCTGTTCCACATAGGGAAACTCATTCATGGAACCTTTCACTTTTGTCTGCACCACCGTCTTCCTTTTCTCTTCCAGTCTTCTGATATCCTTTTCCGTTTCCTTTACCAGCTCGCAGGCATCCAAATATTCCTGCAGTATTGTTTTATCCAATGTCATTCCTCCCATTCTCCCCATGGACGGCACCATGGCCTGATTTATTCTGTGCCAGCGGTTTTCCCGGTTCCGGAATTCCGGACCAGTCCTGCCGGTGCCTTCCGGTTTCCGCGCTTTCCGGACCAGTCCTGCCGCCGCCAGCCTCTCAAGAGCCCTCCCGATATCCTTTGTTGTTACATCCTTCAGGGGGAAACAGTAACCTTTTATCACTGCCGCCCTGCCGTCAAACCTTCCGTAATCATCACATGCCACAATAAGTCTGTAAAACAGCACTTCTTCAAACCAGGTCAGGGAATTAACCTCTTCACTGCGGCATATGGATTCCTTTAAAATCCTATTTGGCATCCCCCCTCACCTCCTGTCTTCCATATCCCAGACCCGCTTTTTCCGGGAAAGTCAGATAAAATTCTTTCTGGATTCCCCATACGGTCAGATAATTTCTTAGCTACTCTCACTTTTTTACCTCCACATCTTAGTATCTAAGATTTTACTCGCATTATATTCTTTGTTTCTTGGAATGTCAATGCATTATTTGATTTTTTTCTTAATTACTAAGATTTTTATTTACAAGCAAAACAAAGGATGCTATGATATAAAAAATAAATGCCGGAGGTGTCATATGCCA